>Ga0079224_100007149_pt1 | contig 14926 bp, 18 predicted proteins | sample Stecom2015_FD_80414 | JGI IMG/M metagenome (GOLD analysis project Ga0079224, IMG submission 80414) | Agricultural soil microbial communities from Utah to study Nitrogen management - Steer compost 2015 | ecosystem: Environmental > Terrestrial > Soil > Agricultural land | place: USA: Utah...
CGCGTGTTGCGGATCCAGGGACGCGTGTTGCGTCCTTGGGGTCCGAAGGTGCCGTGCCGTGCCCCAACTCAGAGCTTGGCCTGGAGCAGCCGTGGGGGTACGGCGAAGCCGCGTCTCTCGTACGCCGTGACCGCGCGCCCGCCGGACTGCACCGTCACCCACTCGAGGCCGAGTTCGTCGGCCAGTTCGAGCGCGGCGGCGATCATGCGGTCCCCGTGCCCGGACGCCCGGTGTTCGGGCACGACGTACACGCACCGCAGGTCTCCGACGGCACGTCCGGTCGAAAGCGGTGACGGCACGCGGGGTTGGATCGCCAACCAGGTCATACCGATGACGTCGTCGCCACACAGCATGACGAGCGGTCGGTGACCCTGCGCGTGCGCCCGCGCCCACGTCACGAACGAGTCGACGAACTCACCTCGTCCGATCGAGGGCCGGTCGCCGCGGTCGACCACCCAGCGCCACCGCATATCGGCCAACAGCGGAAGTTCGTCGTCGCGGGCGCCGCGGATCACAATGTCGTCCATACTCGGAATTCTCCAGCAGGCGGCCGGATGTGGGAGGCGATTGCCTGGCACGAGCGGCACGTCGACCTGCTCGGCAGGAAAGAACTCGATGTGGGTTTCCGCGTGATCGTGGCCCGCTGATACGGGACCGGCGCTACGGCGAGACGGCTACGCGAGGTGCTGACACGCGCACCTGGGAACGCAACACGCGTCCCTGGATCCGCAACACGCGCCCCCGAGGGAGCAACACGCGTCCCTGGATCCGCAACACGGGCTCCCGAAGACGCAACACGGGCTCCTGGAGGCGCAACACGGGCAACACGGGCCTACCACACGCGCCTCACGGTGGTAGGAAGCGTTTCGCCAGACCCGGCGCCAGCCACGGCCTGCGCCCGGAGGCGACGACCTTGCCGGTGAGCGCGGCTCGCGCGGCGCTGCCGCGTCCGTAGACGAGCAGCAGCCACGTCGCGGGGTCGGCGGTGATGCGCACGTCCGGCCGTCCGCTCTCGCCGATGGTCAACGCGCCGTTGCGGAAGGCGTAGATCTGCATCGGGCCCCGCCGCAGCCGGACGTGGTAGGTCGCGGTGTGCCCCGAGGCACGCGCGGGGTCGAGCCAGCCGGGCATGATCTGGTGCATCCCGGTGAGCACCATCGGCACGTACTCCCGCTCGATGGGCCAGCGTTTGCCGAGCGTGCGGGCGATGTCGTAGCCGTGGACGAGGAACTCGCCGATGAGTGTCCCCAGTGCACGGTCGACCCGGATCCGCTGGTCGCCGTCGAACATCATGTGTGCGCCGGGACCGAGTTCGGTGATCGTGGCCAGGAAGTCCTCGAGACCGGCGTGCAGGATCGTGGCGAGGCTGCGCAGGTCGCGGGTCGGCAGGGTGGCGACCTGTTCGGCGTTGAACTCGGGGAGATCCGCCGCGCGCGTCGGCCAGGTGCCGTGGCCGCGGGCGAGGTCGCGGTACCGCGCGGGTTCCATCGCCACGTGTCCGAAGACGTCCGTGATGGACCACGGCGGCGTGGCCGGCACGGCCAGGGTGGGATCGACCGTCGACAGCACGAGTTCGACCAACTGGTCGGCCGCCGCCCGCGCCGCGGCGGGTGTCGGTTCGACGGTGACTTCGGGCATGCGGCGGCTCCGGCTGGGGACGGCGTCGTGACCTCGCGGGAACCGTATCCCGGACGTTCGGCCTCCGGCCACGTCGACGCGGCTGTTCGGGCGACAACGTCGGTGGCGGCGGCTACGCTGCGCCTTTTCCACGCCGGGAGGATTCGGAGCGCACATGTCTGATGTGGACGAACAGGGCAGAACGGAACCACCGCTCGAAGGCGGCGAGGAGGACCAGCTCCTGGGGTTCCTCGACTATCAGCGCCAGACGCTCGAATGGAAGTGCTCCCGGCTGGGTCCCGATGCGCTGCGCGCGACGACGTCCGCCTCGGCCATGACGCTGGGCGGGCTGCTCAAGCACCTGTCGTTCGTCGAGAACCACTGGTTCGCGCGGCGGCTGCACGGCCTGCCCGCCGAGCCGCCGTGGGGCGCGGTCGACTGGGCGCGCGATCCCGACTGGGAGTGGCGGACCGCCGCGGACGACACCCCCGAGGAGCTGTTCGCGCTGTGGCGCGACACGGTCGCCGCGTCGAGGAGGCTGACGGCCGAGGCGATCGCCGAGGGCGGTCTCGAGCGCATGGCCGACGCGCCGTGGCCGGACGGGCGGGCGCCGAACCTGCGGTGGATCGTGCTGCACATGATCGAGGAGTACGCGCGGCACAACGGGCATGCCGATCTGCTGCGCGAGTCGATCGACGGGGAGACCGGCGAGTGACCCGCGGCGCGCTGCATCACCTGGAACTGTGGGTCGACGACCTGGACGTGGCCGAGCGGGAGTGGGGCTGGCTGCTCGGCGAGCTCGGTTACGAATGCGCGGACCGCTGGCGCGCCGGGCAGAGCTGGCGGCACCCGGAGGCCGGATACGTGGTGCTGGAGGCGGGGCCCGATCGCCGAGCAGGCGGCCACGACCGGATGCGCGCCGGGCTCAACCACGTCGCGTTGTGGGCGGGCACCCGAGCGGACGTCGATCGGCTCGCGGCGGAGGCGCCCGGGCACGGCTGGCGACTTCTGTTCGCCGATCGGCACCCGTACGCGGGCGGCCCGCACCACTACGCGGCATTCGTCGAGAACAGCGAGGGATTCGAGGTCGAACTCGTCGCAGGTCCGGAGGCTGCGCACGCCGACATTCCTCCCCCAACTGGGTGAGTTCGAACGTCGGGCGTCATCGCGGCCCCACTGAGCCGTTCCCTCTACGTGCGGTCCCCTCCCTCCCCCAGAGGGGCCCGCACGCGCCGGCCCTTGGACCCCCAGCGAGGGCCGGCGCCCCAAACCTCTCCCGTCCCCAGGAACCCCGGGGCGCCGTGAACGACACCGGCGCCCCGGGGTTTTTTCGTGCCCGCGCCCGGCCGGGGTGCTTCTGCGGAGTCGATCATTGCGGCGGAGCGTGACCATCCCGGCACGATGCGTCGACGAACACGGCCGGTAAGTGATCATCGAGGTACATGTCACAGTCAGTCACGCCGGCGCTGGTGCTCGATGTGCGCGGGGATGAAATCGCACGTAGTGGTGTCAAGTCGAACGTGTTCGACGGCCGCCGAGGGCGCTCGCAGGGGCTAGTCTTCCCGTTCGTGACCACTATCCTGGCGGGCAAAGGTGCGCCGGGAAGTCTGGTCGGCAATGGCCCTGACCGCTGCCTTCCCTGGAGTGTGAATGTCGCAATCGTCTTCCCACGACTACGAGACGTTCGGTCGCGGGTCGTGGTCGGAGACTCGCCGAATCGGGGACATCCTTCGCAAGGAGACCGTCGGCGGAACTCTGCTGATCATCGGCGCGGTGCTCGCGCTCATCTGGGCGAATTCGCCGTGGTCGGAGTCGTACCAGTCGCTGGTGTCGTTCAAGTTCGGCCCGGAGTCGCTGCATCTCGATCTGACCGTCGCCCACTGGGCCTCGGACGGCCTGCTGGCCATCTTCTTCTTCGTCGTCGGACTCGAACTCAAACGGGAGTTCGTCGCCGGCGATCTGCGTGACATCCGCAAGGCCATGGTCCCGGTAGTCGCCGCGGTCGGCGGTGTCGTCGTCCCGGCCCTGATCTACGTCGCCTTCAACCTCGGGGGCGCGGTTGGCGGCTGGGCGATCCCGACCGCCACCGACATCGCGTTTGCCGTGGCGATCCTGGCCGTGGCGGGGCCTTTTCTGCCGTCCGCGCTGCGCATGTTCCTGCTGACGCTGGCCGTTGTCGACGACCTCATCGCGATCCTGATCATCGCGCTGTTTTTCACCGACGAGCTCGCGGTCGTCCCGCTCGTGACGGCCCTGATCCCGCTGGGCATCTTCACGTTCCTGGTGCAGAAACGCATCCGGTCGTGGTGGTTGCTCCTGCCGCTCGCCGCCGTGACGTGGGCCCTGGTGCACGCCTCGGGCGTGCACGCCACGATCGCCGGTGTCGCGCTCGGCATGGTGGTACCGGTGCTGCGCAGCGAGAAGGCGGGCGGTAAGGACGCCGGACCCGGTCTCGCGGAACACTTCGAGCATCGGTTCCGCCCGATCTCGGCAGGGATCGCGGTTCCCGTGTTCGCGTTCATGGCGGCTGGCGTGACCGTCGGCGGCTTCTCCGGGCTCGTTGAGTCGTGGCAGGAGCCCGTGTCGCTCGGCGTCATGGTCGGGCTCGTCGTCGGAAAGACCGTCGGCATCGTCGGTGCGACCTGGTTGATCACGAGGCTCACCGGCGGGCGCATGGCCGAGGGGCTGAAGTGGATCGACGCCGTCGGTGTCGCCCTGCTCGGCGGGATCGGGTTCACGGTCAGTCTGCTGATCGGCGAACTCGCCTTCGGTGTCGGAACGCCGGAGGACGACCACGTCCGCATCGCGATCCTGTCCGGATCGCTGCTCGCGGCCCTGCTCGGCACGGCCGTGCTGCGCACGCGCAACCGGGTCTACAAGCGGCTCCACGAACAGGAGAACCTCGACGAGGACCAGGACGGTGTGCCGGACGTCTACCAGACCAAGGGCGACGACACCGCGTAAGCGCGACGAGTCCGCGTGATGTGAACCGGCGCGGCGGCGGTGCGATCTCTCGCACCGCCGCCGCGTTCGTGTGTGCGGGGCACACTGGACGGTGTGACGACGGACGAGGCCAGGTGGCGGCGCTACTGGGACGAGCACGCCGGCGAGTACGACCGGCAGATGGCGTTCTGGGAACGCCGGTTGTTCGCCGACTCGCGGCCCTGGGCAGCTGCACGTGTCCGCGGTGACGTCGTCGAGGTCGCCGTCGGCACCGGCCTCAACCTGCCGTGGTACCCGCACGGAACACGGCTGACGGGGGTCGACGTCTCCGCGCGCATGCTGGAGCGCGCCCGCGCCAGGGCCACCGAGCTGGCCACGGCCACCGAGCTGGCCACGGCCGTCGAGCTGCGCCAGGCCGGTGCGGACGACCTGCCGTTCGCCGACGCCTCGTTCGACACGGCCGTGTGCACGTTCGGGCTGTGCGCGATCCCCGACGAGGACGCCGCGCTCGGTGAGATGGCCAGGGTGCTGCGTCCTGGCGGCAGGCTGGTGCTGGTCGACCACGTCGCGGCGACGTCCCGGTTCGTGCGGCTGGCGCAACGTCTACTCGAGGCCGTGACGGTCCGCCAGGCCGGTGAGCACTTTCTGCGCAGGCCGTACGAGCGGCTCGGTGGCCACGGGTTCGAGGTCGTCGAACACGAGCGGTTCGGCTTCGCGGGTGTGGTGGAACGCCTCGTCGCGGTGACGCCGGACCGGTCCGCCGCCTCGGAGACGTCAGAGACGTCAGAGACGTCACCAACCGGCCAGCAGGGGTAACAGCCACTCCTCCTCGTCGTCGAGATGCCGCTCCAGCTCCGTGGTGAGCCGGACGAGTTCGGCGCGGGCGACGTCGCGGGACTGTGCGTGCGCCGCGGCCCGGAGCCGTTCGGTGGTGTCGGCGATCCGCTCGTGGTCGGCCTTCAGCCGCTCCAGCACGGACGAGCTGCCGGGATGGCGTTCGGCGATCGCGGGGAACAGGCCGGTGTCCTCGCCGACGTGGTGCTGGTGCAGGCCCTGGCACAGCGTGAGGCAGTTGATCCGCAGCTGCGCCCCCAACAGCGATCCGGAGGAATCGAGTTCGGTCCGGATGCGGTGCAGTTCGGCGCGGAAGGCCTCGTGCACGCCGACCAGCAGCTCGGTGATCGACCCGGCTGGCGGACCGCCCACCGGGTCGAGCGCGACGACCGGGAGCGTCCGGTCGGTTGCCCGCTGGTACTCGTCCCAGCCGGGGTCGGCCTCGACCGCGCGGGCGAACGTGGCGTCCCGTTCCTCGCCCTCCAGCACGGTGGCGGTCGCGGCATACGTGAAGGCGCCGTCCTCGACGGTGACGTTCGGGTCGGCCAGCACGTTGTGGAACCAGTCGGGATGCGAGTCGGCCCCGCCCGCCGAGCCGATGACGAGGACGCGCTCGCCGTCGGGCAGGTAGCCCAGCGGCGTGGTGTGGGTCCGCCCGGTGCGGGCGCCGGTGGTGGTGAGCAGCAACAACCGCGCGCCCTCGAACGGGCCGCCGACCCGTCCACGCCGGGCACGGAACTGCTCGATGACAGACTTCTGGACATCGTTCATGCGCACTGCTTTCGGTAGGTGGTGTTTCTGACCTGCGGAAATACAGTGCGCTGAGGCGGGCTCCGGGCCCGCCTCGCGGTCACGCGGAGGCCGGGAACCGCTCTCGTGAATGGCCGCGCGACGCGGCCGACCCGGCAGTCACGAGGCCGACACTAGCGCGCCCGGTTCGCCGTGGTCAACGCTCGCGTGTGAGCCTGCGGCGTCGTAAGCTCGGGGCCGTGGTGATCGGATACGGGACACGGAAGTCCACTGAGGACGGAAGTGGGGCGGTTCCGGGATGAGCGGACCGCGCGTCGCACTGTTCATGACCTGCCTCACCGACACGCTGTATCCGAACACCGGCAAGGCGCTCGTGCGGCTGCTGGAACGGCTGGGTTGCGATGTCGACTTCCCGCTCGATCAGACCTGCTGTGGGCAGATGCACTTCAACACCGGCTACCGCGAGCACGCCCGCCCCATGGCGGAGGCCTACGCGTCGGTGTTCGACGGCTACGACTATGTGGTCGCGCCGTCCGGTTCGTGTGCGGGCATGGTGCGCGAGATCCATCCGGGGCTGTGCGGCACCTCGCCCGCCGTCGAGCGCACCTACGAGCTGAGCGAGTTCCTCGTCGACGTGCTGGGCGTGACCGACGTCGGCGCCTACTTCCCCCACCGCGTCACCTACCACCCGACGTGCCATTCGCTGCGGATGCTCGGGGTCGGGGACAAGCCGCTGCGCCTGCTGCGGGCCGTGGCCGGTCTGGACCTTCGCGAACTGCCGCAGGCCGAGCAGTGCTGCGGTTTCGGTGGGACGTTCGCGTTGAAGAACGCCGAGACGTCCACGGCGATGCTCGCCGACAAGATGCGCTGCGTCCAGGACACCGGAGCCGAGGTCGTGTCGGCGGGCGACAACTCGTGTCTGATGCACATCGGCGGCGGACTGTCGCGGCTGCAGGCCGGTGTCCGGGCCGTGCACCTGGCGGAGATCCTGGCGAGTACGGAGGAGGAACCGTGGGCCGCAACCCCGTGACCTGGCTCGGCAGTCCGACGTTCCCGGATGCGGCCCGTGCCTCGCTCACCGACACGCAGCTGCGCGGCAACCTCAGGAAGGCCACGACGACCATCCGCACGAAACGTGCGGCCGCCGTGGGCGAACTCGACGACTGGGAACGACTGCGGCGCGCGGGTGAGTCCATCAAGGACGATGTGCTGGCCGATCTGGACTCGCATCTGGAACGCCTCGAGGCCGCGGTGACGGCGCGCGGCGGGGTCGTGCACTGGGCGCGTGACGCCGACGAGGCCAACCGCATCGTCCTCGACCTCGCTCGCCAGGAGGGCGCCGACGAGGTCGTCAAGGTCAAGTCGATGGCCACGGCCGAGATCGGGCTCAACGAGGCACTGGAAGCCGGCGGGATCCACGCCGTCGAAACGGATCTGGCCGAGGTGATCGTCCAGCTCGGCGACGACCGTCCCTCGCATATCCTCGTTCCCGCGATCCATCGGAACCGGGCGGAGATCAAGGAGATCTTCGCGAAGATGCCCGAGCCGCCGACGTCGGACGATCCGCGTGCGCTGGCCGAGGCGGCGCGCCGGTACCTGCGCCGGAAGTTCCTCTCCGCGAAGGTCGCGATCTCGGGTGCCAACTTCGGCGTCGCCGACACCGGGTCGATCGTGGTCGTCGAGTCGGAGGGCAACGGCCGCATGTGCCTGACGTTGCCGGAAACGCTGATCACGGTGATGGGCATCGAGAAGGTGCTGCCCAGTTGGCAGGACCTCGAGGTGTTCCTCCAACTGCTGCCCCGCTCGTCCACGGCCGAGCGGATGAACCCGTACACCTCGATCTGGTCGGGCGTGACGCCGGGCGACGGTCCGCAGAAGTTCCACCTCGTGCTGCTCGACAACGGCAGGACGGCGACGCTGGCCGACGAGGTCGGCAGGCAGGCGCTGCGCTGCATCCGCTGTTCGGCCTGCCTCAACGTCTGCCCGGTGTACGAGCGCACCGGCGGCCAGGCCTACGGCTCGGTGTACCCGGGTCCGATCGGCGCGATCCTGGCTCCGCAGCTCGGCGGCGATCTCAGTGATCCGCAGGCGGCCTCGCTGCCGTACGCCTCGTCGCTGTGCGGCGCCTGCTACGAGGTCTGCCCGGTGCGGATCAACATCCCGGAGGTGCTCACGCACCTGCGTGGCGAGGTCGTGGAGGCCAAGGGCAAACGCACCGGCGAGGCCGCGGCGATGTCGGCGGCGGCGTGGATGTTCCGCGACCGCAGGCGCTACGAGGCCGCACAGAAGGCGGGGTCGCTGAGCCGGTTCGTCGCGCGCGGCGGCACCATCTCGTCGCTGCCGTGGCCGGGTTCGAAGTGGACGGACACGCGTGATGTGCCCGCGGTGCCGAAGGAGTCGTTCCGGGCGTGGTGGAGGCGCAATCGTGGCTAGCGCTCGTGAGGAGATTCTGGGCCGGATCCGGAGCGTTCCGCGCCCGCCCGCGCCCGAGACCGTGCGCGACTACGACCGCGAACGCGGTTACGAGGACGTCGTCGCACTGCTCGACGAACGGATCACCGACTACCGCGCGCGCGTGCACCGCGTGGCCGCCCACGAGTTGCCGTACCGGATCGGCGAACACCTCGACGGCCGCGGCCGGATCGTCGTGCCCGCGGACGTACCCGCCGCCTGGCGCGTACCGGGAGTCGAGTGGTTGCCCGACGAACCGCCGCTTCCGCTGTCCGAACTGGACTCCGCCGACGGGGTGCTGACCGGATGCGCGCTGGCGATCGCCGAGACCGGGACGATCGTGCTCGACGCGGGTCACGCGCAGGGCAGGCGCATGCTGACACTCGTACCCGACTACCACCTGTGCGTGGTGCACGCCGACCAGGTGGTGGGCGCCGTGCCCGAGGCGGTCGCGGCGCTCGAACCGACGCGGCCGCTCACCTTCGTCAGCGGCCCCTCCGCGACGAGCGACATCGAGCTCGACCGCGTCGAAGGGGTGCACGGCCCGCGGACGCTCGAGGTGCTGCTCGTCAGCTGAGTCCAACGAGGTGCACCTGGAGTTCGACCGCGTGGGCGACGTAGTCGTCGGCCGGGTCGAACGAGCCGACGAACTGGCCGTTGATCTCCAGCGCGATCGCGCCGAACAACTGCGTCCACGCATCGATCGCCGCGACGACGGCGTCGTCGGGCAGGTCGGGTAGCTCGAGGGCGTCGATGATCTGCCGAACCTGGGTGTGTGGTGCCGAGACGGGGGCCGGATCCGGCGGGTCGAGGGTGCCCGCCCGCCACGCATCGGCGACGATCCCGAGGAACGCACCCGGGACGCGGCCGGCAGGGCCGACCGTGTCGCGCGGCGCCTGATATCCGGGCACGGGCGTGCCGTACAGGAGCGCGTACTCGTGCGGATGGGCGTGTGCCCAGTCGCGCATGGCGTGGGCGGCGGCCCGCCAGCGGTCGGCGAACGTGGCTTCGCCTGCCGTCTGCACGGCTGCGTCCAGCGCGTCGGCCAGTGCCGTGTAGGCGTCGACGATGAGCGCGGTGAGCAGGTGGTCGCGGCTCGGGAAGTAGCGGTAGATCGCCGACGAGACCATGCCCAGCTCGCGGGCGACCGCGCGGAGGGACAGGCCGCCTGCGCCGCGGTCGGCCAGCTGTCTGCGCGCCTCCTCCTTGATCGCCACGGTGAGTTCGGCTCGGGCGCGTTCGCGCGCGGTTCGATGGGCGGGCATGTCCGGCATCCTGACATCGAAGTGATCGCCGCACCAAATCGAGAGCAGTGCTCTTGCTTTTCGGCGCTCGGAAGGGCACTCTGAAGGAACAGAGAGCAGTGCTCTCGAATCAGTGCGGTGGTCTCCCGAAGGGTGTGGATGATGGATCAACAGGCGCGATACCTCGAACCGAGCAGGTCGGCGGTGTGGTTCAACGCCGTCGTGGCAAGGATGACGAAGCTGGGCGTGAGTCTGTGGGGAAGCCGGGTGCTGTCGGTGCGTGGCCGGACCAGCGGGCAGTGGCGATCGGTACCGGTCAACGTGCTGACGATCGACGGTGAGCGCTACCTCGTCGCCGCGCGCGGGCACACCCAGTGGGTGCGCAATCTGAGGGCCGCGGGCGCGGGCACCCTCCGCGTGGGCAGGCGGGTCGAGGGGTTCCGGGCGACGGAACTGGCCGATGTCGACAAATCGCCGGTGGTGCGTGCCTACCTCGCACGCTGGGCGTGGGAGGTAGGCGCGTTCTTCGACGGGATCAACGCCAGGTCGTCGGAGGACGAGTTGCGTGCGGCCGCTCCGGGGATCCCCGTGTTCCGCATCGAGCCCGCCTGAACAGTGCGGTCGTCAGGGCCTGGACGGTCTGGAGGCCGGGTCGCCGAGCTGTTTGCCGATCTCGGCGGCGGCCTCGACGACCACGGGCAGGACCTCACGGTGGATCTCGTCGACGCTCAGTTCGCTGGCCGGCACCGACATGCTCAGTGACGCGATCGTCGCACCGTGGGCGTCCCGCACCGGTGCCGAGAACGACCGCACGCCCTCCTCGAACTCCTGGTCCACGAGGGCCCACCCGCGGGCGCGGGTGGTCGTCAGCGCCGAGGCCAGCTCGTCGGCCGTCACCTTCGTGTGGGTGGTCAGGCGGGGGAACGGCGCCTTGGCGAGGAAGTCCTCGACCTCGTGGTCGGGAAGGCCGGCCAGCAGCACCCGGCCCATCGACGTCGCGTAGGCGGGCAGGCGAGTCCCCGTCGTCAGGGTGTGGCGCATGACCTGCCGGGACGGAACACGGGTGACGAACACGGCGTCCTCGCCGTCAAGTACCGAGAGCGAGCACGTGTGGCCGGTGACCTTCGTGACGTTCTCCATGAACGGCTGTGCCACCTGGGTCAGGTTCAACGACGACAGGTAGGCGTGGCCGAGCGCCAGCACGCGCGGCGTCAGTGAGAAGTCCCGGCCGTCGGTGCGGACGTAACCGAGGCGTTCCAGGGTCAGCATCACGCGGCGGACCGTGGGGCGCGACAGGCCCGTGACCTGCGCGACCCGTGCCAGCGTCATCCGCGGGCCGTGGTCGGAGAACGCGAGGATCACGCTCAGACCGCGTTCGAGCGACTGCACGTAGTCCTTGTCCTCGGGCGCCTTCACCACGGGGAGGCTCCTCACGTGTGTACGCATTGCGTAACGGTTGTTCGCTATCCGACTGCTAGGTACTGTGCGATCGCCTGGCGAAGGTGTCAAGTTCCGCCGATCTGCGAGCAGGAGGGAAGCCGATGCTCTTCCACGTGGAAATGCAGGTGAATCTGCCGCCCGACATGGACCCCGACGCGGCCGCGAAGCTCAAGGCCGACGAGAAGGCCATGTCGCAGGAGTTGCAGCGGGCGGGGACCTGGCGGCACCTGTGGCGGGTCGTCGGCCAGTACTCCAACGTCTCGGTGTTCGACGTCGCCTCCGGCGACGAGCTGCACGAGATCCTGTCGAACCTGCCGCTGTTCCCCTACATGGACATCACGGTGAAGGCCCTCACGCGGCATCCGTCCGCGATCTGACCCGCCCTGCACACGAAACCGGGCACGGACCTCCGCGAGGGAGATTCGTGCCCGGTGGATTCGGACGCGATACCGGAGGGCCGGCTCAGGCCTTCTGCTGCATGCTGCTCCGCGCGGGATTGGCCTGCTGCTCGGCCTTCGGGTCCTTCTCGTCCTGTTTGGCGCGCACGCCGTCCTCGATGCGCTTGCCGACGGTCGGGTCGATGTTCTTCCAGTACTCGAACGCGCGCTCCAGCACCGGTTCGGTGACGCCGTTGAGCAGGTGGCCCACGACGTTGTCGACGAGCCGGTCGCGCGCCGCGTCGTCCATGACCTCACGCACCAGGGTGCCCGGCTGTGACCAGTCGTCGTCCTCCGCGTGCGACACGTAGGCCGCGCGCGTGATCTCCCCGTCCGCGTGCCACGTCGGCGGTGTGTTCCGCTCGGAGTCCGCGGCGGGGCCGCCCTGCGAGTTCGGTGCGTACACCGGATCGGTCACCTTGCGGTACGCCATCGTGCCGTCCTTCGAGTACGACTGGAGCGGCACGACCGGAGCGTTCACCGGAATCTGCTGGTAGTTCACGCCGATCCGCGCGCGGTGGGCGTCGGCGTAGGAGAACAGGCGCGCCAACAGCATCCGGTCGGGACTCGGGCCGATGCCGGGCACGAGGTTGTTCGGCTGGAACGCGGCCTGCTCGATCTCGGCGTGGTTGTCCGTGGGGTTGCGGTCCAGCGTCATGCGGCCGACCTCGATGAGCGGGTAGTCGCCGTGCGGCCACACCTTCGTCAGGTCGAACGGGTTGAACCGGTAGGTCTTCGCGTCCTCGTACGGCATGATCTGCACGTACAGTGTCCAACTCGGATAGTCGCCCGCCGCGATGTGCTCGAACAGGTCGCGCGTGTGGTAATCGGTGTCCGCGGCGGCCATCTGGTCGGCCTCGTGCTGGGTGAAGCACTCGATGCCCTGATCGGTCTTGAAGTGGTACTTGACCCAGAACTCCTGGCCCTTGTCGTTGATCCACATGTACGTGTGGGACGTATAGCCGTTCATGTGCCGCCACGTGCGCGGGATACCGCGGTCGCCCATCAGCCACGTCACCTGGTGCGCCGACTCCGGCGAGAGCGTCCAGAAGTCCCACTGCATGTCGTGGTCGCGCAGGTTGTTGTCGGCGCGGCGCTTCTGCGACCGGATGAAGTGCTGGAACTTCATCGGATCCTTGACGAAGAAGACCGGCGTGTTGTTGCCGACCATGTCGTAGTTGCCCTGCGACGTGTAGAACTTCAGCGCGAACCCGCGCGGGTCACGCCACGTGTCCGGGCTGCCGCGCTCACCCGCGACGGTCGAGAACCGCGCCATCATCTCGGTCTTCGCGCCCGGCTGGAACACGGCGGCCTTCGTGTACTGGCTGACGTCGTTCGTGACCTCGAAACGCCCGAACGCGCCGCTGCCCTTGGCGTGCGGTTGCCGCTCCGGGATGCGTTCGCGGTTGAACTGGGCCATCTGCTCGATCAGGTAGGCGTCCTGCAGCAGGATCGGCCCGCCTGCGCCCACGGTGAGCGAATGTTCGTCGCTTTCGACGGGGGCGCCGGAATCGGTGGTGGTGGCGGGGCGGTTGTTGGTGGGTGTGGCCATGTTCGTCTCGATCCTCCTCGTCGCGCCGCCGCGGACACCGTCGGAAGGCTCCGGGTCAACCGCCGGACGCGGTGTGCTGGAGTTCCGATTCGTCCCGCTGCCTCCTGCGGCACGCGGGACACAGGCCCCAGAACATGACCTCGGCCTCGGCGATGTCGAAGCCGTGGTAATCGCTCGGAGTCAGACACGGTGACGCGCCGACGGCGCAGTCGACGTCTTCCGTCCGCCCGCATGACTGGCAGACGAGGTGGTGATGGTTGTCGTGCACGCGCCGTTCGTAGCGGGCCGCGTGTCCCGCCGGCTGGATGGAACGCACCAGACCGGCCTCCTCGCAGGCGCGCAGGACGTCGTAGATCGCCTGGCGCGACACCGAAGCCGGCTGACCGCGGACACCCGCCCATACGGCGTCCGCGGTGGAGTGCGGGTGGTGTTCGAGCCAGTTGAGTACGCGTCGGCGTGGGCCGGTGACCCGCAACCCGGCCGAGCGAAGCAGCTCCGCGACGTCCGACGGTGAACCTGCATCCATCGCACGCGAACTACCCCGATCTGTACCCCGTCAAACCGCACGCCCCACACCCATACCCGGGTTACACCCGTTCGGCGTAGGCGGAGCTCCGGGGGCGCTGGGGCTGTCAGTTGTCGAGGAGTTGCGGCGCCTCGGCGCGGACGGCGTCCATGAGCTCGGTCATGCTGGGGTTGACCAGCGAGCGCTCGCCGACGAACACGGTCGGCACCGTCTCGTTGCCGTCCGCGGCGGCCTTGACCCGGTCGGCGGCGCCGTCGGTTTCCCAGATGTTGATCTTGCGTACCGGCAGGTTCGTCGCGTCCAGCTGGGCCTCCAGCATCATGCAGAAGGGGCAGCCGGGTCGCCAGTAGAACTCGATCTCGTCATTCGCCACGGTGTCGACGGTACGTCGCCCATCGCACCGCTTGGCCCCGATGTGACACACGTCGACCTGCGTCGGTGCGCGGCGGCCCGGCATCCTGAACGACATGGACGTCGACGCCGCGTTGGACTCGGTGGCCGCGGAGTTGTACGCGGTCGACCGGGACGAGTTCGTACGCGAACGCGACGCCCGCGCTCGTGCCACCGAGGACCGCGATCTGGCCGCGCGGATTCGGAAGCTGCGCAAACCGACCGCCGCGGCGGCACTGGTGAACCGGTTCGTCCGCGAGCAGCCCGACCGCGTGCGCGAGTTACGTGATCTCGGGGACGCGCTCAGGCAAGCACACCGCGACCTCGACGGCGCGCGCATTCGAGAACTTTCTCCACAGCGCGGCCGGCTTGTGGATGAACTGTCCACAATGGTGACCGACGGGGCGAGTGACACGGTGGCGCGCGAGGTACGCGAGACGCTCGACGCCGCGGTCGCCGATCCGGACACCGCCGAGGAGGTCGCACGTGGACAACTCGTGACAGCCCTGCATCCCGGGACCGGGATCGGGGACGACGACATGGCCGCGTGGTTCGCTTCGGCTCCCGCGTCGGGAGGAACGGTCGACACCGAGTCCGGCTCCCGTGCGAAGGAACGTGGCAAGTCCGACCGGAAGCCGGAACAGCGCCGCGACGAGAAGCGGCAGCAGCAGAAGCGACAACCGGACGAACAGCGCCGGCAGGAGCAGCGTCTCCGCGAGGAAGAGCAACAAGAGGAAGAGCA
>Ga0079224_100007151_pt1 | contig 14925 bp, 14 predicted proteins | sample Stecom2015_FD_80414 | JGI IMG/M metagenome (GOLD analysis project Ga0079224, IMG submission 80414) | Agricultural soil microbial communities from Utah to study Nitrogen management - Steer compost 2015 | ecosystem: Environmental > Terrestrial > Soil > Agricultural land | place: USA: Utah...
GCTTAAATCAATATTGGATACCATATTTGAAATATTGCGCATAACAAATACATCTCCCGGTTGCACCCCCATTATTTCCTCGGCAGTGATACGGCTATCACTACAGCCAATGTAAAGAATGTCCGGATGCTGTCCGTTGGATAAATTTTTAAAATATTCCGGGTCTTTTCCCAGTTTATCGTTCATCCATTTTTGGTTGTTTTGGAAGATTTCTTTGATATCCATGGTTGATTTTTTGAGATTTTAAAGGTATAGAAAACTCCTGTCCACATCAAAGTTAAAATTCAGGAAAAATTGATGACGGATTGATGCCGTCCGATCCCGATTTAATTTGGACGGAAATTTGCTTATGATTCAGTGTGGAATATTATTTTTGCACATCCTTATGGCAACACTTTTGATAAGAATTATTGATGTTTTCCATCATCCTTTTCGGAGATTTATCCCTATAGACAAATACCGATATGCAATATGCGGAGGTGCGAATCTTCTTTTTGATTTGTTGCTTTATTTTATTTTTTACAATTTCATTTTTGCCAAACAAAATTTCAATCTTGGCTTTGTAGTGTTGAGTCCACACGTAGCTTCATTGTTCGCAGTTTTTCCCATAACCTTCACCTCCGGATTTTTATTGAATCGGTTTATAACTTTTCCGGATTCCAACTTAAATTGGAAAACTCAGGTGATTCGGTATTTTTTAGTAGGAATGGGCGCTTTAGTAATTGGTTACGTTATGCTGAAAATTCTTGTGGATTGGCTCGGATTTTATCCCACTCCTTCTCGTTTTCTGACCATTTTCATAACGGTGGCATACAGCTATTTTTCCCAGAAAAAGTTTAGTTTTAAAATAGTTTAAGCTTCACTGACGACTTGCAATCCGACCACGGAAATTATTAAAGTCGTTAAAAAGAACATCCGCCAGAAGGAAACCGGTTCTTTAAAAAGGATGATTCCGAAGATAACCGTGCCAATTGCGCCAATTGCTCCCCATACAGCATAAGCAGTTCCAACGGGAATGGGTTTTTGTCCTCCCATAGCTTTGAATAAAAGAAACATGCTGACGCTAACGCAAATGACAAAGGAGATTATCCACAGCCAAAATTCACGACCTGAAGTATGTTGTGCCTTTCCCAAGCTTACAGCAAATCCGGTTTCAAAAAGACCACCAATGATTAGAAGAATCCAATTTATGCTCATATTGCGAAAATAGAGAATTCTATCATTCTTCTAGATTCTGTAAGGGTGTCTTTTTTACAGGAGCACCCATTTTATTATAAAAAGTTACCATTTTTTGAAATAGAACTATTTTAGGTGTGATCAGACAATACGTTTTTTAAAAATCATGATGGTAAAACCGGCGTCGATTTTCGAGGCAAAAATTGCTGATTTAATCAAGGTTATCCTATATATTTTTTTGAAACTCCCTTGCGGATTGTTACCTTTGCACCTCCAATTTTGAGGGCCGAAATTTTGTGAAATGATAATGTTTTAAAGAAGGTTTCCCTCTAAAATGCCAACGAACTATGTTTGAAAATTTATCGGAAAAATTAGACAAAGCGTTTCACGTTCTGAAAGGACACGGGAGTATAACCGAGGTAAACGTTGCAGAAACTTTAAAAGAAGTGAGACGGGCGCTCTTGGATGCAGACGTTAACTTTAAAACCGCCCGTGATTTTACGAATTCGGTAAAGGAAAAAGCGATTGGTCAAAATGTATTGACCACGCTACAGCCGGGGCAGTTGATGGTTAAGATCGTTAAAGACGAACTTACCGAATTAATGGGTGGAGACACGGCCGGAATTAATCTAAGCGGTGCACCAACTGTAATTTTAATGTCCGGACTTCAAGGAAGCGGTAAGACAACTTTCTCGGGTAAACTTGCAAACTTTTTAAAGCGTAAGAAAACAAAAAAGCCTTTATTGGTAGCTTGTGATGTTTACCGTCCTGCGGCTATTGATCAGCTTCACGTGGTTGGTGATCAAATAGGAGTAGAAGTTTATAGTGAACGAGAGAATAAGAATCCGGTAGAAATTGCTCGGAACGCCATTTCCTATGCCAAGCAAAATGGTTTTAATGTAGTGATTGTGGATACTGCCGGTCGTCTTGCAGTAGATGAGGCCATGATGACTGAGATAGCCAATGTACATGCTGCTATTAAACCTCAGGAAACTCTTTTTGTGGTTGATGCCATGACCGGACAAGATGCGGTAAATACAGCCAAGGCATTTAATGAGCGTATCAATTTTGACGGAGTTGTTCTAACAAAGCTGGATGGAGACACCAGAGGTGGAGCTGCAATTTCTATTAAGAGTGTTGTTAATAAGCCCATAAAATTTATCGGGACCGGAGAGAAAATGGATGCCATAGACGTATTCCATCCTTCGCGAATGGCTGATAGAATTTTAGGGATGGGAGACGTGGTCTCCCTTGTTGAAAGGGCTCAGGAACAATTTGATGAAGAGGAGGCTCGAAAACTTCAGAAGAAAATTGCTAAAAATCAATTTGGTTTTGATGACTTCTTAGGGCAGATCCAACAGGTGAAGAAAATGGGGAGTATGAAAGACCTGATTGGTATGATTCCCGGAGCCGGAAAGGCTTTGAAAAATATTGATATTGATGATAATGCCTTTAAAGGAATAGAGGCTATTATTCATTCTATGACTCCTAAAGAGAGACAGGAACCTGCAATTATAAACGGAAGCAGGAAAAAACGCATTGCGAAAGGAAGTGGCACTAGTGTTCAGGAGGTTAATCAGTTACTAAAACAATTTGATCAAATGAGCAAGATGATGAAGATGATGCAAGGCGGCGGCGGGAGAAAAATGATGCAGATGATGAACAGGATGCGCTAGTAAAATCTAAAAAAAACAGCTATGACAATTTTGGACGGAAAAAAGGTAAGTGATGATATTAAAACCGAGATTGCTGCCGAGGTAAAACAAATGAAACAACGAGGCGAAAAAGTTCCTCATCTCGCGGCAATTCTTGTAGGTAATGACGGTGCAAGTTTAACGTATGTAGGCAGTAAAGTAAAAGCCTGTGAGCGTGTGGGTTTTAAATCGTCATTAATCCAAATGCCTGAAACTACCAGTGAGTTAGAGTTGCTTAAGAAAATTAAAGAACTCAACGCCGATGATGAAATTGATGGTTTTATAATTCAGCTTCCTCTTCCTCCACAAATAGATACTCAGAAAGTTCTTTTGACTGTAGATCCTCATAAAGATGTAGATGGCTTCCATCCCGAAAATTTTGGAAAAATGGCCTTGGATATGAGCACATTTATTCCGGCAACTCCCTTCGGGATTTTAGAATTACTCAGACGCTATAAGGTTGAAACACAAGGAAAGCACACTGTTGTCATTGGGCGCAGCCACATTGTTGGGAGACCGATGAGTATTTTGATGAGTCGCCGTGGGTGGCCCGGTAACAGTACGGTAACTCTTACTCACAGCAATACCAAAAATATTTCTCAGATTACCACTCAGGCAGATATTATAATCTCTGCTCTTGGGGTACCCAATTTTCTTAAAGCGGAGATGGTAAAAGATGATGCCGTTATCATTGATGTGGGAATTACTCGCATAGATGATGAAACGGCACCCAGAGGTTATGTCATTAAAGGTGATGTGGATTATGAAAATGTGAGTAAAAAAGCATCCTATATCACACCTGTTCCCGGAGGAGTGGGACCCATGACGATTGCTATGTTATTAAAAAATACATTATTGGCTTGCGAGCAGCGCAGGCAAATGCACTAGCAGTTCTCTTCACGCTCCAGTCTCCAATCTAAATACTTGTGTAAATCGGTTTCGATCCATCCCAGTCCTATGGTCATGATGGCAAGGTCATCGAGATAGCCAAGACCCGGAATGAAATCGGGAACTAGATCTAGCGGGTTTAGAATGTATAGGAACATCACCACAACTGTGGCAATGGTAAACCAAGGTGTTTCTTTATATTTTCCGTTCTTAATGTCCCACAACATTTCGAACATAACCTTGCCAATATTAACAAAACGTCGAAGAGGACGAGCCTTGTGAAGCTTTTTGGAAATTTTTTCCTCATTATCCAGAACTTCTTCCAGATCTTCTTCCTTTATTTTCTCTATTTCGTCTTCCATATATGTTTCTTTTATTCGGCTATCCATCATTGCGATAGTGGAAGTTTGCGGAGCTCTTTTTTCTTTGCTAAAAAACATTTTATTTATTCAAATTTAAATCCTAAAAATAAAGATTATTTGCCCAATGGATTATAAAGTTTTGTTATAAATATAAGAGTTCTCAAAGACGTTCGTGTTCAGCGGGAGCTCCATCCTTACCATATTGTTGTCTATAAATTTTGACGATGATAAGGAATAGACTTACTAATAAAGGGCCGAAAATTAGACCGATAAATCCAAAAAGAGGCACCCCAACCATAACACCTATAAGTGTAATCAATGGGTGCACGTCTTCCAATCGTTTCAGCATGTATAGACGCGTAATATTGTCTGTCATTCCTACAACAACGAAACCGTAAATCAAAATTGCCCAGGCAGAAAAGGTTTCACCCGATGCCAGAGTAAGAAGAAAAATGGGGAGCATCCCCAAGCTCGTTCCCACAAAAGGCACCATACTCGCAATAGAAATTATTACGAACCAGAACCACGGATCGTCTATTCCGAAAATGAAAAAACCAACAAGCGCTACAATACCTTGAGCTAAACCTACAAGCGGAATCCCAATAGCATTGGCGCGAACCATCCCTCTGACTTCTTGACCTATCTCCCGAAGGTTGGCTTGATTCATAGGAATGTATTGGCAAATGATTTCTCTGAAGCGCTCATGATTGGTGAGCATAAAGTAGAGGAGAAAGTACATAAGAAGAATAGCCATTACAGCATTTACGGTGGTTCCTAACCATTCTTGAAGGTGATTGGAGACCCATTGACTTACAGCGGTTGCATCTACTTTGTTGCTAAGATCAATGCCGTAATCTGAATCTAGCTTCTGCATGTATTCCTTTACAGGGGCAACGATTTCTTCTGTATTTTCTGTTCCTTTTGCAATTTTATTTCCTAGCATGAAGATTACTCCTCCAATGGGAACAACTATAGTAATAAAAGAAGAAAACATCAAGACTCCCGCCGCTAATGGCTTTGGCCATTTTTTCCTATCTGTCAGATAACGCATCCATTTCCGCATCACTACATAAAGTGTAATGGCGCCCAGCACACCCGAGAGGTATGGAAGTAATTTGATAAAAATAAGACCCGCCAAAATGAGGATTACAAAAATTATGAAAATTTGGCGGATTATCTGAGTGGGGATGTAGTTGTGCTGATCTTTATTCATGCGGAACGTGTCCTCAAATTTTTAGTTGTTTCTTAATGCGTGGATTAATTGTTCTTTAGACATTTTAGAGCGTCCTTTAATATCAGCCTTTCTTGCTTCTTCATAAATATCTTTTTTATTCCGATCTTCATATCTCTTGGCGTGACCTCCTTTCTTTCCGGCGTTGGGAGTATTTGCGATACGGGCAGATTTTTCTTTACTATACCCCTTTTCACGTAAGGCCTCATATTGTTTTTCATTTTTTATTCGATTATCAGGCATGATCTTAATTCTTTCGTTTATAATTAGTAAAAAGATAAAATAAAAAACCGTCTTAAACGGCAGATCTAAAATTAAATCAAATCTGACATATTAAAACGGCGCTTAACAAAAACTTAGTAGACTAACTACAGTCTGCCGGATTGTTATTTATCCCAATCCAATCGAAAATATTTTATAGGTGCATTATCTACAATATCCGTTGCTTCAAGTTTTTCTTCTGTATTATTTTTTGCTTCGGGAGTCAGGTATTTTGCATCAATAGTGAGATAAATATCAGTGTCTTCAAAAAAAATCATGGCTCCGTTAATGATGCGCTCAATATGTTTAATCTTGTAGTTGTCTTTAAAATCTTTGAAAGTATTATCTGCAGTTAGGCCTTTTTCCGTCTTATATCGTACATCATAAATCAAAACATCGGAAATAGTAGAGTTTGGATCGTTATAGTCCTTTGGAGAAAGAAATAGCAACCGCTTTCCGCCTTTTTCATAAATTTCCACTTCACCTTGAGTTTCGAGGGCATTGGGTGATGCGCTTGTTTTAACTATGGAATCCATTGCAAAAATTGAATCCAGTTGCTTGACTCTGGTTTCAGAAGAAAGTTTTCCGATAGCACCTTCTTTTATTAAGAATGGATCATCTTTTTTTTTGCATTGAACAAAAGCAAGTGCAACAAGTGTAGCTAGAAGTAAAGTTTTTTTCATCCTAACGATGGGTATTTTAATAATCTTCTTGTTCATATTTTGGTGCAAAAGTAACAAATAGTCAACCATTCTAAGATTTCCAAAAAAATAAAATTATAGTTCCAATTCCAGGAAAAAAGCAAGGGAATATCTCCCGAATTTGTAGTGCAAAAAGTGGTATTTTTGCAGTTATGAAAATTGAAGTACAATCAGAGATTGAAAGGGGCTTAATGTTGCCCTTAATGGAAGAATTTTACACCATTCAGGGGGAGGGATTTCATAAAGGAACCGCTGCATATTTTATTCGTGTGGGAGGTTGTGATGTGGGATGCCATTGGTGTGATGTGAAGGAAAGTTGGGACGCATTGCTGCACCCTCCCAAAGCAATCGGAGAATTAGTGAGAAATGCCAAAGAAGCCTCCGGTAGATCAAAGCTGGTGGTAGTGACCGGGGGTGAACCTTTGATGTATAATATGGGGCCCTTAACCGAGCAGTTGCAGTCAGCGGGTTTTACAACAAACATTGAAACCTCCGGTGCCTATAATTTATCGGGCTCTTGGGATTGGATCTGCTTGTCTCCAAAGAAAAGAAAACTTCCTACTGAGAGTGTTTATAAAAAGGCAAATGAATTGAAAATGATCATTTTTAATAAAGATGATTTTCGTTTTGCAGAAGAGCAGGCGTCCAAAGTTAATGACAACTGTTATTTATACCTACAGCCCGAATGGAGCAAGCGGGACAAGATGATGCCGTTAATAGTAGATTATGTTATGCAAAATCCCCAATGGAAAGTATCGTTACAGACCCATAAATACTTGAATATCCCTTAGTGTTTTCTAATGTGGATTGGCATGTTTAAAAGGGATTTCTACATACACATTATCCCAGCCTATTAAAAGCGTAACGCCTTTTTTGGAATCTTGAAAAATCATTGACAAAGCTTCAATAGGTGCCGCGGCTTGGTGGACGGGAACATTTATACGAACAAGATCTTTTTCCTTTTTATAGCTAAAAGCACCCCAAACATCAGTATCTGCATTAATGATTATAGTCCACTCTTTTTCATTAGGGATCGTGTAGAGGGTATAAGTGCCCGGGTCTAAGCATGTGTTTCCAAGGTACATTGCTTCATAAAGATCCAATTCTGTAGCTTCATTGGCGCCGGTTCTCCATACTTTTCCATAGGGAACAAGAGCTCCGAAAATCTTCCTGTCCTTTTTTTGTGGTCTGCTGTATATGACTCTCGCTACCGGAGGTCCATCTTTTTTGTGTCGTGCAACAGCCAGATCCATAGGAGAAACATCCATCGGTGGAAATTGTTGAGAAAAGCTATTGGTGGAAATTAAAAAGAGAAATAATAAGATGTAATAGTTCATGATCTCTTAAATCGGGTTATTCAAAAATAGGACATAAAAAAGACAAGTTAGTTTAATTGGAAAAGGGTAAGTTTCTTTTTTTACTTAAACATTTGTGTGGTTACCTAAAACGTATGAGTTTGACATTTTATTTTGTTAATAAGTTGAAAGATGCGTTTGATGAAAGACCCTGATTTCCCCATAGATTCCGTATATTTGTATGTTATTTTTTGACCCAAAACATTTTAATAAAATTTATGAATCAAGAACGATCACAAGCAAGCTATGGTGCCGACCAAATTCAGGCCCTAGAGGGGATGGAGCACGTACGCATGCGTCCCTCTATGTATATTGGCGATGTGGGCCCCAGAGGATTGCATCATTTGGTCTATGAAGTTGTAGATAACTCTATTGATGAGGCCATGGCCGGCTATTGCGATACTATTGAAGTTGCAATAAATGAAGATAATTCAATAACTGTTAGGGATAATGGTCGGGGAATTCCGGTAGATATTCATAAAAAAGAAGGTGTCTCTGCTCTTGAAGTTGTTATGACTAAAATTGGAGCGGGAGGTAAGTTTGATAAGGATTCATATAAGGTTTCCGGAGGTCTTCACGGAGTGGGGGTCTCGGTTGTTAACGCGCTTTCAGAGCATCTCACAGCCACTGTTTATCGTGATGGAAAGATCTGGCAGCAGGAATATGCACGAGGAAAAGCAGATTATCCCGTAAAAACTATCGGCGAGACAGAAGATCGCGGAACAAAAGTTACGTTTAAACCGGATTCAGATATCTTCAAGCAGACAACGGAATTCAATTATGATACCTTGGCCGGGCGACTACGGGAGCTTGCTTATTTGAATAAAGGGATTACCATAAAACTTACAGACAAACGTGAAACGGATAAGGAAGGAAATTTTGTTTCTGAAACCTTTTTTAGTGATGAAGGATTGAAGGAGTTCATTCGATTCTTGGATGGGAATCGGGAGCCGCTTATTTCCAATGTCATTTTCATGGAAGGGGAAAAGAGTGATATTCCGGTGGAAGTAGCAATGGTATATAACACCTCTTTTACAGAAAATCTTCATTCTTATGTAAATAATATCAATACCCACGAAGGAGGAACTCATTTATCAGGTTTCCGAGCGGGATTGACACGAACCTTGAAGAAATATGCAGACTCTTCAGGAATGTTGGATAAATTAAAATTTGAAATTGCAGGGGATGATTTCAGAGAAGGTCTCACAGCTATTATTTCTGTAAAGGTTCAGGAACCTCAATTTGAAGGTCAAACCAAAACAAAATTAGGAAACCGTGAAGTAACTGCGGCGGTAAGTCAGGCAGTTTCTGAAATGCTTGAAAATTATCTGGAGGAGCATCCGAATGATGCCAGAATAATTGTTCAGAAAGTGATTCTTGCAGCACAAGCACGACATGCTGCTCGGAAAGCTCGAGAAATGGTGCAGCGAAAGACGGTAATGAGTGGAGGTGGATTGCCCGGAAAACTCTCAGATTGTTCTGAACAGGATCCGGAGAAATGCGAAGTGTTTCTTGTGGAGGGAGACTCGGCTGGAGGAACTGCTAAGCAAGGTAGAGACAGGGCGTTTCAAGCTATTTTGCCCTTGCGCGGTAAAATTCTGAATGTTGAGAAGGCAATGCATCATAAGGTCTTTGAAAATGAGGAAATTAAAAATATTTATACCGCCCTCGGTGTAACAATTGGAACGGAGGAGGATAGCAAAGCTCTCAATCTTGATAAATTAAGATACCACAAAGTAGTGATTATGTGTGACGCGGATGTTGATGGTAGCCACATTGCAACACTTATTCTTACTTTCTTCTTTAGATATATGCGTGAACTGATAGAAGGAGGGCATGTGTATATTGCTACTCCACCACTTTATTTATTGAAGAAAGGTGCAAAACGTGTTTATGCGTGGAGTGATAAAGAAAGAGATGAAATAAACGCGGAACTTGGAGGGGGTGCTACTATTCAGCGATATAAAGGACTTGGAGAAATGAATGCGGAGCAGTTATGGGACACTACCATGAATCCTGAACATAGAACATTGCGCCGGGTCACCATTGAAAATGGAACTGAAGCAGACCGAATCTTTTCGATGTTAATGGGAGACGAAGTTCCACCAAGACGAGAATTTATAGAAAAAAATGCTATTTACGCGCACATTGATGCTTAATTAGCTTCTTTTAGTAAAAGTAGAAAAACCGGAGATCGTAATTTTAGCTCCGGTTTTTTTTATTTTGGCATCCGTTGTTCAGCCCGCTTTTCTGTCAAAATAATGCTGCTTTTTTAAGACTTATTGGTATTTTTGTACAACTTCTTCAAAAACATTTTTCCGATAAAATTGCATTTTGCTGAAGTTATTTCAATCATTTTTAATAACATATAAAAATTTTATAATGAAAGTAACAATAGTGGGGGCGGGTGCCGTGGGTGCAAGTTGTGCCGAATACATCGCCATCAAGGATTTTGCAAGCGAGGTGGTGCTGGTGGATATTAAAGAAGGTTTTGCAGAGGGAAAAGCAATGGACTTAATGCAAACAGCTTCTTTGAACGGGTTTGACACCAAAATTACAGGGGTAACCAACGATTATTCTAAAACTGCCGGAAGTGACGTTTGTGTGATTACCAGCGGAATTCCCAGAAAACCCGGAATGACTCGCGAGGAACTTATCGGTATTAATGCCGGAATTGTAAAGGAAGTTTCCGCCAATCTTGTAAAATACTCTCCCGATACCATCATTATTGTTGTAAGTAATCCTATGGATACCATGGCTTATCTTGTTCATCAAACTTCAGGATTGCCAAAAAATAGAATAATTGGAATGGGAGGAGCGCTGGACAGTGCCCGTTTCAAATACCGTCTTGCAGAGGCTTTGGGTGCGCCTATCAGTGATGTGGATGGAATGGTAATTGGGATGCACAGTGACACCGGAATGATTCCTTTAACACGTCTGGCTACTCGTAACAGTATCCCGGTTTCGAAATTCGTTTCAGAAGATAGATTAAACCAAGTTTTGGAAGATACTAAAGTGGGGGGAGCAACCTTAACCAAGCTTTTAGGAACTTCCGCATGGTACGCTCCCGGAGCAGCGGTGTCTGCTATGGTTCAAGCCATCGCTTGCGATCAAAAGAAAATGTTCCCTTGTTCGGTAATGCTTGATGGAGAGTACGGAATGAAAGATATCTGTATTGGCGTTCCGGTGATCTTAGGAAGAAATGGAATTGAAGAAATCGTTGAAATTGAACTCAATGACGCCGAAAAATCTAAAATGAAAGAAAGCGCCGAGGCCATTCGCAACGTAAACGCACTTTTAGAACAATAGATAGTTCTTGCTTTAAAGACAAAAACCGTTTCTATTTTGAAGCGGTTTTTTTGTTGTAGCCGGTTCGACAGAGAGTCCTAAAGAAAAAGCTGCTCTTCCGAACAGCTTCCTCCTTTAACTATTTATTCATTGTACATATCATCTATCCGCATTTCGAAGAACCGCAATTCTTACAGGTAAGACATCCTTCTTGATAAACCAAAGAAGTGCCGCCACAGCTTTCACATTTTTGTTTTTTAACTTCCGTGCCATCTTCTATATACCGTTTTAGTGCGCGCGCCACTCCGTTCTTCCAGGTATTGATGCTTTCGGTATCGAGTTGAAGACTGTTGATTAAATCAACTACTTTCTCAATAGGCATACCATGACGAAGTGTACTGGAAATCAATTTTGCATAGTTCCAAAATTCAGGATTGAATTTATAGGAAAGCCCTTCGATGGTTGTTTTGTATCCTCTTTTGTTTTTATACTGAAAATCATATCGAGAGCTTCCGTCTTCATTCCGATTCTTAATGATTACACCTTCATTTACCCAGCGCGGTATTAAGATTCCGTCTTCGTCATCTGCAAAACCGGTGAAGATTTCATAAGGTTTTCCGTCAATTAAACCGATAAAAGCTATCCATTTGTCTTTGTTGTTCTGGAACCGAACCACATCAGCATCCAGTTTTTCAGGTCTCTTGGTAGGGAAGGCTGTGAGCGTATCTTGTTGCTCTTCCTCTTTTTTCTCGTCATTAGAAATCAATACTCCCGATCTTGATCCGTCTCTGTAAACAGTCACTCCCTTACATCCCACACGCCACGCTTCCAGATATAATTCGCCTACAAGATCTTCACTCACATCATTAGGCAAATTGATGGTAACCGAAATAGAGTGGTCTACCCATTTCTGAACTGCTCCCTGCATTCTCACCTTATTCAGCCAATCTACATCGTTTGAAGTTGCTTTATAATAGGGTGATTTTTTCACTAGTTTATCCAGTTCGTCTTGGGAGTAATTTTTACTCGTGTCATACCCGTTTACCTCCATCCATTGTTTAAATCGGTGGTGAAAAACTACATATTCTTCCCAGCTGTCTCCCACTTCATCTACAAAATCTATTCGAACATCCTTGTCATTCGGATTCACTTTTCTTCTTCTTTTATAAACCGGAAGAAATACGGGTTCGATTCCTGAAGTGGTTTGAGTCATTAAACTTGTTGTACCGGTAGGTGCGATAGTGAGTAAGGCTATATTTCTTCTTCCATATTCAAGCATTTCGTAATAGAGTTGCTCGTCGGCCTCCTTTAGACGCAGAATAAAAGGATTGTTCTTTTCTCTTTCCGAATCGAAAATTTTAAATGCTCCTCGTTCTTTGGCGGTATGTACAGACGCTCTATAAGCGGCAATGGCCAATCTTTTGTGGATATCTACTGAAAATTCTGTGCCGGCATCACTTCCATATTGGATACCGAGAGCTGCAAGCATATCACCTTCCGCCGTAATCCCGATCCCTGTACGTCTTCCTTCAAGAGCTTTTTTCTGAATATTGAGCCATAGATTTCTTTCTACAGCTTTGATTTCATCCGATTGTGGATCAGCATCAATCTTAGCGAGAATAGCATCGATTTTCTCAAGTTCCAAATCAATGATGTCATCCATAATTCGCTGAGCAATATTTAAATGCTTTTCAAATAGTTCATAATTGAAGGATGCTTCAGAAGTAAATGGATTCTCTACATAAGAAAAGAGATTTATTGCTAAAAGCCGGCACGAATCATAGGGGCAGAGAGGAATTTCTCCACAAGGATTTGTTGAAACTGTCTTATAACCTAGATCAGCATAGCAATCCGGGACAGATTCTTTAATGATGGTGTCCCAAAAAAGGATTCCCGGTTCTGCAGATTTCCAAGCATTGTGAACAATTTTTTTCCACAGTTTACGCGCATCGATTTCTTTTGAATATTTCGGATTCTGACTAAAAACAGGGTATTTCTGTTCGTAGGTAGTATCTTCTTTCACCGCTTGCATAAAGGCGTCATCTATTCGCACCGATACGTTTGCGCCTGTTACCTTTCCTTGTTCCATTTTAGCATCGATAAATTGCTCTGCATCTGGATGGTTTATAGAAACGGAAAGCATCAAAGCTCCACGACGGCCATCTTGCGCAACTTCTCGAGTGGAATTGGAATAACGCTCCATAAAAGGAACAATTCCGGTGGAGGTGAGTGCTGAATTCTTTACCGGAGAACCTTTTGGGCGGATATGAGACAAATCATGCCCAACACCTCCACGTCTTTTCATCAATTGAACCTGTTCTTGGTCTATCTTCATAATACCACCGTATGAATCGGAGTCGCCATCGTTTCCTATTACAAAACAGTTGGAGAGTGAAGCAATTTGGAAAGGATTTCCGATACCCGCCATTGGGCTGCCTTGAGGGACGATGTATTTGAAATCTTTGATAGTCTCATAAATTTCTTCCTCCGACAGCGGATTTGGGTAACGTTGCTCGATTCTTGCAATTTCTCTTGCAATTCGACGGTGCATGTCGTCGGGTGTTTTTTCATAGATATTCCCATCGGAATCTTTAAGAGCGTATTTATTTACCCATACGCGGGCGGCGAGGTCATCACCTTTAAAATAATCAACCGAGGCTTCAAAAGCTTCATCTTGGGAGTAGATGGTAGGGGTGGAGTGGAGGGTTTTTGTTGGCATACTGAACACGTTTTTTGGAAGTTAGACATTTTCATGTGCGAAAAGCAAAGGTATTAAAATTGTACATTTAAAAAGAGGAGTAGATTCCAATGTTCACAAGTTTTTATAGTTATTTCCCTGTTTGTCAGGGTTATAAAAATTTATCAACATAAAAAAGTTTACAACTTTTGAAAAGACAAAAACCTGTCGAAGTTGTTGAAGTTCATCGACTCCCGCGCGATTGGCGTCATTTTAGCTGACAAAAATCATTTTCATAAATAGTAGAAGTGGTTATATTTGCGCTATGAAAAAATCGTTACTCATTCTTTCATTTCTGATGTTGCTAAAACCACTTTGGCCGGTAATGGAATATGCTTTGAAGTACGATTTTATTGTTAGTACACTCTGTGAAAACCGAGATATTCCTGAGATGGAATGTAACGGAAAATGTTATCTCGGGAAACAACTTGCTAAGGAGAATGGAGATCAGGAGGACAATCCGTTTCAAAAATCTTTTCAAACCGAAATTTCTTTTAATCTTATTTCTGAAGAAGTAATTCCGTTTTCATTCGGAGTTTTCTCTGAAGAAATAGAGGAAGCCGTTTTTTATTTTTCTTCGGATTTTTACCGATCCATCACTTCACAGCCTTTAATACAACCTCCGCAACTGTCACTTTCTTAATCGACTCTAACAGGTTCATTGGGATTCTTTCCTAAATCTTCAATGAACCGGAAATCTGTGTCATTACAAAAAGAAAGTAGTATGAAAAATTTTTCTCAGTTGCTGCCGGCAATGACGGGGGTGTTTATGGTGTGCGGTTTTTCCATACAAGCACAAGAACAGCCTCAGGACAGTGTGCAGCCGGTAAATCTTAGTGAGGTTATTGTGGTCTCCTCACGAAAACAATTGAATCATCATCAAAACAAAAAGCCCCTCTCAGGACTTGACCAATATCTGGAATCGTCACGAAACGTTTCTATGATTAAGAGAGGGAGCTATGCTTGGGAGCCCGCTATGAACGGAATGACCTCAGAGAGGTTGGCTGTTACCATAGATGGAATGCAGATTTTTGGTGCCTGTACCGATAAAATGGACCCTGTGACCTCCTATGTTGATGTTTCCAATCTGGAAACTATCGAAATTTCATCGGGTCAAGGCGGAGCTGCTTTCGGAAATACTATTGGTGGCGCTATAAATCTGAAACTCAGTCATCCTAACTTTAGAAAAAAAGGATGGAGCGGAAACCTTGGAAGTTCGTTTGAGACCAATA
>Ga0079224_100007152_pt1 | contig 14925 bp, 18 predicted proteins | sample Stecom2015_FD_80414 | JGI IMG/M metagenome (GOLD analysis project Ga0079224, IMG submission 80414) | Agricultural soil microbial communities from Utah to study Nitrogen management - Steer compost 2015 | ecosystem: Environmental > Terrestrial > Soil > Agricultural land | place: USA: Utah...
CTGAAAAACCGAAGAACGTCGTTCTGCTGGCTCGATTTGGAACCACCAAACCTTCACCAGCACGCCTAGCTCTTCGGTTTTTCAGAAGCTCAGTAGGTTAAGGAATTAGCCAGACGGGACACTGTCAGATCCGGATCATGCGGGCCTCAAGAAGGAGGTTCGGGCCGAGTTTGGCCACTCGGACCTGTTCCGGATTCAGGCCCAGGTCTTCCAGGGTTTCATGGATATCGTCCAGCGCATCGTCTTTCGGTGCCGCCAGCAGCAGCTCACGCACCGATTCCAGAACCATCTTCACCGGCACCGTTATAAAGTAGACCGAAATCACCAGCATCATCACCGGGTCGGCATACACCGCCAGCTCTGCCCATTGACTGCGCTCCAGCAACCAGGCCGCGCCAAAGCCCACCATCACCGCCGCACTGAGGGCACTGTCCATCAGCCACTGCCGCTGCTCCGCCTTTACCAATCCGGAATCATTGCGCATGCTCGACCAGCGCAGATACACCCAGACCGCCAGACAACCCACCACGTTCACGGCACCAAAGATCGTCGCCATGTCTGCCGCCACGGCACGCCCACCCTGAAGCAGTGACACCACCGCCGACACCAGCGAGAGAATACAGACCAGTGCGATCACCAGGCCCTTAACGGCGATCACCAGCGGCTCTACCGCGCCCATACCGAACGGATAGTCTTCGCTGGCCGGCCGGCGAACCAGACGGGCGGCATAGAGCGATAAAAGCGACAGCCCCAGGCTGATCAGGGAATAGGCACCATCAAAGAGAATAACCAGAGAATCGACCCAAAGGCCCCAGGTAATACCCGCGAGCGCGAACAGTCCCGCGCCTGCGGCAGATAACGTCAGCGCCAGGTTTTCCCGCGCCAGAGAAGTAAACATTTTGACCTCCTGAGAATTGCTGCCATATTAGCGGCATCACTCAACAGGCGTGAGTCGCTGAGCGACGAAAAACCCGTCGCAGAGAGCAAGCCATGAAAACCTCGCAGATCAAGATCTTTCTATCGGTGGTGCGCAACGGCAGCGTGGCCGCGGCGGCCCGGGAGCTGAACCGAAGCCGCACCACTGTCAGTACCATGCTCGCGTCCCTGGAAGATGAACTGGGGGTGGAGTTGTTTGAACGCAGCGGCAATCAGCTGCAGTTGACGGCCATCGGCCAGTCCATCCTGACCGATTGCCGGCGTTTCGATCAGGTTGCCGGCCAGATACAGGCCCGCTGCCAGCACCACCTGAGCGGCGCCGAATCGGTCCTGCGCATTGCCCGGGACGATGCCATTCCTGAAGATATCTGGCGGGACATTCTGCGCCGTCTTAAACAACGCTTTCCGCAAACCAGCTTGTCGGTCTACCTGGCCTCGCCCCGGGAACTGCCGCCACTGGTGCGCAACCAGTCCGTGGATGTGGCCTACGGCCTGATGCCGGAATTGCTGAACGAAGGCTATCAATGGTTCCGGGAACTGGCCGATGTTCGCATGCTCACCGTGGCAGCTCCGGATCACCCCCTGAGCCAGCTGAAGCGGGTAACCCAGGACGACCTGATCAGCCACACGGAAATCACCCTGGCCTACATGCTCGATGCCCAGCTGGTGGCGGAATCCCCGGAGACTGCCAACTACCTGGCCTTCACCCAGTACGAACTGATGCGGGATGCGGTGATTGACGGCGCCGGCTGGGCGGATTTGCCCTTACCATTGATTGCTGAAGCGTTGCGTAAGGAACAGCTGAAAACCATCCACCACCGCAGCGCCCGCTGGTGGAAGGTGTTCAGTGCGCTGGAGTCGGAACAGGCGCAAGGGGGCGCCGTGGTAGGCTGGCTCGCCAACGAACTGGAAGCCTATCTGGAAACACTGGCCTAACCGGCAGACTGAGGACCTTCCGGACACGCCGGGCGAGTATCCGCCGGCACGCCGTCATCACATTTCCGGCAATCCAGCTCAAACCCCAACATGGATTGCCGACCTTCCACCGTGACAACCCAGGGCCGGTTCACCCAGGGCGGATCATGGCGTACGTGCTGGTTATGACCACACGCCAGCTGCGCTACCCAGTGGTTTTCATCGTCTTTGTGATAGCCGGTGATGGGTTGCTTCATGCCGAACTCGCTCCCGCCGATCGCCCCACCCAGGCCGACCACGAGTATATCGCCAACGCCACCCAGATCATCACAAAGCTCACCAGCTTGGCCGTGCTGAGCGGCTCATGGAAAATATAAAGCGCGATCAGGAACTGGATAGTGGGGTTGATATACATAAGAAAGCCCACGGTTGAAAGCTTCAAGCGGCGCGCAGCCCCGGCAAAGGCCAGCAGCGGGATGGCGGTAACCGCGCCACTGGAAGCCAGCAGCGACGCACTGTATGTGCTGTCAGAAAAGTGCGACAGGCCCTGCGACGACAGCCAGGTCAGGGTAAGCAAGCCCAATGGCAGCAGTAACAGGGTTTCAACAAACAGGCCGGAAAGGCCATCCAGCTCGACTTTTTTGCGCATCAGGCCATAGGTTCCGAAGCTGAACGCCAGCACCAGCGTAATCCATGGCAGCTCGCCCAGCAGAAACAGCTGATAGAGAATGGCAACCGCCGCCAGGCCCACCGCCGCAGCCTGTAGCCGGGAAATACGCTCACCCAGGATCAGCAGCCCCATGGCCACGTTCACCAGCGGCGTCAGGAAATAACCCAGACTAGCCTGCAACACGTGGCGGGTTTCCACGGCATAAATATAAATGCCCCAGTTCAGGGCAATAAACACCGCACAACCCAGCACATAACCCAGCCTGCGCGGCTGTCGCAGTGCCGCCACCACCGGCGGCCAGCGCTTGAGTATCGAAATGACCAGCGCCAGAAACAGACAGGACCAGATCACCCGGTGGATCAGCACCTCCCACGACGGAATGCCCTTGAACAGAGCAAAATACAAGGGAAAACTTCCCCACAGGGTATAGGCACCTAACCCGTAGACCACGCCTTTGGTGGTGTCATTCAGCGGTTTCATAGCTTCCTCATTGTCCAGCCCGTCAATCTAACACAAACCCCTTCGCCAAAGGCTCATGCCTTAGTCACAGGCAACCCATAGGTGACTCGCCTGTGGCAAATGCCTTAACCTGAACAAACACACCCACGCTCAAAGGGAACTGCCATGAAGACTGCCCACGACCTTGTTGCCGAAGCCAAAAAAGACATTCAGGAGGTGCCGCTGACCAGCGCCGAGGCGGCCATCAAAAATGCCGATTTGCTATTGGATGTGCGGGATGCCGATGAATACCGGGCCAGCCACATCCCCGGGGCCGTCAATGTTTCCCGGGGCATGCTCGAATTCAAGTTCACCAACGACCCTGCACTGGAGAACCGGCAGATGAAAATCGTGCTCTACTGCAAGACCTCAGGCCGTGCAGCACTGAGCGCCAAGGCCCTGAAAGAGATGGGATACATGAACGTGCAATCCATTGAAGGCGGCTTTGACGCCTGGCTTGAAGCGGGTAAAGAGGTGGCCCAACCGGATCTGCCGAAGTTCGAATAAGGACACCTAAAGACAGCAGGCCTTGAGCTTGCGGCCACTGCCACAGGGGCAGGGGTCGTTTCGGCCGGGCTTCAGGGCTCCCTCGCTGGTTTTGCCTTCACGGTAAAACCAGCGACCATTCTCTTTGCTGAAGTCTGATTGCTCCTCCAGATAGCCCCAACCACCACCGGCACGATAGACCGCCCGGAAGTGAACCCTGCCCGTGTCGACACCGGCACTGGAGGAGAGTACCTGCAGCGAAACCCATTCCGGTGAGCCGGAAAGATCCAGTTCGGTCGGCCGGGTATCCGGATGCCAGGTCGCCAGCAGGTAATCGGCATCTTTCACCACAAAGGCGCTGAAACGGGAACGCATCAAGGCTTCCGGTGTTTCGGCGCCGGCGCCTGCGTGGCAGGGCTGACAGCACAGCTGGTAGGCTTTTCCGCTACCACAGGGGCAGTTTTCCCCGAAACGATTCATGGCTTTCCACATCCTCATGATTCAAACATTTCATCAGCCAATCCCGGCCAACATAGGTAATGTCCGCAAACCTTACACACTTTTGCAGACAGCATCGTATGACAGGAGCCATACTCAAAATCACACTGAATAAAAAGCAGACAGCGTACACCCCATGAAATCCGGCATTCCGTCACTGAATCTGCCCGCGCACCGGGATCAGACAGCGCCAGCACTCGAGGACACGCCTCCGGAAGGTCTCCAGGCCGTGCTCGACAATCTGGATGCCCTGGTGTACGTCTCCGATTTCTCAACTCACGATCTGCTGTACATGAACGCCTACGGCCGGCAGGTCTGGGGCAACATTGCCAACCGCAAATGCTGGCAGGTGCTTCAGGACAGTGACGGCCCCTGCAGCTTCTGCACCAATCACCTGCTGATCAACGATCAGGACGAGCCCAACAAGCCCCATGTCTGGGAATTCCAGAACCAGCTGGATCAGCGCTGGTACCAGTGCCGCGACCAGGCGATCCGCTGGACCGATGGCCGCCTGGTAAGGCTGGAGATTGCCACTGATATTACCGAGCGTAAACAGATGGAACTGGAACTGCGGGCGGCCCATGAAAAAGCTCGGTCGGCAGCGCTGGAGGATGAACTCACCGGGCTGCATAACCGGCGCGCGTTCTTCGAGTTCGGGGCTCAGCTCCTGAACCAGGCGGTCAGGCATCACACGCCACTGACCCTGATCATGATGGATCTGGATCACTTCAAGGCCATCAACGATACCCACGGCCACGATGCCGGAGATGAAGTGCTACGACAGGTCTCGGCCCTCCTGCAGGCACGCATTCGCGATTGCGATATTGTCGCGCGAATGGGCGGAGAGGAATTTGCCGTTTTGCTACCCGAGACCGGTCTGGAAATGGCGCGAACCCTGGCCGAACGATTGCTGGGACTGCTCCAGGAACTGACCGTGCACCACGGTGGCCAGAGCATCTCGCCCTCGGCCAGCTTCGGCATCAGCCTGCTGGGCTCCCGGGACAGAAGACTTGAAGACCTGCTATCCCGTGCCGACCGGGCACTCTATCAATCCAAGCACCAGGGGCGGGGCCGGGTGAATCTCAGCACAGAATAATAACCCTGTCTTAGCCAATTTAAGTGCGACCAACTGATCAGACAAAGCGATAGCGCTTAACAGGCAAGCTTGACCGGTGTGGGTACAGCAGCCTCCCTGCTGCCCTCACTCAGCATTGTTTAATATCCGTCAATTTGTGCGTCAGTTCATCCCGGGCGTTTGGTGACCGCCATGGTCAAGCGCGAGATACAGGTCAGTTTGCCCTGCTCGTTCTCCAGGCGGATCTCCCACACCTGTGTCGTGCTGCCAATGTGCAATGCCGTCGCCGTGCCGTATACCCAGCCTCCGGTCACAGGCCGGATGTGGTTGGCGTTGATGTCCAGGCCCACAGCCACGGTGTTGCGGTCTTTCAGGCAACAGTTAGCGGCCATACTGCCCAGGGTCTCTGCCAGCAACACCGAGGCCCCACCGTGGAGAATGCCGAATGGCTGAACCGTGCGCTCATCCACCGGCATCCGGCCTTTCACATAATCATCACCGATTTCAAGATATTCAATGCCCATGTGACTGACCGCGGTGTTCTTGCTGGCCTCTGTCATTTGCTCAAGATTGGGGGTAACCGTCCAGATCGACATCGTGCGACTTCTCCAGATTGAACTTTCGTTTCTTATAGCTGTCAGGAATGAGTCTATACAGGTAGCATGCTCATAACCACGCCTTTATAGAGCATTTTTGCATTACGACCAATCAGACAAAGAGAGGGACCTAGAATGAATAAACGTTTTGTTTCCACAGCGGTGCTTGCGGCTGCCATCTCAACCCCGGCCGTTGCCCAGATGAGCGTGGAAGACCAGATCGAAACCCGCCAGGCGGCCTACCAGTTCGCCTCCTGGAATATGGGCAAAATCAAGGCCCAGGCGGTGGATGGCTCCGTAGCGTTTGATCAGAACCAGGTTGCCGCAGCGGCCAATGCCATTGCCGCCGTGGCCAACTCCGGCATGAGCGTGCTTTACAGCCGTGACAGCGCCAACGACCGGGCCGAGAACACCCGCCTCAAGCCGAATTTCTTTGAGGAGCCGATGAAGGTTCAGGAAATTGCGATCAGCTTCGTCCGTGAAGCCAACGCACTGCGGGAACTGGCCGCAGCCGGTGACCAGGCCGCGATTGCACGCCAGTTCGCCAAGGTTGGCGAAACCTGCAAGGCCTGCCACGACAACTTCCGGGCCAAATAATTCAGAGGACTTACCAGCCCAGATTCTGGGGCGGTGGCGGCGGTGGCGGTATCAGCCCGCCGCTCGCCACCCAGACCACAGCAACGGCAATCGCCAGTGCAATGATAAGCGCCAGCCAGCCACCACCGCTGGCGTCTTTCAGCTCCGGATTCTGAACCGACTTTCGGCCAGTCACCATTGGCTTAACCAGATTATCCTTGCGCACGTGGGTGTAAAACATCACCGCCAGTACATGAAGGGCAACCACGGCGTAAAGCCCCCACTCCGTGAGACGGTGCCAGCTGCTCAGGGTATCGCTCCAGCCTGACGACACCAGCGGGTAGAGCGGGCCGTTAAAGGCAATTTCATCATTGGCAAACAAGCCGGTGGCGGCCTGAAAACCGAACAGCCCCAGTAACAATAGCACCGACCAGGCGCCCAGCGGATTGTGGCCTGCGCCCTGCCACTGACCCTGCAGGTAACGGACGATCGCCCCCGGCCCCGTTACAAATTGGCCAAACCGCGCGTAGGTAGAGCCCACCAGCCCCCAGACCAGACGGAATGACAGCAGCCCGATAACCGCCAGACCAAACCGCTCATGCCATGCCATCCAGCCAGCGCCCAGTTTGACGGTCGCCACCGCACCAACAACAGCCATTACCAGCAACCAGTGGAACAGCCGGGTTGGGAGGTCCCATAATCGAATCGTTTTCATACCAGTTCCTTTGCCAAAACACCCGTTAAACGATCACAGACAAAGGTAAGCACCCTAAGTTCCTTTGAACAGGGGCATAACGGTATAAAACGCGGCTGGAGATCAATGGGCGGGTTGTTCCAGATACTTCAACACCAGGTTCTCCCGAATACCTTCACGCTCAATCAGCTTCAGGGCAGCCCTGATGTCTTCTGCGTATTTGCGCGCAGGAGAGTGCTCGGAAACCGCAATCCAGGACCGTTCACCCGGCACGAAGAACGGTGAAATACTCGCTTCGATACCGAGGAATCGCAGGGTGTACAGTCCAACCAGCTCCGGGGCCACCACCACATCAACCCGCCCGCGCTGAAGCATCTTCATCAGGTTTTCGTAGTGGGCCGCAGACTCTTTTTTCAGGGCCTGGTCACGGTCAAACCGGGTAAAGTAGCGGGCGCCCTCCAGAATACCGATGGTTTTTCCCTGCAGGTCGCTGTAACGCTCAATACGGTTCTGCTCATTCAGGTAAAAGAACAGCCGCCGTTCCGGCGGAAAAGCCGGCGCCACGAAGGTCATGAATTCTTCCCTTTCTTCCGTGCGCAGCGGTCCCAGCATGACATCTACCTCTCCCCTGCGCATCAGCAACAGTACGCGCCGGAATGGTGCCTCTCGATACTGAACATGCCAGCCTAGCCGGTCTGCAATTTCCTCGAATATGTCTAGATAGAGACCGGTTTTACGGGACGGCTCAAGAATCCGGTAGGGCGGCGAGTGGTCAACGCCAACAGTCACCGTCAGTGGCTCAACCGTTTCGGTGCCCTGCTGTGACAAAACCAAGGGCGCCCACAGCAGCATCAGCATGCTGGCAAGCCCGCTTTTCAAGGCAATCCACCTCATAAATCCGTCCTGGTCCAAGCGTTACATGTGCGATGACTACCATGGCAGTATAGCCGTTAATGAGCATCCAATATGCCAGGGCCAACGTACTGACGGTTGAAAACCGAGCGATCATCACAATTTGATGTAGTGAGACGAATGAAACACACCCGGACTCCCGACAAGAGGGTCGACTGGTATGAAGATTCTGATGGTACTAACCTCCCACGACCAGATGGGCGACACTGGCCATAAAACCGGTTTCTGGCTGGAAGAATTCACCTCGCCATTCTACGTGTTCAAAGACGCAGGCGCCGATATCACCCTGGCATCCCCAAAAGGCGGCCAGCCGCCGGTTGACCCCAACAGCGAGGCCGAAGAGGCACTGACCGAGTCCACCCGGCGCTTTGCCGAAGACACCCACGCCAAAGAAATGCTGGCCAGCACCAAAAAACTGGCCGACGTGGACATGAATCAGTACGACGCCATTTTCTACCCCGGCGGCCATGGCCCACTCTGGGATCTTGCCGAGGACGACAAATCGGTTGCCCTGATCAAAACCGCCTACGAGCAGGACAAGGTGATCGGCGCGGTGTGCCACGCTCCGGCCGTGTTCAAGAATGTCTTCGTAAAACCGGACCAGAACATCGTAGGCGGCCGTGAAGTTACCGGTTTCAGCAACACCGAAGAAGACGCCGTCCAGCTCACCAACATCGTGCCCTTCCTGCTCGAAGACATGCTCAAGCAGAACAACGCCCACTACAGCCGGGGCGATGACTGGGCACAGCACATTGTGGTGGACGGCAAGCTGATTACCGGCCAGAACCCGGCGTCTTCCGAAGGCGCTGCCAAGGCTGTGTTGCAGGCTTTGCAGGAAGGCTGACAGTGTCCTGAAGCATGAAAGCAAAGGGGAGGCCGGCGGCCTCCCCTTTGTGGTTTCAGAACACTGGCGCGAACACGGCTGGTCCGGTCAGAAGTGAATCACAGACCGAATGCTCTTACCCTCGTGCATCAGTTCAAACGCCTTGTTGATGTCTTCCAGCTTCATCTCGTGGGTGATGAACACATCCAGCGGGATCTCACCCTTCTCGGCTTTTTCCACATAGGATGGCAGCTCGGTACGGCCTTTCACGCCACCAAAGGCGGAACCACGCCATACCCGGCCGGTCACCAGCTGGAACGGGCGGGTGCTGATTTCTTCGCCGGCACCGGCCACGCCGATGATGGTGCTTTCACCCCAGCCCTTGTGGCAGGCCTCCAGCGCGGCGCGCATCAGCTTCACGTTGCCGACACACTCGAACGTGTAATCGGCACCGCCGTCGGTCATTTCGATGATGACTTCCTGGAGCGGCTTGTCATAGTCGTTGGGGTTAACCACATCGGTAGCGCCCAGCTGCCTGGCGATGTCGAACTTGCCCGGGTTGATATCGATCGCAATGATGCGCCCGGCCTTGGCCATGGTCGCGCCGATGATGGCCGCCAGGCCGATTCCGCCCAGGCCAAAGATGGCGACCGTGGCGCCTTCTTCAACCTTGGCAGTGTTAAGCACCGCGCCAATCCCGGTGGTTACCCCACAGCCCAGCAGGCACACCTTGTCGAGCGGGGCTTCCTTGGGGATTTTGGCCAGGGAGATTTCCGGCAGTACGGTGTACTCTGAAAACGTGGAACAGCCCATGTAGTGATACAGCGGCTGGCCCTTGTAGGAGAAGCGCGAGGTGCCATCGGGCATCACACCCTTGCCCTGGGTTTCGCGCACGGCGCCGCACAGGTTGGTCTTGCCGGAGGTGCAGAATTTGCACTTGCCGCATTCGGCGGTATACAGCGGGATCACGTGGTCACCCACTTCCAGGCCGGTCACTCCCGGGCCTACGGTTTCAACAATGCCGCCGCCCTCGTGGCCGAGAATGGTCGGGAACAGGCCCTCGGGGTCAGCGCCGGACAGGGTGTAGGCATCGGTATGGCACACGCCGGTGGCCACGATCTTCACCAGCACTTCGCCTTCTTTGGGCGGAGCCACATCCACTTCCACAATTTCCAGCGGTTTATTGGCTTCAAATGCCACAGCTGCGCGGGATTTGATCACGTTCAGTCTCCTGTTGTCCGGTTCGGTCGGCCAGCGCCGACATTGATACAGTTCACAACTCTAGCACGGCTCAGCCTTCGCGGCCTTAACGTCCGATGTCATCAATGGCGGCCAGCACCGCCTTGGCGCCATCACGGATTTCAGCGATCACTGCCTCGGCATCCTCGGATTGCCGGCGACCTTCCACCGCCACATCCAGAACCTCGGCAATCTGCGTTTCCACGCCACCAGACAGCTCCAGAATGGTGTGAATCACATCAGCAATTTCATCGGTGGCTGTGCCTGTTCTGGCCGCCAGCTTGCGTACTTCGTCGGCCACCACGGCAAAGCCGCGGCCATGCTCTCCGGCGCGGGCGGCCTCAATGGCGGCATTCAAGGCCAGCAGGTTGGTCTGGTCCGCGACGCCGGCAATGGTATCGACCATTTTCTCGATGCTTTGCGAACGTTCGTTCAGATCGGAGATCAGACCTCGGGCTTTGTCGACGCCCGCTTCAATGCGTTCGGCGGTGGTTTTCGACTGCCGCAGGGCTTCGTCGGCCTTACCGATGATATTGGCGGTCTGGGTGGCGGTGGATGAAGCAACCGCTGCCGCATCCTGGGTCTGCAGTGCTTTTTCCACCCGTTCGGTGATGTCACTGGCAAACTTGATTACTTTGGTGACACGGCCACGCTCATCCATTATCGGGTTGTAGCTGGCTTCCAGCCACAGGTCGCTGCCATCTTCGCGCAGGCGGTGAAAACGGCCACTGCGGAACTGGCCATTGGCAAGGCCCTTCCAGAAATCGGGATTATCCCGGTAAAAGCCCGGATCACAGAACATCCGGTGGTGTTTGCCCTCAACCTGGCTCAACCGGTAACCGGTCGCGGCAAGGAAATTGGCATTGGCGGTAATGATGGTTCCGTCCGGCTCGAACTCGATAATCGCCATGGAGCGATCGACGGATTCAAAGACTGCTTGTTGGTCCCGCAGGCGCTCCTGCTTTTCGGTGACATCCGAGGCAATTTTCATGATCCGCTGCACCCGGCCATCGTTCCCGTACACCGGGAAGTAGGTTGCCTCCAGCCAGAGTTTGCCGCCATCCTTGCGCCGGCGCGGGAAGGTATCGGTCTGTGCCTGGCCGGCCCGGAGCGTATCCCAGAACTTCCGGTACTCGGCCGAGTTTGCCACTTCACGATCACAGAACAGGCTGTGGTGCTTCCCCACCACCTCATCCCGGTGGTAGCCCACCACGTCAAGGAACAGATCGTTTACATCCACGATCAGCCCGTCCGTGGTAAATTCAATCGTCGCCACCGCGTGGCGGATAGCGCTGAACACAGCCTGGCATTGGCTGGCTCGAGCCGGGTAGTGGCAGGCCCTCAAAACCCGATTGCCGGAGGTGACGTTCCAGCAGTTTGAAACCCTGGGCATGTTCACGGAAGGCCAGCTTCCCATGGAACTGGCAGAGCTGCCCGATACCTTCTCGCAATTCCGCAAGCAGGTGGAAAAAACCGAGCAACCGGACCACACGCTCAGGATCCGGACCGTCAGCGCGCTGCCACCACCGCCGGGTTTCCCGGAAGACAATCGGGGCCAGTGCCCGCCGATACCGGAACCGATACACCGGTCACCATTCACCGGCGGTGAGGAAGCCGGCCTGGCACAACTGCAGGCCTTCGTGTTCGAGCAGCACCGCATTGCCGATTACAAGGAAACCCGTAATGCGCTGGACGACTGGGGCTCATCTTCCAAGTTCTCGCCCTGGCTGGCGAACGGCTGCCTGTCGGTAAGGGAAGTCGCCGCCGGCGTCGGCGCCGATCCCCGCGGGCTCAGGCAGTTCAATCTGGACAAGCAGGCGCAACAGTACGATCCTGAGGGGGCCTTCGTGCATCGTTGGCAAGGCGAGGCTCTAAAACCAGTGGGCCTGCATACCGTAGACGCAGCAGACTGGCCACTATCATGACGACATCTGTAAGCCGTCCGGAGAAAGTACTGGCCCGGATTCTGGATACCAGCCAGCCAGACACGCTCCTGTGTTGCGGCGATACCGCCAGCCGGGTGAGCCAGTTGTGGCACGGGCAGCGGGAAGCCGTCCGCTTGCTGACACTGGAGACTTCCGACCCGAACGCCCGACTGCCACTGGATTCGGTGCCCGATCTGGCCATCATCACCGAGACTCTGGAACATCTCCCCTACGAAGAAGGGGTGCTTTTACTGGGTCAGTTACGCAACTACGGCACCCACCAGATTGCGGTACTGGTGTCCCAAACCACAGACTGGGGTTTTACCGACTTCATCGCCCTCGGCTTTCAGCGTCACGCCGATCTCGAAAACGAGAACGGCATACTCACGCTCTATAGCTACAATCTGGATACTTACAATCACAAACGGGCCTGGAACAATCCCGATAACTGGGCCAATCCGGAAATGTGGGGAAAAGCGTGGTGGTAGAAACAAATTCGAAATCCTTGAAGCCCAGCACAATCCGCATCGGTACCCGTTACCGCGCCAGCCGGCTCAACGGACCCTATCATGCGGTAGTGATCGGTTCCGGTATCGGCGGCCTGACCACAGCCGCCTGCCTGTCCAAAGCCGGCTACAAGGTTCTTGTGCTGGAACAGCATTACACCGCTGGCGGTTACACACACAGCTACGCCCGCAACGGCTACGAGTGGGATGTGGGCGTGCACTACATCGGAGACATGGGCGCGCGCCACACCCTCGGCCGCCGGCTGTTCGATTACATTACCGACGGCAAGCTCGAATGGGCGCCGATGGACGAGAACTACGACCGGTTCTTTCTGGGCGACAAAGTGGTTAACCTTCGGGCCGGCAAGGAAGGCCTGAGGCACTCGCTACTGGCGTCCTTCCCGGACGAAGAAGAGGCCATCGACTGTTACCTGGCCCTGCTCGGCAAGGTGGCCGATGGCATGCAGTGGTACACCCTGTCCAAACTGTCGCCGGCGCTGGCAGGCCCACTGGTTTCCAGGGGGCTGAAGACGGTGCTGCCGGACTGTTTCAACCGCACCACCTATGACGTATTGCGGGAACTGACCGATAACGAGGAATTGATTGGCGCCATTACCGGTCAGTGGGGCGATTGTGGGGTAACCCCGAAACAGTCGAGCTTCATGGTGCACGCGCTCATTGCCAAACATTACCTGTACGGCGGTTTCTACCCGGTAGGCGGTGCCTCGGAAATTGCCAAAACCATCATCCCGGTGATTCAGTCCGGCGATGGTGACGTGCTCACCTACGCCGACGTACAAGAGATCCTGGTCGAAAACGGCAAAGCCGTGGGTGTGCGCATGGCCGATGGCCATGACATCCGGACACCGCTGGTGATCAGTAACGCCGGTGTGATCAATACCTTTGAGCGGCTGCTACCGGAATCTGAGGTCGAGCGGATAGGTTACCCTCGCAACCGGGAACACATTCAGCCCTCCATGCCCCACATCGGTCTGTATATAGGCCTGAAAGGCACGCCCGACCAGCTCGGCTTGCCGCGCACCAACTTCTGGATTTACCCCAGCGCCGACCACGACGGCAATGTACAGCGGTTCCTGCAAAGCCCGGAATCCGAGCCCTTCCCGGTGGTCTATATTTCCTTCCCCGCCGCCAAGGATCCGGATTACCAGAACCGCTGGCCCGGCACCTCCACCATTGAAATTGTGGCGCCGACCACCTGGGAAATGTTCGAACCCTGGCAGGGTTCTACCTGGGGCAAGCGGGGCGAAGACTACGAGGCCCTGAAATCCCGCATCACCGATCAGCTGCTGGAGATTATGTACCAGAAGCTGCCACAACTCCGGGGCAAGGTAGACTATGTGGAAACCTCCACACCGCTGTCGACCGCCTGGTTCTGCCGTTACGAGCAGGGTGAGCTGTACGGCCTTGACCACACGCCCGAGCGTTTTGAGCAGCGCTGGCTACGGCCAAAAACCGACATACCCGGCCTGTACCTCACCGGGCAGGATATTCTTACCTGTGGCGTAGTCGGAGCAATGATCGGCGGGCTGGTCACAACCCTGGCGATTCGCGGCCTGAAAGGTGCGGGACTGGCCAAACGGATTTTCGTGGGCTGATGCCCTTGGAATCCCGTAAACTGCCCGAAGACCACCAGCTAAGATCACTGAATCAGGAAGTAGCACCCATGGCACTGTTTTCGGAAAAAACGGCCGAGAAAGAATTGAACGAACAGAGCGACAAGGTCCATCAGGCTGACCTGAAAACGCTTCTGGACCGACAGAAAGCCATTGAGGAAAAGGTCAGAGACAGCGGCCGGCTGAATCGTTTCTCCACCGATATCAAACTGATGTTCTCGCTGATTCGTGATTACTGGTACGGCCATTACCGGGCCATCCCCTGGAAATCCATTGCTGCGGTAGCCGGTGCGCTGCTGTACGTGCTGAATCCGCTGGACCTGATTCCGGACCTGATCTTCGGCTTCGGCCTGGTTGATGATGCTGGTGTGGTTGCCTTATGCCTCAAACTGGTCGAATCCGACCTGCACCGCTACGCTGCATGGAAGGAGCTCCGGGAGTCCGATCCAGGCCAGCCAGCCAAATCCTGAAATTGATTAATATTCAGTCAGAGAGTAATCTCTCGCCCTGCTGAATGACCTCTCACAGTTTTGGAGTTACTGTGGATTTTGCCACCCTGATCGGCCTTGTTGGCGCCATTCTCCTGATCGCTTCGTCGGTCATTCTCGGCGTCTCACCCGAAGTATTTATCAACCCACCGTCGCTACTGATTGTGGTTGGCGGCACCCTGTTTGTGGTGCTGGCAAAATTCAGCTTCTCCCAGTTTCTGGGCGCTTTCAAAGTTGCGGCCAGGGCCTTCAAATTCAAGCTGCCGGAAACCCAGGCGTCTATCGATGAACTGGTGGAAGTCGCACAGATTGCCCGCAAACAGGGCGTGCTGGGCATCGAAGGACGGGAAGTCAGCTCCCCGTTCCTGGCCCAGGGCATTCAGATGCTGGTGGATGGCCAGACCGCCGTCACCATCAAGGACCTGCTCTCCAAAGAACGCCTGATGACCCTGGA
>Ga0079224_100007154_pt1 | contig 14924 bp, 9 predicted proteins | sample Stecom2015_FD_80414 | JGI IMG/M metagenome (GOLD analysis project Ga0079224, IMG submission 80414) | Agricultural soil microbial communities from Utah to study Nitrogen management - Steer compost 2015 | ecosystem: Environmental > Terrestrial > Soil > Agricultural land | place: USA: Utah...
CAGATGCTCGAACAGGTGCGCGAAGCCGGTCTTGCCCTCGGGCTCGTTCTTGGAGCCGACGTGGTACCAGATGCTGACGGCGACGACGGGCGCCTTCCGGTCCTCGTGCACGATCACGCGCAGCCCGTTGTCCAGCGTGAAGCGCTCGTAGGCGAGGTTGAGCTCCGGAGGGGCGGACGCACGCGAGCCCGCGCCGCGGGAGTCCGACTGCGCATCCGCGGGCGCAGTGATCGCGAGCCCGGCGGCGAGCAGCGCGGACGCGGCGACTGCGGCGAACGATGGACGGAAGGCATGACTCATGACGGTGTCTCCCTGGCGCCTCGCGTGACGCCTGAATCATAACCGGAATCGGGGATGGGGGGCCGGGCGCTCCCCGCGCAAGCGGCCGCTGCCTCTCGGCAGCGCGGGCTTGTTGGAGCTTCCTGGTGCCAGCAAGTTCCGCTCGCTTGCGGTTCCGTTCGGGTGCGGCCATCCGTGGCCGCACACGCCCCCTGAAAGCCATCGTTGAAGACGCGCCCTGCATCGTCCGCGCGGCGTTGGGCTCGAAGAGCTCGATCCCAACCGCCGGCGTGAACCGGACGGTGCGGCTCCGCTGCGCGCAACGCGGCATCGCGAGCGCGCAACGGCGCACCATCGCCAGCGCCGTAGAGGCGCTCGAGACCGGAACGGGTATCGCGGACCGTATCGGCCAGCGCCAAGGCGAAACGAAGGGCAGGGCAAGGACGCGGTGACGTTGGAGGACGTGCATGCCTTCGTCTCTTTCAGAGACCGTGAGCGGCCAGGGATGGCCGCGACCGAGCGGCAGGATGCTCTTCCCGCGTGTCTCTGAAAGAGACGAAGGCATGCGCGTCCAGCACTGCCGTGCGCGCGGGACTTGCGCTCTTCGCCCGCTACCGTTCGTGCGGGACCTGCGCTCTTCGCCCGCGTCGCCTTGCCGCGGGAGCTCAACCGGTCTGGACCGAGAGTTCGCCTTCGTGCGTCTCGGTCCGGCCGAAGCGCGCCCGCAGGCGCTCCATGCCGTTCGAGACCGTCAGGTACACCACCGGGATCAGCAGCAGCGTGACGAGCGTCGACGCCGCGAGACCGCCGATCACGACCCGAGCCAGGGCCGCCTGTAGCTCCGCGCCCGTGCCGATGCCGATCGCGAGCGGCGTGAGGCCGAGAACCGTCGTCGTCGTCGTCATCATGATCGGCCGCAGACGCAGCCGGCCGGCCTCGACCACCGCCTCGCGCACGCCCATGTTGCGCTCGCGGCGCAGCAGATTGATGTAGTCGACGAGCACGATCGCGTTGTTCACGACGATGCCGACGAGCATCACCATGCCCATGAAGCTCTGCAGGTTCAGCGTCGTGCCCGTCAGCAGCATCGTCGGCACGACGCCGACGATCGCCACCGGCACGCTGCACATGACGATCAACGGATCGATGAAGCGCTCGAACTGCGCGGCCATGACCATGTAGATCAGTGCGATCGCCATCAGGATTGCGAGCAGGAAGTCGCGCTGAGCGCGCTGCTGCTCCTCGTACTCGCCGCCGAAATAGACGCTGAAGCCGGTCGGCAGGCTGATGTCCCGCAGCGCCTCGCGGATCCGCTCGACCGCCTCGCCGAGCGGCAGGCCGGCCTCGAGGTTCGCGTAGATGTAGCTGATGCGCTGCCCGTCGATGCGGTTGATGCTTGCCGGGCCTCGGCCCATCTCCTGCTCGACCAGCGCGGAGATCGGCAGGATCCCTTCCGACGTGCGCACCGAGATGTTGTCGATGTCCACGACGCTGAGCCGGTCCTCGGGACGCAGCCGCACGTTGATATCGATTTCCTCGCCGCCGATGCGATAGACGCCGGCGCGCCGCCCGCCGATGCTCGTCTGGATCGCGGCCGCGATGTCCTGCACGCTCAGCCCGAGCTCGGCCATCTTCGTACGGTCGAACTGGATGTTCTGCTGCGGCCGCCGCTCGCGGTTGCTCGCGTCGACGTCGACCACGCCGGGGACCGCTGCGATGCGGTTCATGATCGTCTGCACGAGATTCTCGGCCACGTCGAGGTCGTGACCGCGCAGCTGCAGCTCGAGCGACGAGCCCTGCTCGCCGCCCCCGCTGCGGAACAGAAAGCGCAGCATCCAAAGGCCCGATTCCGCGGACACCTGGATATCCGCGCCCGGGATCGTGTTCTGGACGTGGTTTCGGATCAGGTCGGCGAGCTCCATCGCGGTCATGCTGCGCTCGCTCGGCTGCTTCAAGGAAAGCTCGACCGTCGCGCAGTTGTTGCGCGTGTCGTTCGTGATGTACACGACGTCGTCGGGCGGCACAATCTCCCGCACGGCCTCGTCGAGCACCTTGACGTACTCGTACATCACGGCAATGTTGGTGCCGTCGTCCATCCGCATCCGGACCTGGATCTGATCACCGTCCGTCTGCGGCGCAAGCTCGAACGGGATCAGCGGGACCAGCGCGACCGCGCCGGCAACGAGCGCGACTGCGGCGCCGACGACGACCAGCCGGCGGTCGAGCGCGCGGTCGACGAGCCGCGCGTAGGCGCGCTCCAGCGCAGCGAATCGGCCCGGGCGGTTCTTGTGATCGGCGTCGGGGAGCACCGTCAGGAAGCGGCTGGCGAGCATCGGCACGAGGGTCATCGCGATCAGCAGCGAGCAGAAGAGCGCGAACACGACGACGAGCGCGAGCTCCTGGAAGAGCGTGCCGGTGGTCGTGCGCATGAAAGCGACCGGCAGGAAGATCACGCACGTCGTGAGCGTCGACGCGATGATCGCGCCCGTCACCTGATGTGCGCCGACGAGGGCGCTCTGCATCCGCTGCAGGCCCTGCTGCCTCTGGCGAACGATGTTCTCGAGCACGACGATCGAGTTGTCGACGATCATGCCGACGCCGAGCGCGATGCCGCCGAAGCTCATCTGGTTCAATGTGAGTCCGCCGAAATAGACGAGCCCGAAGGTCGCGACGATCGAGATCGGAATCGCGACGGCGATGATCAGGGTCGCCGAGGTATTGCGCAGATACGCAAACAGGATGATGACCGACAGGATGCCGCCCCAGATCGCGGAGTTGCGCACGCTGTCGATCGAATTCTGGATGAACCTGCTCTGGTCGGAGATGACCTGCAGGTCCAGGTCATCGCGCAGCGCATTGATGCGCGCCATCTCCGCGCGAATCGCCTCGGCGACCGCGACCGTGTTCGCGCCGGTCTGCTTGCGGATGCCGATGCGGATCGTCGGCACACCGCCGATCTCGACATAGCGGCCGATGTCGCGAAACGCGAGCTGCACGTCCGCGACGTCCTTGACGCGGATCGGGATGCCGTCGACGATCGCGACCACGGTGTTCGCGACCTCGTCGACGTTCGCGTACTCGCCCATGGTCCGGATGTAGAGGTCCTTCAGCCCCTCGCGGACGTTGCCGCCCGGCAACGTCACGTTCTCCCGGCCGATCGCGTTGACGACGTCCCCGGCCGTCAGCTCCATCGCGATGAGCCGGTCGCGGATGAGGTCGACGTTGATCTCGCGATACACGCCGCCCCAGACGTCCACCGAGCCGACGCCGGGGATCTGCTGGAAGTTGCGGATGAGGTCGAGCTCCAGAATGCGGGTGAGCTCCTCGAGGGGCAGCGTCGAGCGGGCGCCGAGCACGACGATCGCCTGCTGGTTCGGATCGAACTTGCGGATCTCGGGCGCATCCGCCTCCGGCGGCAGGGAGCGGCGGACGCGGTCGAGCGCGGCGCGCACGTCGTTCGCGGCCTCGTCGAGATTCGTGCCCTGCGCGAAGCGCAGGTTGACCTCGGAGAAGCCCTCGCTCGAGCGCGAGCTGATCTGCTCGAGGTTCGGCACGCCGGCGACGGCGTTCTCGATCCGCTCGGTGACGATCAGCTCCATCTCCTCGGGACCGACGTTGCCGTAGTTCACGCGAATGCTGAGCTGCGGGAACTCGATCGGCGGCAGCAGATCGACCGGGAGGAAGCGGAAGCTGATGAGCCCGAGCGTGATGATGATCAGGAACACCATCGTCGTCGCGATCGGACGGCTGACGGATACAGACGCGATGGCCATGGCGTTACGCTCTCGAGATCGATGCCTCTGTCGGCGCGGGGCTCGTCAATTCAGCGACCCGATGGACTCGCCGGCCGCGAGGGCCTCCTGCCGGGACCGGATGAGATCGAGCAGATCCCGCGTCTGCATCTGCTGCAGCCGCATGATGTGATCCCACGGCGTCGGCTGGATCAGCGCCTGCCCCGATTCGCTTCCCTCGAGCAGATGATGGCCGAGCGTCACGACCCAGTCGCCGGGCTCGACGCCGTGGACGGCCGTCGTCAGCCGTCCCCGCGCGACGATCTCGATCGGCACGAAGCGGATCGGCACCGGCCCGATGGGCTGGAGCGGCCCGCCCCCGGTGAGCGGCGCCGCGCCGGCGAGCTCCGGATCCGGTTCGGCGTCCTCGAGCGATGCGGCATAGACGCCGGTGCGCCCATCCCTCGGGTTGCGGTAGATCGCGCTGTTCGGGATCAGCGGCGCGAGCTCCGTCTCGCCGTACAGCACGTTCACCGTGACGAACATGCCGGGGCGAAGCAGCTCGGTCGATCGGGGCACCTCGATCTCGGCGGTCGTCGTGCGGGTAACCGGGTGCAGGAACGGCGAGATCCGCGTGACCGCCGCCTCGATGACCTGCTCGGGCGCCGCTTCGCTGACGATGTTCGCCGTCGTGCCCGGGTGGATATAGCCCAGCATCCGCTGCGTCAGCGTGACCTCGACGATCATGTCCGACGTGTCGCCGATCACGAACAGCGGGGTGCTGCTCGATGCGAGCTGGCCGACCTCGGCGTTGCGCCCGCCGACGACCCCGGAGACGGGGGCGCGCACGACCGTCTGGGCCAGCTCTTCCGCGCGCTCGGCGACCAGAGACTCCGCCTGCTCGAGCTGCGCCCGCATCAGCGCGAGATCGGCCTCGGCCGATAGGGCGTCCGCCTGAGCCGCCTCGAGATCCGCGATGCTCGTGAGGTTGCGCTCCGCCATCGCCTCGATGCGGCGCAGCGTCGCCGTGACGCGCGTCAGATTCGCCTCGGCCTGCTGGACCCGCGCACGCGCGACGGCGAGCCCCGATTCGGCCTGGCGCAGGCGCTCGCGATAGTCGACGTCGCGCAGCCGGACCAGCGGATCGCCGGCCTCGACGCGGTCGCCGTCGTTCGCGAGCACCTCGACGATCTGGCCGGCGACCTCGGCGTAGATCTCGGTCTGGTTGCGCGCGCGCACGGAGCCCGCGAGCCGCTCCTCGAGCGGCAGCGTGCCGAGCACGACCTCGACGGCCTCGACGGCAGGGATCCGATTCTCGCCCCGGTTCCAGCCCCACCGTTCGCCATCGCCGTTGCCGCGCCCGCAGGAGGCTGCGAGCAACGCGGCGAGCATGCAGAGGGAAAGGGGCGCGGTCTTCCTGCGTGCGCTCATGTCGACGGGGCTGCCTTTCCCGCGCACGAGCGAGAGCGCGAATCGTCGCGCACAACGAAGTCCGAGCGGCCCATCGGCGCCTCCCTGCTGTAAGCGGATACGAACATACGCTGTCGGCCCTCCGATACGGCCGCAACCGATACGGCGGATTTTACAGTGCCGCCCGCGGACGGGCGGTTCGAGAGCGTAATCTACTGAAAAATTCAGACAGATACAGACGATCGCTTCTCATAGTCAGGGATAGCCCTAACCCGAGGCAGAACAGCCTCAGGAACGGTGGCATGCCCCTTGCTGGATCGTCGCCAGGGACATGCGAGGTGCGGCATGAGCAGGAAACCGGCCGAGGACCTGATCCGCTCGAACGTACACGAAGCTGCCCGGCGGCGGCGAGTCGGCGCGGGAGTCGTCCGGCCGGCCGGCGCCGAGCTCACTGGGCTTGCGCCGTCCGGATTTCGAGGCCTGGACGACGGAGGAGCTGCGGCCGCGGCGGCGCTCGGCGTGCCCGGGGCGGAGTCGATACGCCGCGACGAGCTGGTCGAGGCGCTGCTGTCCGCCGAGCTCGCGAGCGTGCGCGGAGCGCGGTGAAGGGCGCTGCCGTCCGGGCCGCGCCCGGGCGGCCCGGCCCTCAGCGGGCCGCGTCGACGCCCTGGCTCTCGAGCTGCAGGAAGCCCATGCCGGTGCCGCGCAGGTTCTCCTCGATGAAGGCCGCCATGCCGCGCTCCTCGCTCAGCGACTTCTGGAGCGGACGAAGCGAGCGGCTGTCAAGGCCCGCGGCCTGGCCGAACAGGATCAGCGACTCGTACGCGGCGGCCTGCGCCTTCGCGAGGCCGAGCATCGCGAAGCTGTTCCGCAGCACCTCGTCGCCGGTCGCTGCGTTCGCGGCGGCACTCAGGTTCGCCGCCAGCGTCATCGCCGTGTCCTTCACGGCCGACGGCGTCTCGCCCTGTGCCTTCAGCAGCCCTTCGAGACGCTCGAGCTGCGCGTCCTTCTCTTCGAGGTGCGACTGGAGCCGGTCCTTCAGCCGCGGGTAGTGCTGCAGCCGGCCGATTTGCTTGTCGACCATCGTCCGCCCGTTCTTTGCGGCCGCGTGCGCGTTCTTGAGGCCGACGACGAAGTACTTGCGCGCAACGTCCTGTGAGATTTGCATGACGGGATATTCCTTGATGGGTTGGGCTCCGCGCGCACCGCGCCGGGTCTCGGGCGGGGAGAGCTGATCGAACAGGTGGTCGACGCGCCGCGCGGCGACGGCGGCCCCGATCTCATAGCGCTCCATCGGGCTCTCGCGCACCTTCGGAAACAGCTCGTTCTCCTCCTCGTCGATGTGCGCCTCGATCTCCGCGCGCAGCTCACGCATGAGCTCCGTGTGCGCGCCGCTCGCGGGGCGCGCCTCGAGCTTGTCCATCAGGCCGCGCGCCGCCTTGTGCTCCTGCAGCGCGCGTTTCACGAGCTCGTCGTCGCCGGTCGCCCGGGCGGCCTCGGGGTAGAAGAGCTCGTCCTCCGCCGCCATGTGCGCGCGCAGCGCCGTGCAGACCTTGTCCGTGATCTTTTCCCGAACATTCGGATCGGTCGTCTGCTCGTACCAATCGAACCAGCCGAGCACGACGCGGTGATCCTCCATCAGGAGGTTCAGCACGTCGGGCGGCGTCTTCTTGCCGGAGGCGAGCGCGGCGCCGAGCGAGATCGGCTCGCCCATGCCGCGGTCTGCGATCATCGTCCTCATCCTCGGGCCCTCCGTTTTGCGGCGGGCGGAAACGGGCTCCGGGCCCGAGTCCGCCGCGTCTCGTTTCCGCTCATGCCGCCCCCCGGTAATGCACCAGGCGCGAGTAGTCGATGGAGGCGCCGTCGCGCTCGCTCGGCGTGCCGCGCAATCCCGGCACCGGATGCGGGCCGTCCGTCTCGTGCCGGTACTCGCGGCCGTTCTTCTCGGCGTTCTCGCGCACGACCTCCTCGGTAGGCACCCACTGATCGTTGACGCGCCGCTGGTAGTCGAAGTAGCGGTCGTCCTCCGGCAGCGTCGAGACGGGCACGAAATCCGAGTTCTTCGCCGTCAGGTCGATCTGGGTCTCGAGCACGTGGCGGACGTAGGCCTTGTTCGACTCGATCTTGAGCGGCTGGTCGAAGCCGTTCATCGGCAGAATGGACTCCGGATCGCGTTTCTCGATCGTGCGCATGAGCTCGCAGGCGATTCGCAGGTGCTCGATCTCCATGTTGCAGTGCAGCTCGTAGATCGCGCGGACCCTCGGATCCGGCTCGTCCTGCATCATCGACCAGTACATCCAGCACTCGTGCCACTGGTGCATCACGAGGTTCTGGAGCCAGCTCGCCGCAGGATCCAGGATCGATCCGTAGTGCGTGACGTGCTGCTCCTCGATCATCGCGATCTCGGCATACGTCGCGCGCGCGATCGGTTCCTGGTAGCGGTTGCCGATGGTCATGTAGAAGTTCATCGTCTGTTGCTCGGCGGCGACGATGGTCATGGCGTTCAGCACGGACTGCGGCTCGGCGGCGGGCGCCGTCATGGGCCTGCGGATCTCGTCGTGCGGATGGCGATGCTCGAAGATCGTCGGGCGGCCCGGCGTGATCTCCGTAAGCTCGTCGCAGATCGTGTGCGCCTTCTTGCCTTCGATCAGCTCGTACAGGTTCGCGTAGCGATACAGGTGATCGAAGTCCTCGAGCAGCGCGAAGTCGTACACCTGCTTCAGATACGGGTCCGGCTCGTGCCGGGCGAGCCAGGCCGTCAGGTCGGTCGCGAGCTGCTCGTAGCCGAGCGTCACCTCGATGGTGCTCTCGTCGCCCGGGATCAGCCAGTTGATCGCCTTCTGCTGCTGCTGCTCGACGCGGCGCAGCATCGCAAGCTGCTTGCGCACGTCGCTGTCGAGCGTGTTGCGATGCATCTGATGAGAGAACAGCACCGCCTCCACCTCGATGCCGTTCAAGAGAATGCCGCGCGTTCGGCTGTACGGATGCACCTGGTCCTTCTTGTACGGCTCGACGTTCAGCTCGCGCCAGTTGCGCAGCTGATCGTCGATCGGGATCCCTTTCTCTTGTAGCGGATTGAATGTCATCGCAAGCCTCCTGTTGTCGGCCGCTGCGGAACGGCGCGTCATCCCCGTTTTCGGCGGCGCCGGCCCGTGTGCTCGTTCGATTGAGGACGCGAGCGCTGCAAGTGATGTGCCACGGAGAGGCGGAGGAGGGCCGCTCGCCGGAGAAACGCCGCTCTGCTAGGCTTTGGCCGGCAAGGAAGCCTTCTCCACCGGCCTAATCTATTTACATATATGAGCAGCACTGCGCACGAGCACGGCGAGCAGGCCGTGACGACCGCGTATGCGGTCCTCGCGGCGATCAGCGTCTGTCATCTGTTGAACGACATGATGCAGTCGCTGCTGCCCGCGATTTACCCGATACTGAAGGACAACTACGGCCTGACGTTCGCGCAGGTCGGGCTCTTGACGTTCACGTTCCAGTTCACGGCCTCGCTGCTGCAGCCGGCCATCGGGTACTACACCGATCGCCGGCCGAAGCCGTACTCGCTCGCGATCGGCATGAGCTCCACGCTCGTCGGCCTGCTGCTGCTTTCCGGAGCCGGCAGCTTCGGCGTGCTGCTGCTCGCCGCCGGGCTCATCGGCAGCGGCTCGGCGGTCCTGCATCCCGAGTCCTCGCGCGTCGCGCGCATGGCGGCGGGTCCCCGTCCCGGCTTCGCGCAGGCCGTGTTCCAGGTCGGCGGCAACCTCGGCTCGGCGATCGGGCCGCTGCTCGCGGCGTTCATCGTGCTACCGAGGGGGCAGGGCAGCCTCGCCGGGTTCTCGCTCGCGGCCGTCACGGCGATCGTGCTGCTGACCCTCGTCGGGCGCTGGTACACGCGGCACGGGCTCGCGCGGCTGCGGCCGAGGCGCCGGCGCCAGGACGCGGCGCCGCTGCCGCGGAGACGGGTCGCGGCGGCGGTCGGCGTCCTGATCGCGCTGATCTTCTCGAAGTTCTTCTACACGGCGAGCATGTCGAGCTACTACACGTTCTACCTGATCGAGCGGTTCGGCGTGTCGGTGCAGACCGCGCAGATCTACCTGTTCGTGTTTCTCGGCTCGGTCGCGGTCGGAACGGTCGCCGGCGGCTCGATAGGCGACCGATTCGGGCGCAAGCCCGTGATCTGGGGCTCGATCCTCGGCGTGCTGCCGTTCACGCTCGTGCTGCCGCACGTGGACCTCTTCTGGACCGCCGTGCTGACGGTGCCGATCGGGCTGATCCTCGCGTCCGCGTTCCCGGCGATCGTCGTGTACGGCCAGGAGCTGATGCCGTACCGGGTCGGCACGGTCGCGGGGCTGTTCTTCGGCCTCGCGTTCGGCCTCGGAGGCATCGGCGCCGCGGCCCTTGGCCGCCTCGCCGACGCGACGAGCATCGAGCTCGTGTTCCTGCTGTGCTCGTTCCTGCCCGCAATCGGCCTGCTCGCCGGCTTCCTGCCGAACATCGAGACCGGGCGGCGCTCCGCCGCCGGTCCCCGGCCGGCGGTCGACGTCGCGAGCGGCGCGCCGGCGGGAAGCGGCTGAACGAGGTCAGTGCCGAGGCTCGAGGTTCTCGTCCAGACGGACGACGACGCCGGCGAGCCGGCCGTCCGGGTAGCGCGCGTCGTCGATGCGCACGATGTAGCCGCCGTCGTCCGGCTCGACGCGGAAGTACGGGAAGCGGGACCAGGTCAGGTAGCGCCGCGCCTCCAGCGTGCTTCGCGCGGCGGCGACGGCCGGGCCGCCGTCCTGCTTTCGGATCGGCTCCGGCGACGGCGTGAAGCGCGGCGTCTCGAGCCAGTGCCAGCGTCCGGTGTAGTACGCGTCCGGCGTCTCGGCGACGACCTGCCCGCCGAACGGATCCGCGGGGATCGGGCCGATCATCACGTCTCCCACCTGCTCGATGCCCGCTTGCTCGAGCACCGCGCGCACCTCGGCCCGGGCGGGCACGTTCGCGAGCACCGACGCGCCCATATACGCGGCGACGAGCGCGAGCGCGGCGGCGGCCGCCCGCTCGACCGCCCGCGGGCGGGCCTGCGCCGTCACGCCGGCGATCCGCGCGGCCGCGAATGCGGCGACGCCCGCGGTCCACGCGACGCGCGCGGCGGCGGGGACGTCCGTGACGAACACGAGCACGGAAGCGAGGAGGGCGAACAGGCCCCATGCGGCCGCCGACGCGAGCCGCGCGGAGTGCCCGAGAAACAGCACGCCGCCGAGGGCGAGCCACACCCACGGGTCGATGATGAAGAGCGCGTCGCCGTAGAACCACCGCCCGTCGAACGGCATCAGCCAGCGCATGCCGTAGTTGTTGAGCCAATCGAGGGTCGGGTGCGTCAGCACCGCGAGCGCCGCGACCGCGAGCAGGGGGCCGGCGCGCGCCCGCTCGGCGTGCGGCCGCACGCGCCGCCGCCAGCGGTCGAACGCGAGCAGTCCGCCCGCGACGACGAAAGGCCAGGCCGCGAGCGCGAGGACGCCGTGCGTCCAGCCGCGCCGGTGCGCGAGCGACGCGTAGTCGCCGGCGAAGTGGGTGACGACGTCGATGTCGGGCGCGTTCGCGCCAATCAGGAGCGCGGCCGTCGCGAGCGGCGTGACCCGCTTCAGTCCCGCCGCCGCGAGCGCGACGCCGGTCAGGGTATGCGCGATCGGATCCACGGACGTATGACGCAGGCCGCGCCGAACGCGCCGTCGCCGGCGCGTGACGCTGCGGGTCGAATCAGGCCGCCTGCTCCTCTTCTTTCTGCTTGTCGAGATCGGCGCCGCCGGACGGGTTCGTGTAGCGGTCGTTGAGGCGCTGAATCACGATGTCCGCTTCCGTCATGATCCGGTCGAGGCGCTTGCGGGTGCCGGTGCTCCAGCCGACCGGACGGACGATGAAGAACGGCCGCAGCGCGCCGACGTTACGCATGAAGGCCTTCACCACGCGCGGTGCCTGCTCGCCGAGCTCCGGGTCCCGCTCGATGCGCCGCGCGACGACGCGCGCCGCCCAGCGCCGCGACCAGCGGTGCACGAGAAACAGCACCGCGAGCGTGACGACGGCGACGATGGTCCAGAAGATCGCCGGATTCTCCGCGGCGAAGCCGCTCCACGGCGGCGTGAACGTGAGGCCGTCCCACCAGCCGAGCCCCGCGCTCAGCACGAGGAGCGTGAGGGCGATCAGGCCGATTGCGACGAGGTCGGTGCGCAGCACGCGGCGGCGGAAGGCCCGGTTCGCCTCGTGGATCCGCGGCACGAGCTCGTCGCGGATGCGTGCCGCGGTCTGCTCCAGCATGCCGGTCACGCGATACGCGCGGTCGATGTCGAGCCGCTCGATGCGGTCGAGAATCTCCCGCATGTCCTGATCGCGCTTCTTCTCGAAGCGCTCGCGCATCTTCTCGTCCGGGATCGGCACGGCGCTCTCCGGGTCGTAGATCCGGTAGAAGCGGCCGGCGGTCAGCCCGGCCTGCGCGAGCGCGCGCTGCCACGCGGCAAAGACCTCCTCGGGATTGTCCTCGCGCGCCGCGTTGTCGATCTGGTTCAGGATGTGCATGAACTTGTTGAAGTCGGGCCGTCGCAACGTGCCCGTAACCAGGTAGTCGAGCGTATCCCGCATCGCGCCGGGCTCGGGGTGGCGCGCGTCGAAGAAGACGAGCACGAGATCGGACAGATCGATGATGTAGTTCGTGATGCGCAGCGTCTCGGTACGCTGCGCGTCCGCGTCGAAGCCCGGCGAGTCGATGATGATCCGCCCGCGCACCCGCTCGCTGTCACACGTCTTCAGCTGCAGGTACGAGTCGATGCGCGCGCCTTCGCCGCGCGTGACCTCGTCGATTTCCTTGCTGATGTTGTAGAACGGGAAGCGCGGATCGCTGTCGAGGGCCCGTGCCGGCAGGACCTTCGGCGCGCCCTCGCGACCGTAGCAGATCACCGTGAACTTGTCGTCGACGGCCTGATTCCCCGTGGCCTGCAGATCGCGGCCCAGGAAGCGGTTGATGAACGTGGACTTGCCCGAGGAGAAGGTGCCGAGCACGGAGATCAGCGGCCACCACGTAACCTGCATCGCGTAGGACTCGTCGCGGTCGAGCAGCCCCAGGCGGTAGGCGACGATGTCGAGGTTGCGGAAACCGCGGACGACGTCGAGCAGATCGGGGTTCTCCCGCTCAAGGTGCGCCGTGAGCCTGTCGAGGTGCTCCTTGAGAAGGGCTGGTGTGGTCTCGGGCATTTAACCTCCCTGCATGCGAACGGCGACCGGCCGCTCGAAACGGTCAAGTATACAAGCAGGACGGCGCGGCCGGCTCAGGGCGTCTCGATCAGCGCCGCGATCTCTTCGACGAGCCGGCCTCGCTCGCCGGCGTCGAGCGCCCGCTCCGTGCGCAGCTTGCGGAACGCGCCCTCGAGGCGGCGGCGCATCGCCGGCTCGATGGAATCGGCGAGGTGGGCGCCGGTCGCCGCGTCGACGACGAGCTCCTCCCGCCGCGCGTGGTTGCGCTCCGCGACCAGCCGCACATGCAGCAGCGCGCGGCCGAGCAGGACCCACGGCAGGTTCGGGTCCGTGATCGGCCCGACCTTGAGCTCGAAGCCGCCGAGCGGCTGGCCGAGGATCTGCACCTTCGCGAGGCGGTCGGCGCCGGCGAGCGCGCCGAACGCGCCGAGCGCCGCGCCGATCCCGGCGCCGAGCAGCAGCGACGCGCCGCCGAGGGCGGCATCGACGATGCTTCCCGCGACTGCGCCCGAGGCCGCGCCCGTCAGCGCGAGCTGCGTCGCGGACAGGCCGAACACGCTAAAGCTGCGCGCCGAGAACACGTCCTCCGCGAGATACGACTCGGCCGTCTCGCGCGCCTTGAGCCCGCCGTGATGGTAGATCTCCTGCACCGCGCGGCGCTCGGCCTCCTCCGCGGTCCGCACGATCTCCCGCAGCCGCGCGCGCCCCCGCTCGACGGCGGCCTCGTCCTTCTCGGGGCCGCGCAGCGGCTCGGTGACGGTCGCGGAGAGCGCCGTCTCGAGCAAGGTCACGATCTCGCTCGCCGCGCGCCGCTTGCGCCGCTCGCGCTCCGCGATCAGCGCGTCGGCCGCCCGGTTCAGCGACGGCGCCCACGTCTCGTCGATCGCGCCGAAGGCGCGCAGCAGCTCGATGCGCTTCGAGAAGTCCGCGCGCATCGCGTCGAATACGCGCACGAGCGAGAAGTACTGCGACAGCGCGGCGCGCCACTCCTCGACGTGGTCGCCCTGCGCGATCATGTTGATCAGCGCCATGCGCGGCCGGCCCGTCCAGCGCAGGATCTCCATTTCGGCCTCGTACTGCCGGCCGTACGGCCGGCTGCCGTCGACGACATAGAGGATGCCGGCGCCGTTCACGATCGGCGTCAACAGCTCGCGCTCGTCATGGAAGCGGGGGTCCTGCGCGTGCACGCGCAGGAACTCGCGGACGACCTCGGCCCGCCGGCCGGCGCCGCGATCGTGGCTCTCGAGCCAGCCGAGCACCTCCCGGGCGCGCTGGAAGCCGGGCGTGTCGACGAGCTCGTACAGGACCTCGCCGTCGAGCCGCATCGGATAGGCGCGGGCGCGGGTCGTCGTTCCGGGCCGCGGGGAGATCGCCACGTCGTCGTCCTCGGCGAGCGTCGCGACGATGCTGCTCTTGCCCTTGTTCGGATGCCCGACGATCGCGAAAACCGGGTGGCTCATGCCGCCCCCGCTTCGACGTAGACGCGCGGGTCGGCCAGCTGGCCGACGGCGCGCGCCCAGGTTTCCCGCTCGATGTCGTCCGCGGGCTCCGCCGTCTCGGCCACCGGCGCGACGACGATCGACGCGTCGGGGCCGGCCTGCTCACGAAGGGTCGTCAGGAAATCGAGGAACTCGAGCAGCGGCGGCTCCCACGCCGGCGTGAACACCACGAGCGGGCCCGAGCCCGCCGCGATCTCCTCCGCCGCGCGCCGGTCGACGTCGAGCTCGGGGCTGCCGCCCGCCTCGACGAGCGCCGTGAGCTCGAGCCCCAGGCGCCGACGGGCATAGTCGTGGACGGCGTCGGGCGCGATGCCGTGGCTCCAGATCACGCCGCGGGCCGGGCCGCCGAGCGCGCGGGGGGCCGGTGCGGCCTCGGCGGCCGCGCCGTCGCCGGGCGTCTCCTGCTCGCCGGATGCGGTCTCGATCGCCGGCGTGGCCATCCGGTCGAGCAGGGCCGAGACGCGCGGGTCCTCCATCAGCAGCGCCCGCGTCGCGGCGCGCAGCCGCCAGGCCGAGAACGCGAGCAGCACGACGCGGGGCACGAGCCCGTAGCACGCTATCGCGAGCACCGTGAACGACCACCAGCCGGCCAGGTCGCGCGACGCGCCGGCCGGGAACCCGTTCACCGCTTCGAGGCGAAAGAACTGCGAGCGCTCGATCAGCTCGAGGCTCGGCACGGCCGCCGGTGCGAGGTCGCGCCACGGCCATGCGAGCGTTTCGACGATCCGGCTCACGGCGGGCGGATCGAGCGCGAGCGTCGTGCTCCAGCCGAACGCAAGGTCCGTGAACG
>Ga0079224_100007155_pt1 | contig 14924 bp, 13 predicted proteins | sample Stecom2015_FD_80414 | JGI IMG/M metagenome (GOLD analysis project Ga0079224, IMG submission 80414) | Agricultural soil microbial communities from Utah to study Nitrogen management - Steer compost 2015 | ecosystem: Environmental > Terrestrial > Soil > Agricultural land | place: USA: Utah...
CAGATACGTTTTCAGTGTTTCATACAGATAATCTCTGTGCTGTGCATTTACCTGCATTTCAGCTGTCATACTCTGTAACACAAAGGGGACAAAACTATGGTAAAGACCATGCTGATAGGCACTCTTACCCGCCTGCCCCAACTTATCTCCTTGATATAAACCAAGATTTTTAGGGCCATCAGTGGGCAGAACACCGGAATAACCAGCAGGCAAATCACGTAATAAATTCAGCTGGTCATTAAGTGCTACCACATCCTGCTCTGTAGAATTTTTTTCTGTAAGACTCTGATAGTTTTCAATATCTTTACTAACTGTATCGACCAGAGTGGTATTCCAGCTATAACTGCCAGCCCAGGCGAACAATAGCCAGACTGAGGACAAAGCGGTACCCGCCAACACAGACCGCCTTATCCAGCGATGACGGTTCTTATGCCGCAGATTAACTGATGCCAGTTCCCGTTCAGGGATAACAATTTCCTCAAAGAACCGTTTAATAAAGTATCCCTTACCTTCGCCGGTCTGGCGACGCAGTGGCGGTTCTGCCAAGCCAAAGTTGGAACCAAGCTGTGACATCACCCGATCTATCGGCACACCTTCCTGCGTTGCGCTGGCAATATATACACCTCTTAACATGGTTGGTTTTTCAAAAGGATTAGGCGCAAATATTTCTTTGAGAAAATCATCAGCGGCACTTTGCAGTAATCTTAATTGCCTCGGAAATTCGTAAATCGCTGCTCTGTTTTCCTGATCGTGCTCATACTGTAAGCGACTGAACAACCGCTGAGTCAGGCGATTGATCATGGCGTGAAATTCTTTATTAAACTGTGAAACCACACCTTTCTCTGCGTCATCAGCGACCGCATTGAATGTCATCCCCCAGACCTGTTCCCGCTCTTCTTCACTCAGATGATCAAAAAACTCGGTAAAGCCAGCAATTAAATCTGCTTTTGTGAACATAACATACACAGGAAACGTCATACCAAGCTGGTTCTGTAACTCTTGCACGCGCTGCTTGATTGCCCGGGCATGTAAGTTACGCTCGGTACGGGTTTGATTAAGTAGATCGGCCAAACTGACAAACACAATGACACCATTAATTGGCCGGCGTGGCCTGTGTTTGCGTAACAGGCCCAAAAACCCCTGCCATGCGGTAGAATCCTGTGCTGCATGGCTGTCCTGAGTAGTGTAGCGCCCTGCGGTATCAATCAGTACAGCACGGTTAGTGAACCACCAGTCACACTGGCGGGTACCGCCGATACCTTCAATAGCATCGGCTCCCATATGCTCTTTTAATGGAAACTCCAGACCAGAGTTGTGCAATGCCGTTGTTTTACCTGAGCCCGGCGGGCCAATTAGCATATACCAAGGCAACTGGTAAATATCACGGGCCTTGCCAAAGCGTGCGTGCTTTAAAATGTCCAGCGCCTTTTGCATCCTTTGGCGTAGCACTTCTATATCGCGTTTTGCCAGCTCATCATGCTGTTGATGCTCTTCGCCGTTTAGCAAGGTGTCCACTGCCTGACGGTTCGAGCGGTTCTCGCGCAAGCCTTTAATGTAGTGACTCCCGCCCCACAGCATAGCGATAATGAGTAATGTCAGCAGACGGGCACTGCTGCTCGCCAGAGGCTCATAGCCGGCTATCGCCAGTAAAGGGCCGCCAAACCAGATTAACAGCGCCAGCGCCAGCAGGCCGACAATAGTAATAAACAGACTGGATTTAAGTACTGCCATGACAGGCTGCAGCACAGCTTTAACTTTCATAACACTTCCTTTGTTTCAGGCGCTACGGTAGCAGGTCAATTTCAACACGCCGGTTCAGCGCCCGGTTCTGTGCACTGTCATTCGGTGCTATCGGGTTGGCGTCACCGTGTCCTTCGGGCCACAAGCGCCCATGTAAATTGGCGCCGGATGCCAGTGCATCTGACATTGCATTGGCCCGCGCCAGCGACAAGTGCCAGTTAGACGGATATTTGCTGGTAAAAATCGGTAAGTCGTCCGTGTATCCACTGACCAGAATACGTCCCTCAGTGCCCTCGAGAGCACGGGCTATTTTCACAGCAACCGGCTGGAAACCTTCATTGATACCGGTACTGCCAGGACTAAAAGACTGATCAAGACCCACCCGGATCCTTACCCGATCAGGCAACTCGATAACATCAAGTAACTCACGACGAATTTCAGTCTGTAACAGTTGCTGCAGCCGGATTGCATCCTGTTTCACTTTTGCTGTTGCCGGTTGAGGGGTGTCCTGTTGCCAGACGATTAAATTATTCAGTTGCCTGCTCACCTGATCCGAATAACTGTTGATCTGATAATTCAAATACATGTAGCAACCAAGCAGCACAGCCGCAACGACCGAGCAAATTACCCACAGTGGAAATTCCGCCCTGAGCTGATTGGCAGCGACAACCTGACTGCGCCAGCCTGGCGAGAGTTCGCGGGCCGGTTCACCGCGCTGTGAGCGAATGGCTTTATACGCACGTTCACGAAACCCTTCGAGTTTTTCATAGCCACGCTCTTCAATCCGCATTTTTCCGACAAAGCCAAATGACAGACACAAATACTGCAATTCCAGTAACAACAGATGCTCTTTTGGCGAAGCAATGGCGTTATCAAGCAATGTAAAAAAGTACTCACCACCAAAGGTTTCATTGTGAAAAGTAGACAGTAAGCTCTCCGTCGCCCATTCACTGTTGCCGCCCCAACTGGTGTTGAGCACCGTTTCATCAATAAAAGAACACATGCAGTAACGGGCTTTTTCAATCAATTCAGCTGAAATGCCTTTGTTGCGTAGTTGCTGCTCGTACTGGCGGATCAGGTGTACACACTGTGTTTTAAGGCCCGCGACATCTGCGTGCTGCTTGGTGTGGCGTATTGGTGATACCAGAGAAAACAACGCACCGGCTTCATCTATCAGAATGTTATCGCTGATGGAAAGTACCTGCAGTCGTTGCTGATTATCAGTGTGTAGGGCGTTAGCAGATATTCTGGTTTTGTCGTTGTCACCGGTATGGTGCTGCCCGCTGACCGGAGCAATAGCTTTGGCCGGGGCTTTACCTCCAGGTCGTGGTTTCATCACGGTTTTATCTGACATTGTTCGCTATCCATATTAATTATCAGAGAGGTACACTGTTACGACTTAATGGCCCACAGCTCTATTTTTAAACCCGGGTAATTGCCCGACAAATGCAATGCCAGCCCACCACTGTTTGCCAGGCGTTCCCAATAAATACTGCCTTTGTCCAGCTGAAAATAATGATATCCTGCGTGATACGGCACCTGCCTTGGCGCAACTGGCAAGCCGGTCACAGCGATACCTGGCAGTTGGTTATTCACCAGCTCACGGATATGTTCTACCGGGCCAATCTTCAGTCTGGCAGGCAGGTGCTTACGAATGTCATCTGCCGGCAAGTCTGCTGACACGGCCAGTACGAACTGTGCATACTCCAATAAGGTTTTATCTGTCAGCGGCGACACCAGAATGCCAAATTTGGCTTGTTCTAGAGGCAAAGCCTGAGCGGTTTGCTCCAGAACCACACTCAGCGTCTGATTCAGAATGACGCCCAGATTGCCAAACACCATCGTTAAGTCATTGTGCTGATACTCCGGAAACTGTGGCGGACGTTTTTGCCGCGAGGTAAAGGTGGCAAGTTCACCAAGCATACTGATAATCAGGCGGTACAGGTTAAGCGGATGCTCCAGCACCCCCATTTTCAGATGCCGTAGTACCGGTTCATAGCGGTTTAATACCTGCAGCATCAGAAAATCTGCAATAGAATTGGCCGTTCCCTGCCCCTTACCCAGACGATCTGCCAGGGCGTCAGCCCGTTGACACAACATGCCCAGAGCTTCGTTGATAAAAGCAGTCAGTTCACCGTCTTGCTGAATATCGAGTAAAGGCGGGATAAACTTTTTCACCAGCTTAACTTCGCCTTGCTCAGATACTTCACGAATACGAGCTACCGGCAGGCAAATAAAACCGCCGCGATCTTCAGATTCGAGCTTAAACTGCAGTTGTAACTTGGCTAGCTGCAGTATCTCAGTGGCCTCTTCAGCCAGACTATTATCGGTTATGCTATGGTCGGCATAAGCAAAACGACAGATCCGGTCTTTATCATTGCTTATGTTCTGCCCACTGGTTTTGTTTACCGGTAAACACAAATAAACTTGCTGCTCGCGACATGACTTCGGCACCTGGATAGGCGCTGGTAACGGCTCTACAGCGGGTAACTGCAGCACAGTACCATCGACCAGAATAGCCTCAAGTTCAGCCAGAGCGAACTGTCCAAACTTCAAGCTTTGATGATCAATGCTCAGCTGTCGTACCCCCCAACAGTACGGCAACTGCATCGCTGCCTGCTGCTGGCGACTGTACTCAAAATAGCGTTCCTGCTGCTGAAAATGCTGAGGGCGCAGAAATAACCCTTCAGACCATGCAACGCGGCTAAAGTCACTCATTTACATACTTCCCCGACACAAACATTTACTGTTTACGCTCTAAGTCATGTTCACGGATATACACGGCCAACTTATCCACATAGACATAAAAATCGTCGTATCCGGTTGGTTTAACATCCACTACCGCACGCCATCTTGCGCCCTCAATATCGCGATAGGCAGCCACTATAGCCACAGCCTTAGTCGCAGGCTGCAGCGCCATGCGATACTCATTACGCTGGCCCGGTTCAAACACCAGCTCGTCTTTCTTTAACAAATCTGTGCGCAAAACAGTTTCAGGGCTGTCATACAGTGCAAAAAAGTCCTGATTCTCAAAAACAGTTTTTGATGCCAGCTCATACACTTTGATAATCACCGGTGACGGCCTGCCGTCAAAATCAGGGTTAATATCTGAAGCAACCCGAAAATGCAGTTTGGTCGAGGGCGGAAAGGTTGCATATACCGCCTGGCAACCAGACAGCACAACCATGCTTATACAAATAAGTATCAGTGTTCTTAAAAATTTCATCGCTACCACTCCTGACGGTATTGTTATGTTCTGCAGCTTATTTATTCTGCTTTTTCTGCAGACTGGCTTCATAGGCGCTAATAAAGTCGTCATTAACCCCTTGTTTATCTTTATTATTGGCTTCTGTTACCAATTCAGCGTGCAGAGCTTTATATCGACTCCACAGCCTGGCCTGACGCTGAGCTGGATTGACCTTATCGACAAAACTGCCACCAAAATCAGATGTTTCAATCCTGGCCGGAGAAAGCTGTGCCAATAAACCCGTCATAGCGCCTGCTGTACCGGCGAGAATAGCGGCTTCATGCTGGCTGATATCTGCAAAAGCTTCGGCGATAGCTTGCCTGGCGGGCATAAAGCTGGCCCCACGACGGTTAAACAAATTGTGAAAAGCCTCTTCAGTGTTGGCTGAAAACTTCAATGGATTGTTTTCACGTTGCTGAAACGTTGTCTGATTTACCCGGAAAGTATTTTTAACATTGGAGCGCTCCCGCATGACGCCAATCATACCTTGCAGAGACTGCTGCAAAGCCTGACCAAGTGTTTCCCACCACTGTGCTGAAGAAGTTAAGCGAGGGTCTGACTCCTGCACCCCAAGTCCTTTAAGAAAGGCTTGCAGGCACTGTTGTGCGGGATCTGTACTGCTGATTTTCTCATCAACAAATTTGCCGGCAGCAGAAGAGCTATGCAATTCTCTAACCGGCGTTTTATCTGAGGCTTGCCACTCAGATGCCCAATCATCAGGAATAAGAGCAGACGGCGCGAGAAAATGATCATCCAGCGTCAGCGCCGGCTCAGAATGTTTATTTCTGCTGGTACTGACCACATTATCAGCACCGCTGAAAATATCAGCCGCCACGTCGGCAATAGACAGACCGGCAGCATGCTCAGCCGAAATCTTACTGTCAACTGCAGGCGCAGTTTCAGATGACGTAACCGACCGTTGATGTTCACTTGGTGCAGTATGTTCTGGCGGCATTGCAGCAATCAGTGCTACCTGAATTTCATAATCGCCCATACTCAGTACATCACCGTGTTGCAGCACATGCTGGTTGCCAGCACCTAAAGCCTCGACCGCACGGTTAACAAATAACCCGTTAGTAGATTTATCTGTGATGATAAAAGCACCTTTGGTATAGCTTATCAATGCATGCACACCTGAGACGACACGTTCCGGATCTGGCAAATACCAGTCTGCCTGTTCAGAACGCCCTAAGCTGCCGCCTGCTGCATCAAAACGCTTAACCGCGACCTGTCGGGGTGAAAGGCGGTGATAACTCAGCACTGACAATTCAAGTAACATATCCCTTTGCCCCACATTACACTCCTGCCTGTCAGCATAACCACAATTTATTTACCATAAATCGGTCGTGAAGGTTAAGTTAATTCAATCGCAACGTCAAGAGACATTAAATTAACAATAAAGCGAACAATAGCGTGATAACCGCGCTTTATTGTGAAATAATTGACAAATATTTAAGGTTTTAAAGGTAACATCCACTGCCGCCATGCTTAACAAGGAGTAGAATATGACTGTTCAGGACCCGGCCAGTGTACAAGAGACAACAGCAGATGATGCTGATAAAACACGCTATGCAGTGAAGGCAACTAAACAACAAAGCCCAATAACAACATCGCTCAAAGCAGATGTTGTCGATGGAATGCTGATAAAACAACGTTACTTACTGGAGAGCAAAATTGGTTCCGGCGGTATGAGCGACATCTATCGCGCCACTGATACCTTTTTACAAAAAGCAGGCGTGGCAGACTATACCGTCGCGATTAAAGTGCTTCAGCCACAGTATGTTAACCAGCCTGAAGCGTTACAACTCTTGCTGCAGGAAGCACATAAAACACAGCAACTTTCGCACCCTAATATAGTGCGGGTGTTTGACGTTGATAGTGATCAACAACACCATTTTATTGTGATGGAGTTTCTTGATGGCGAGAGCCTTGAGCAGGTTATTAAACGTTATAAACCCAAAGGTTTACCGCTAAAGTCTGCTTGCAATTTACTGCAACAGATCGCTGACGCTTTAAATTTTGCGCACCAGATTGGTATCGTACATGCAGATCTGAAACCGGCTAATATTATGGTCAACCGCGCGGGTGTGGTTAAGGTGCTGGATTTTGGCGTGTCGCAAACGCTACAACTGAATCATGATATATATGCTGCTGAGCAGCAAAGCCAGACTGCGCCGTTAAGTGGCTACACGCCGGCTTATGCTAGCCCTCAGCTCTTGGCGGGCAATACCCCCTGTGTTGCTGATGATTTATTTTCATTCGCTTGCTTAAGTTATGAACTGCTGACCAGTAAGCACCCGTTCGAGCGGCTACCGGCCGATAAAGCAGCGGCACAAAATAAACAAGCGATGAAACCGGCACACATAAACTTGTTACAATGGCAGGCTCTCAAACGGGCGTTACAGTTCGACACAAAATTACGTAACACTTCTATCACAGAGCTGATGCAACGCTTTACACAGCAGCTGTGGCAGCCCGTTGCGGTCGCAGCAACAGTTATAATGTTCGCCTGGGGTGGCTGGCACTATTACCAGCAGCAACAAAGTGTCGTGAAACAGTTTGAGCAAAAAACGGCATTGCTCGACGCGCAGCAGCAACAGTTTCAACGCCTGTTTGAAGCATCGCCCGCTGAAGTGCTTGCTGCAGTGTCAGAGTCACCCGACAGGGCAATACCGCACGAAGCACTGCTTCGTTTGCAGCAAGAGCGTATCCTGAACCATTTTGAGCAGCAAGTTGATCAGCTTCTCAGTGACAGAAGTTTCACCTACCCTAATTATCCGGAAATAGAGCGCATTCTGGCACAAGCTACAACCTTGTACCCTGACTCACATCATCTGGCTGAACTGAGCAACAATATGCAGCGCAGTAAACAAACCGCTATTGAAGTGCTGCGGGCCCGGCTTAATCAGTTATTGGTTAACCAGCAGTACCAGGCACAAAGTGATGCACCAGATCCGTTTACTGTACATGCAGAGCTTCAACGCATAGATGGCCGCTACAAAATCATACCGGATACTGCTGAGAGCGATGCATATATCAGTGCGTTTAACGATGCCGTAGCAACGAATAATGCTCAGGCTCTGCAGCAGCTGATTAAAGTGGGTCAGTTATTGTTTGCCGGCAGTGAGCTAACAGCACCTTTGGTTGAGCAGGGACAGCAACTCGCTGCAGCGGTAGACGCCATGACGCAATATCAACAAAGTGTTGCGGCAGGTAATGACGCTGAATTTCCTTATCAGGCTGCTGAAGTATTTTATCAGCACAGTTTCTCTTTACTCGAGAATGAACTCGGCGCCAGCATTAAAGCGGCTGATGTTGACACAGTGTATGACAAGCTACAGCAGTATAATAGCCTGGTACCGGCAGACTTCTCACTACACGTTTCGCTGCGGCGCAAACTGGCAGATAAGTATCTCAGCCTGTCGGGCGAGCTGCTGCAATCTAATCAGGTGCGTACAGCTGAGCGCCTAATGCGCCGTGCTAATGAACTGATGAGCAGTATTGCCAGCTGATTAGCGGTAAGTATCCACCCCCTGGCAAAGCTGCTGAATACCCAGCAATGTGCGGGGGGTGGTACGAAACAGATAATCTGCATTTACGGTTAGAAAATGCCCCGCTTTCACTGCTGGCAAGGACTGAAATGTTTTCCAAAAGCGAAAATCAGCACTGCGCCCCTGCCCAGCGGGCTGAATAATCACCTCAGGCTGGGTCAGTAACACTTGCTCAATACCCACTTGCGGATAATCACCTTTCACCTTTGCAAACGGATTTTCAGCCCGGCACAGCGCTAATATCTGTTGTGGCCAGGCATTGTTCGCTACGGTGCTTAACGGCGTTGTGCCCATAGCAAAAAATACCGTTACCGGCGTTTTATGCTGATATTGCTGCCTCAGTTGGTTCAACTGCGCCTTAAATTGCTCAGCCTGCTGCTGCGCCAAGGGCTGTAAGCCGGTGAGCTCACCCAGCATCGTTAACTCTTTAGCAATATCATCCAGCGTCTGTGGATCAGAGAAAGCAACGTCAATACCGAGTTGCTGCAGACGTTTGATATCAGCCTGCGGATTGCCGGTACGCCAGGCAATAACCAGATCAGGCTGCAACGCCAGCACGGCTTCAATGTTAATACTGGCATAATTTGCCACACTGGGAAGAGCAGCAGCCTGTTCCGGATAATCACTGTAATCACTCACCGCAACCAGCCTGTCACCTGCACCAATGGCATACAACATTTCAGTAATATGCGGGGCTAATGCAATAATGCGCTGCTCTGCCCACGCCAAGCTGCTGTTTAACAACAATATCAACATCAACCAGCGCTTCACCAGTCGATCCCCTTCTGCGCTTTCACGCCGCTGTCAAATGCATGCTTTACGTTTTGTACTTCACTTACCGTATCTGCCAGCTCAATTAATCGCCGGTGGCAGGCGCGGCCTGTGATTACCACATGCTGAGTCGCAGGACGAGACGTTAATGCGCGCTCTATCCGGTCCAGTTCTATGTAATGATAACTGAGCATATAAGTGAGCTCGTCAAGCAGCACCAAGTTGATAGCATCATCGGCTAAAAACTGCTCTGCCTGTTGCCACACCAGCTCAGCGGCAGCTATATCAGCCGTTTTATCCTGCGTATCCCAGGTAAAACCGGTTGCCATAACCGCAAACTGTACACCATGTTGTTGCAGCAAGTTCCGTTCACCACAATCCCAGTTTCCCTTTATAAACTGCGCTACTGCGGCTTTCTGACCATGCCCGACTGCGCGCGCGACAGTGCCAAAACCTGACGTTGATTTACCTTTGCCGTTACCCGTTATTACCAGTAATAAACCTTTATCTTCAGTTGCAGCGGCGATGGCGCTGTCAACCTGCACTTTCAGCCGCTGTTGCCGCTCACGGTGGCGTTGTTGTTTCTGCTGTTCTGAGCTCATAGGTTATCGCTATAGCCGTTGCCGGCGCATTATAAGTAAAAAGAATATGCTGCCTGCCAGCGAGGTAATAACCCCCAGGGGAATTTCCTGCTGCGGCAAAATTAAACGGGCCAGATTATCAACCCAAATCATAAACAAGGCACCAACCAATGCCGATCCCAATAACAAGCGCACCGACGTTACACCAAAAAAATGCCTGACAATATGCGGCACCATCAGACCTACAAAGGCTATGCCGCCACATTGCGATACGATACAAGCGGTCAGTAACGCCGTTGCCAGTAACAATATCAGGCGCAACCGTAATGTATTAACGCCAAGCGTACGTGCACTTTCATCACTAAACAGTAACGCATCCAGTTGTCTGCGAAGCGCCAGTGCCAACAGTAGTACTATTAACGTCACCGGCGCCAACAACGCAACGCTGTACCAGTCAGTGCGGCTTAAACTTCCCATCAGCCAGAACATAATGCGGTTAGCCGCGAAAGGCTCAGCAAAATACAAAATAAAGCTGCTTATCGCACTTAGCATAAAAGACACGGCAACGCCTGCCAGCAAGGTAATTTCTACTTTCCGCCAGCGCTGGCCTGCGCAGACAGCAAATACCAGTGCCACTGCAAACAGTGCACCGGCAAAAGCACCTAGAGCCATACTCACCATCTGCGGCGGCAGCACGACACTGACAAGGGTGGCACCTAAACCTGCGCCCGCCATCAGACCGAATAAATAAGGATCGGCAAGCGGGTTGCGGCTGGCATTTTGTAAAATAGCACCGCAAATTGCCAGACCGGCTCCCACTAATACCGCGGTCAGTATGCGGGGCAGTCTTATCTGCCAGACAATAGTATTTAACAACTCGGCATTGATTGGCAGGTTAAAGCCCTGTCCAGTCAGTAAACCAAACACTTCGCTGATACTTAGCTTAACACTACCAAACGTCAGGCTTAACAGCATGCTGACTAACAGTAGAATAACAGCGCCAACCATCATGCGGCCATAACGGCGTCTCAGCATCGGCTGCCACCATAATCAGGTAAGAAGGTGAGTTGAAGCTTCTGCAACTGCGGATGCAAATAGGTTTGACAGTTCATACCAAAAACCGGCTGCAATAAAGCCTCGGTCAGCACCTGGTCGGGCGGACCAAAGCCACACTGCACTCCCTGATCCAGTAACAACAGTTTGTCGCAGTACATAGCGGCCAGATTTAAATCGTGCAGACAGGCCAGAACCGGGATACCCAGATTGCGAACCAACTGCAATATCTGATGTTGGAACTTTACGTCCAGATGATTCGTAGGTTCATCAAGTAGTAATATGGCGGGCTGTTGCACCAGAGCGCGGGCAATATAAAGTCGTTGCAGCTCACCACCTGACAGCGTATCAACCTGTTGTGTTGTTTTGTGTTCCAGCCCCACTTTTTGTAATGCCTGGTTTATACACTCATCATCTTCACTGTTGTTAAGTTCAAACCAGCTTTTGCGGGGTAAAATCCCCATAGCGGCGACCTGGTGCACAGTTAAACTAAACAGTGGAAGGGAATTCTGACTCACTACAGCCACAGTGCGAGCCAGTTTTGCCGCAGTGTACTGCTGCACTGGTATTTTTTGCAGCAGTATGGTGCCACAGTTAGCGGTATGCTGGTTACATAATAAACGCAGCAAGCTGCTTTTACCGGCGCCGTTTGGCCCGATAATGCCAATAAATTCACCAGACTGCAGTGAAAAACTAATATTCTGCAAGATGGTTTTATTGTCTAAACGAAGAGAAACTGCAGATACACTCAGCAAAACCAACTCCTGATAAAGGCAGCAGCCGGCCAGCTAAGTGCATGGCTTGGTGCTGCTGTGAACTCCCGCACAGAGGCATAACGCTTAGCTTAAGCAGGTATCCTGACTTGATATGGTAACCCACAATAATCCTTCCCGGCGTAAAGCCAGTGGTTATATATTGCAGCACATCTTACAGTTGCGGGTACAGTGCAGGCTTCTCACCTGCTTCCCTGTCTGGCGGGTATCAAACCGCCCTAAAGCTCGGCACAGTGTAACAGAAATCTATCTTTGCAGGCATAATAAAAGCGCCGGCTTGAAACCGGCGATTTTATTATCAGGATTGAATATTGTGTATGTGTTTAGTCCAGCGCACTTAACAGCGTTTTATCCAAGCCGTCTTCGTTTAATATTTTTACAATCGCCTGGCAATGTTCAACGGTAAAGTCTCCGTCAGCAATTTGTGCATTTAGCATACTGCGTCTTTTCATCACGATATCAGATACCATTTTCTGATCTGAACCGGTTTTATCCATCTTGGTGCTGAGTTTATCTAAAAATGGATACAGATTTTTTTCGGCATCGTAAGCGGCTGAGCGCACTGCAGGATGGAAGTCTTCACAGGCATTAAGATTCAGCAGATAAAAGTTCAGATAACCCGCAACAGTCACCAGTTTATAATCCTGAGTATTCGCTATTGCTGCTGTGGAAAACACCGTTGCCGCAATAATTGCACTTGCCCATTTTTTCATTATGACTTCCTGTTGTTCAGCTTGCGATGCTATTCAATCTAACCACAAAGCCGGCGTTTTGCAATCTTAGTATGCTAAAAAGCAATGCATCATATTATGTGGATAAGCTAAAGTGGCAACAGCAATTAACACTCAGGCGCTTTCATCAGGAAAGCTCTGTTAGCTGTACTAAAGCCTTATTGCCCCGTAGCATTTTATGTGCAAGATTTATTGCCAAACCATTTTATTACGGAGTTTTTATGCGCTTAGTCACTCTGACTGCCCTGCTGCTGTCCACCCCGTCCTCGTTTGCTCTGACAAACGACGTTTCAGCTATCAGCAAGCTGGATCTGGACGAAACGATTACTGTATCGGGCTTATCCAGCGGTGCTTACATGGCTGGTCAATATCATCAGGCATTTGCCAGTCAGGTCAAAGGTGTTGCCATGTTAGCCGGCGGGCCGGTGTATTGTGCGCAGAACAGTCTCGGGCTGGCATTAGAGCATTGCTTTAACAAAGATACCAGCGCGCCAGACCTTGCAGCAATAGAGCTGTACCTCACGGCTGCACGCGAAACTGACAAACTTGCACCGCTCAGTGCACAGGCAGATGATAAGGTATGGATCTTAAACGGCACTGAAGATAAAACAGTACAACCAAAGCTGGGGGCCTTGCTGTACCAACAGTACCAGCGCTGGGTTAAACCAGAGAATATCATGTTCGTCGATGACAAAGCGTTCGCGCACACCTTTCCGACAGACCGCAATGACCTGGGTAATTGCAGCCAGTCAGAGTCACCGTATCTGGCAAGTTGCAACTACGATGCCGCAGGCACTCTGCTTAACCACCTCATCGGCGACATTAAACCTAAAGCTGCAACAACGACCGGCGAGCTTGTCGAGATAAATCAACATCAATTATCTGCAGCTGCGACAACCACTCTGGCTAAAACCGGTTATCTGTATATCCCGCAGCGCTGCGCCGCCGGCGAACCATGCCAGCTGCATGTTAGTTTCCACGGTTGCAAGCAAAATGCAGACAACGTCGGTGACGCGTACACCACAGGCACAGGTTTAAATAACTACGCAGATACCAACAATATTGTTATTTTGTACCCACAAACGCAGGCAAGTAATATCAACCCGTTTAACCCCAATGCCTGCTGGGATTGGTGGGGCTATACCGGAGCCGACTACGCAACAGCTAATGGCCCTCAGCTGCAGGCCGTGCATCAGTTAGTACAAGCTTTACTGCGCGGGCCAAAGCAATAACAACTAACTGCAACTTAGAAGAAACGCGACCAGGAAATAAATGCCGACAGCCCGGTATCACGATCGGTTAACGGGCTGTCACTGATACTGCTGCCATACCATTTGTGCTCAATACCCAATCGTGTCATACCACCGAACAACAGCGGTGTACTAACCGCTATGCCTGTCGTGTAATTCCATGCGCCATCAGCGCTATAAGCAGAGCGTCCGGTAGTAGCCTCGTCTTCGCGAACACCATAATAATAATCAACCAGGTCGCTATTGGCATAACTGACAGCAAACTTAGGTTCAACGATGACAGCCTTAAAACGGTAGTTATAACTTACTGCCAGCGTCGATTCCTGGCCGTTGGAATTGCCGAGTAAGTCAAATACCGTATCCGCTTCCAGCAACCAGTCTTGCTGACGCAGCTGCACCGCTATACCTCCATCCAGAGAATCTTTTCGCTTTGCCATATCGGCAAAAACTGTACTGTCGGACTGATCAAAGCCATCAAAACGTGGAGCCAGCTTGGCATTTATACTGAAATTACCAAGCTCAGCTAACTTATAACTGACAAAAGGACCATATACCGACAGCTTATCGCCCCGATAACCCAGGATTGGCAAAGGAATAGTACGGTTGCTGTAACCGCGATAAATCTCCTGGTTAACGCCGATACCTATGCCGTAAAGAAAGCCAGCCGGGGCTTCCTGTGCGGCTGCCATATGACTGCCAAGCATCGCTAACGCCAGTACAGAGCAAGATACAGAATAATTACGCTTCATCAGATACCCTATATTTGTCGTGAATATTTCATTTGAAGCATAACAACATAAAATATTTACCATTTTATGTCTGTAATTAATGGTATCGATTCATCAGCCTCATTCACGGCCTGAGTTAGCTACGCCGGCGGGTAGTAACTGCTCTACACCGCCAAGACGTTTAGCAATTTGCATTATCCTGCCGTTGTGTCTGGCCAGAGCGGTTTTATCTTCTGCTGTCAGGCCGCCTGTCAGCGTCTGATAGTACTGCTGACCCCGCCAGATGCTTTTTTCTGCACTTTGCCGCTGTGCTGCAGGCACGTACATCAACGCCTGCTGCGATACCTGCAATGCGGGCTGAATACTGTCCAGTACCGTCCAGGTCACTTTTGCACTTATCTCAATAATTTGTTGTGGGGGAAACCCGTTGTGTTTGATGAGCTATTAAATGTGCTGATGTGAGTTTATGTGTTTTCTCTGATCTGTTAAGTATAGGAAA
>Ga0079224_100007156_pt1 | contig 14924 bp, 10 predicted proteins | sample Stecom2015_FD_80414 | JGI IMG/M metagenome (GOLD analysis project Ga0079224, IMG submission 80414) | Agricultural soil microbial communities from Utah to study Nitrogen management - Steer compost 2015 | ecosystem: Environmental > Terrestrial > Soil > Agricultural land | place: USA: Utah...
CGCGGTCCGTTGGCCATCGTGATGGGCAGCGAGCAATACGGCCTGAGCGACTACTGGCTGGCCGAGGCCGACCAGCGCGTGGTGATTCCCATGGCGGGCCAGGCCGATTCGCTCAACGTGGCCATGGCGACGATCATCACGCTCTTCGAGGCCGTGCGCCAGCGGGGAGTTTAAGCACCGACGACGGAGACTGCTCGGAATTTTAACGCAGAGTCGCAGAGACGCGGAGTTCGCGGAGCACCAAGCCGCTGCTCGTGGGCGATGGCTACAAAAGGCAGGAAGCGCAAACAAGAGCCTCTTCCCAATCTGTGTTTTGTGCGCCTCCCGTGGCCATTCACCCAGCACGTTGGCGAGAGGTGGCCTGACGTTGCCACAATCGGACAGTCGCAAGCCATGCGTCTCTCCGCGTCTCTGCGACTCTGCGTTAAAATTCAGTCTGACGTCGCCTTCAACGACGCGACCAGCTCGGCGGTGCCGGCGGCCATGGTCACCTTTGGTTCGTAGCCGAGATCGCGGCGGGCGGCGTCGATGGAGAACCAGTGGTCCTTGGCCAGCTCGGCGGCGACGAAACGCGTCATGGGCGGCTCTCCCTTGAGCGGCAGCACGCGCCACAGGGCTTCGCAAATCACGCCGACCACCTTGGCCGCGCCGAGGGGGATTTTTTTTGTGACCGGGGGCTCGCCGAGCGCGGTGAGCAGTCCGTTGATCCAGGTCCACAGGCCGACGGGTTCGCCGTTGGTGATGAAGTAGGCGCGACCGGTGGCCGGTCCGGGCAACGCGCCGCCGAGCGCCTGCTCGGCCAGCAGATGCGCGTCAACGGCGTTGCGCACATGGACCATGTCCACGTGGTTTTCGCCGCGTCCGATGATACGCAGCCGGCCGGCGCGCGCGCGGGCCAGCACGCGTGGCACGAGGTGCGGGTCGCCCACGCCCCAGATCAGGTGCGGTCGCAGCGCGGTGGTGCGCAGACTGGCGCCGGCGGCGGCGAGCACCGCGCGTTCGGCGAGGGCCTTGGTCAACGGATACGGACTGGGGCAATTCTCCGTGAGCGGCAGCGTCTCGTCCGCGCCGGCGAGGTTGCGGCCGTTGTAAACGACGCTGGGCGTGCTGGTGTAAACCAGACGGCCGACGCCGGCGGCGCGAGCGGCGGCGAGCAACGTCTCGGTGGCGATGACGTTGTCCCGGTAAAAGTCGGCGTAACGTCCCCACACGCCGACGCGGGCGGCCACGTGGAAGACGGTGGTCGCGCCGCGCACCGCCTCGGCGCAGACCGCCGGGTCGTGCAGCGAACCGGTGACGACCCGCACGCCGCGCGCGGCCAGCGCGGGTTGTTCGCGACGCGAGACAACCGTGACCGTCCGCCCGGCGGCGAGCAGCCGATCAACCAGATGCGAACCGAGAAAGCCGGCGCCGCCGGTGACGAGGACGGGGCCTCCCGTTATTGTCAGGTTGTCGGTCATCACAAATCAGGGGTTAGGATTTCCGGGGCACGGCGCGTCAGCGTTTGGGATCGGATTCGAAGCCGTGATGGCCGCTGGCCCAACGAGCCAGCGTGAGGCGGTGGACCTTGGCGTTGTGGCGCACATCAACCGGCAGGCGCGGGTGGAAATAGAAGGTTTTGATGCGTTCGGCGTGCGGGTGGGTTTTGCCGAACTCGCGGAGGGCGCGGGCGAGCCGGCGGCAATCGGCGCTGGAGTTGCAGTCAATACCCGCGACCGGCTCGATGACAACCGCGGGGCGTTGCCGGCCGCGCTGACCGATGCCGATCAGGGCGCAGCGGCGGACGTCGGGGTGGGTGTTAAAATGGGGTTCGATCTGCTCGGTATAGAGCACGCCCTCGGGCGTGGTCACGCGTTCGGCGAGCCGGCCGCAAAACCAGAGGCGTCCCTCGGCGTCGAGCCGGCCGGCGTCGCCCATGCGGTGCCAGACGTCGGCGCCGTCGGCGATCTTGGCCGCGGCGGTGGCCTCGGGCAGCGCGTCATACGCACGGGTCACGGAAGGACCGGTGATGATGATCTCGCCGATCTGGCCGGGGGTGACCTCGCGGATGTCGGCCAGCGTCGCGACGGGGCCCTCGACGGGGACGATGATTTTCACCCGGTTGGCCGGCAGCACCTGACCGACGCAGGTGCCGGCGCCGCGCAGGGTGGCCGCGGCGGTTTCGCCGAGGACCTCGGGGGCGGAAACGCTGGCGACGGGCAACACCTCGGTCGCGCCGTAGGGACTGTGAAGGACGCCGGCCGGCAGGAGCGGGGTCAGGGTTTCCCAGAGCCAAGGCGGCACGGGCGCGCCGGCGCAGAGCACGCGACGCATGGTCGGGAGCGTTTGCCCGGTCTGGTGACAGTGCCGCGCGATGCGCCCCCAGAGCGTGGGCGAGCCGAAGGAGGAGGTGACGTTTTCCTGGAGGATGGCCTGGACGATCTTGGCCGGATCGACCGTGGCGGGGCGGCTCGGATCGATCTCGGGCACGATGGTGGTCATGCCGAGGGCGGGGTTGAAGAGTGCAAAGACCGGCAGCATGGGCAGGTCGATCTCGCCGGGCTCGATGCCATAGGCGGCGCGGATCAGCTCCACTTGGGCGTCGAACATGCCGTGGGTGTAATGGACGCCCTTGGGCGCGCCGGTGGAGCCGGAGGTGAAGAGGATGGCGGCGGGCTCGTCGGCGGCGCTGGCGACCGGCGGGCAAACCGGCGCGGGGCGGCGCGGATCGGCAAGGCGGGCGATGCCGCTGGCCGAGGCCGGCACGCGCACCTCGACGGTGCGAAAGGCGCGGCGGCAGACCCGGCTGAGCAACCGCGCGAGCGGGATGCCGACAAGCGCGCGCGGGCGGGAACGGGCGACGCAGGCCAGAAAACTCTTGAGACCCATGCCGGGGTCGATGACGACGGGCACCGCGCCGAGGCGAAAGAGCGCGAAGGCCGCGGCGATGAGCGGCAGACCCTGGCGCACCATGACGAGCGTGCGGTCGCCGCGCCCGATGCCCGCGGCGGTGAACCGGGCGCACCACGCATCCACCTCGGCGGAGAGTTCGGCAAAACTCAGCGCAAGGTAATCGATGCGGCCGGCACTGCGTCCGCGGGGAATCTTGAGCGCGGGATGGCCGGGCTGAAGGGCGGCCATGCGATCAAGGTGGCGGGCGATGTTGGCGGATTCGACAGGCACGTTGGGCGGTGAAGGAAAACGAGAAGCGCGGGAAAGGGGGCGGACGGTGGCAAAAAAAAGCCCCGCCGGTCAATCCGGGCGGGGCGATAAACCACAAATGGGAAGGCGAGGCTCAATAATCGTTGAAGGTGAGCAGGCCCCAGAGGATGGAGGTCTGGGTGCCGCTGGCGTTGGCGGAGTCGCCGAAAGTGTCGTTGGTGTTGAAGGGGATGGTCGTGGCGGGGGCGGGCTGATAGTAGCCGGTGTTAACCTTGACAAGCCCGGCACCCACGTTGGTGTTGCGGCCGTTGGCGGTTTTTTGGGTGGCGCAACCAGTCAGGAAAGCAGCCGAGATGAGACCGAGGGTAAGAAGGATTGAAGACTTCATAGGGGGAATTGGCAGACGTTGGGGGTTGGTCAGCGGTTTGGCAAGCGGCGATAACGCGATTTAGACGAACGTGGGGGGCAAGACCTCACTCGACGCGCAACGCCGGGTCGCTTTTGAGAATGTCGGCCTGCCAGGGCATGAGGATCTCGCCGATTTTGGCGGGATCGCGGGCGAGCTGGGCGAGCTGGGCGCGGTTGGCGATGAGGGTCGGTTCGAGTTCGAGACGGGCGGCGATCTGGTCGCGGGCGGCCTTGATGCGATCCTGACGCTCGACTTCGCGGGGGGAGAGCGGGTTTCGCTCGCCGCGCGGGCGACGCGGCAAGCTGGCCGGATCAATGGCGAAGCCGGCGCGGATGGCGGCGCCGAGCGAGGGACCGAGGCGGCTCTGGCGCTTGCCGAGATTGACCTGCGCGAGGATGGCCTCGGGGGGGGCGCCGTGCTCGGCGGCGAGGGCGATGTTGGCCAACAGGTCGTTGTTGCAGACCTTGAAGTGCGGCACGTCGAGTTTTTGCGCCCATTCGTCGCGCCAATGCCAGACGGCATGCATGACGCCGAGACCGGCGCCGCGCAGGCGGTCGGCCGGACCGATGCGCCAGGCGAGGTCCTCGTCCTTGGCAAAGCCGGTGAGGCCGGACTCGATTTGCCGGCGGCATTGCTGGTCGAGCCAGTCGAGACGGTCGAGTTTGACGAGTTCGCGGGTGAGGATGTCGCGCAGCTCGAACAGGTGCCAGACGTCGAGCGCGGCGTAGTCGAGGAGCTTGGGGGTGAGGGGGCGCTTGGACCAGTTGGCCTTTTGCCCGGCCTTGTCGAGTTTGAGGCCGAAGTGGTCCTCCAGCAGCGCGGCCAAGCCGACGCGTTTGCGGTTGAGAAGCTGGGCGGCGAGCATCGTGTCGAAGATACTCTTGGGGCGAAACTGGCAGTGCTCCCACAGCAGGCGGATGTCGAAATCGCTGCCGTGCATGATGAGGTGTTTTTTCACCAGACGCTCCCAGAGCGGCTTGAGCGGGAGCGGGGTCATCAAATCCACCAAGAAGACCTCACCGGCGACGTTGAACTGCAACAGGCAGACCCGCGTGCGGTAGTGGAACATGTTGTCCGCCTCGGTATCGAGGGCGACCTCATCGACGCGGTCGAGGGCCTTGAGCAACGGGGCCAGCTGATCCGGCTGGTCGATAAGTTGGTAGGAGGGCGGGCGCTCGGGCATCTTGGGCTTGCGGGCGGAAGGCGTGCGGCGTGGCAGAAATTTGGAAATCAGGCGTTGAATCATCGGATGGCCGAATGGTGTCGGGCGCGCAAAAAGCGGCGGCAACGGGACAAATAAAAGGCGGAAATCCCCGCCAAATCCAAGCCTGCTGACCGCGTCCGTCGAAAAAACCCGTCCACGCGGGCCTTGCAGGGGCGTCGGCCACGCCCTAACCCCTAGCGCCGTGAACGTTGTTGTGCTGTGTTCCGGTGGTATGGATTCGGTGGTCGCGCTCCATTGGGCGCGGGCGCGGCACACCGTCGTGGCCGCGTTGAGCTTCGATTACGGGGCCAAGCACAACCACCGCGAGACACCCTTCGCGGCCGCCCACGCCGCCGATCTCGGCGTGCCTCACGAATTGGTGCGGCTCGACTTCGTGGACCACCTTTTCGACTCCGCCCTGCTCAAATCCGGCGGCGACATCCCCGAGGGCCACTACGAGGCGGACAACATGAAACAGACCGTCGTGCCGTTCCGGAATCCGATCATGCTCTCCATCGCCACGGGCTTCGCCGAGAGCGTCGGCGCCGGGGGTCTGGTCATCGCCGCGCACGGCGGCGACCACGCGATCTACCCCGACTGCCGCGAGGAGTTCATGCAGGCCATGGCCTCCGCCATGCGGCTCGGCACCTACGCGGGCATCGAATTGCTCCGGCCCTTCATCGCCGACACCAAGGCCGACATCGTGACCGCCGGCGTCGCGCTCGGCGTCGATTTCGCCCGCACCTGGTCCTGCTACAAGGGCGGTGCCATCCACTGCGGTCGCTGCGGCACCTGCGTCGAGCGCCGCGAGGCCTTCCTGCACGCCGGCGTGCCCGACCCCACCGAATACGAACACGCCGACCCGTTGCCGCCCAAACCCGCGCCCGCCGCCTGACGCCCGCCATGTTCATCTCCGAGACCTTTTATTCCATCCAGGGCGAGGGCGAGCTCACCGGCGTGCCGTCGTTCTTCATCCGCACCGCCGGCTGCAATCTCCGCTGCAACTGGTGCGACACGCCCTACGCCTCCTGGAATCCCGAGGGCTCCGAACAAACCGTCGCCGAACTCGTCGCCGCCGCCACCGCCCAACCCGGTCGCCACGCCGTGCTCACCGGAGGCGAACCCATGCTCGCCAAAGAGCTGCCCGCGCTCGCCGCCGCCCTGCGCGCCGCCGGCCACCACATCACCATCGAGACCGCCGCCACCATCGCGCCCGGCGGCATCGCCTGCGACCTCGCCTCGCTCTCGCCCAAGCTGCGCAACTCGCTCCCCGACGACCGCCTGCCGGCCGCCTGGCGCGAACGCCACGAGGCCACCCGCTGGCAACCCGACGTCATCCGCGCCTGGATCGACGCCTACGCGTATCAATTCAAGTTCGTCGTCGCCGCCCCCGCCGACCTCGACGAAATCGAGACCCTGCTCGCCGAACTCGACCGCCCGATCCCGCCGCACAAGGTCCTGCTCATGCCCGAGGCCACCACGCTCGACGGGATGCGCGCCCGCTCCGCCTGGCTCGGGGAAATCTGCAAGGCTCGCGGCTACCGCTACGCCCACCGCCTGCACATCGAGCTGTATGGCAACAAACGCGGCACCTGAGCCGGTCGGCGGTTCCCCCGCCCCTTCGGCGAACGACCACGTCGAGCCGCGCATCTCGGCCGAGCTCGGCCGCCTGCGCGCGGCCGTCGGAGAACGCGTCGTGACCCTCGGCGAGATCGTCGATGTGCTCGGCCTGCGCGCCCACCTCGTGCTCATGGTGTTGCTCGCGTTGCCCTTCATCACGCCGGTCCCCCTGCCCTTCATTTCCACGCCCTTCGGCCTGGCCATCGGCGGCGTCGCGCTGCGCATCGCGCTCGGCCGGCCGCCGGGCGTCTCCGCCAAGCTGCGCGCCAAGGTGCTGCCGCGCGGCTTCATTGGCCGGCTGCTCGGAGTGGCCGGCTGGCTGATCCGCCTGCTGGAAAAACGCATGCGTCCGCGACTGGACGCGCTCATCGCCACCGGTCCGTTGCTGCGCCTGCACGCGACCATGATGGTGATCGCGGCCGGCGTGCTGCTCCTGCCGCTCTTCGTGCCGCTGACCAACGCGTTCCCCGCGCTGACGATTTTGCTGATCTCCGCCGGGCTGCTGGAGCGCGACGGTCTGGCGGTGCTCGCCGGCTACGCCGCGTTTGCCCTCGGCGCGCTGTATTTTTTCCTGCTCGGCGAAGGCGCGACCGAGGCCGTCGAGTGGCTCATGCGGCGCTTCTGAGCGAATGCGTCGGCGCGCCGGAGAACCCACTTGCCCCGCCCGGGGTTTCGTCTAGCAACAAAACTCTTGGACGGGGCTATAGCTCAATGGTCAGAGCAGGGGACTCATAATCCCTTGGTTCTGGGTTCGAATCCCAGTGGCCCTACCAACTTCGCGAAGCGAAACATCGACACGACCGGATGAGAACCCATGGGTGTCAGGCCATTCGCTTCGCTCATAGACGACGGAGCGAAGCGCAGACGGGACGCACAACGCGCGGTCGCCGCAGGCGATGCCGCCTCCGGCGGCACCAATCCCAGTGGCCCTACCAATTAAAAATCATCAAGTTACGCTGAATTCCGCTCCGCGGACCCGAACAAACCGCCTCCTCGCACTGCGGCACCAATCCCGGCGGCCCTGCCAACGTCGAGGTCACAGCAGGCCCGCGACCCAGAGCAGGCCGCGCACCGTCAACCGACGCGCCTCGGGGAAACGTTCAAACTCGTCCGGTTGGTGGCCGAGGGCGTTGTAGAACACGCGGCCCTGTCCCCAGGTCTTGGTCCACGCCACCGGCATGCTCACGGCACGGCCTTCGTGTTCGTAAACCGTGTCCGCCAACACCCGCACGCCGGGATCGACCAGCAGGTAGTATTGCTCGGATTGATACGCGAACGAATCGGGCAACCCGGCGGTGATCGGACCGGCGCAATCCGTCACCCGCACCGTGTAGTCGCCGACGTGCGGGTGGCCGACAAAATGCCCGCCGACCATCCACTCGTAATCCAGGTCGCCGCGAAAGGCGTCGCCCATGCCGCCGTGAATGCCGCCCAGCCCCACGCCGCCGCGGACGGCGGCGTTCAGCCCGGCGCTTTGTTCCTTGGTCAACACGCCCATCGACCAGCACGGAAACACCAGATCGTAGGCGCGCAGACGCCCGACATCCGCCAGCGGTTCAAGCGTGGACTCGAAGTCCCCGGCCACGCCGTGCGCGGCGAGTTCGTCGGCAAACAGGCGGACGATTTTCTCGGGGAAATGCCCCTCCCACCCGCCGAAGACAAACAGTGCTTTTTTCATGACGGGTTGAGCAAACACGGCGCGTCACCGAGGGCCATCCGGTTTTGCGGCGTCATCCGGCTTTCGCTTTGGCACGCCGCTCCCCGCGGCCGGCGGAACCACCAGCTGGAATCCGTCCTCGTCCCGCGCACCGCCGACGAAAGCGTTGGTCACGCCCTTCAGCCGTTCGCTCTGGGCGAGCGCCAGATTTTGCAGACGGCGGGCCTGCGGCAACGGCTCCGCAAACCCGTTCACCAGCCGGCTCGTCGCCAGCAGCTCCTGCAAAAAAACCGTGACGACCGGGCCGAACTCCCGTCCCCCCGGACGCAAAAAAATCAACTCCCCGGGCCTCAACCGGCGACGCTCCGGCTTGTCTCCGGCCGGCTCGACTCCGCCGCCGGCGACGACCTCCGCCGGTCCGTCGAGGCAGATGAGCTTGAGCCCTTCGTTCTCCACCGCCTGCACCATCCACAGTCCCTCGCCCAACACCACGCGACCGGTGGTCGAATCCACCGCGCGCCCGCCGCCGGGCGGCACCTCGACCAACGCCGTGCCCGCCAGCAGCCGCCCTCCCGTCGGCATCGGCATCCAGAGCGCCAGCGAACCGATGCGCCAGCGTCCGCCGTCCTCCGCCAGCAACTCCACCCGCGCACCCGTGCTCGTCACCACGGCCACGTTGCCATCGGGCAAACGCATTCCCGCGCGCACCCGGGCAAGCCCGCCGACGCCTTCTCCGCGCAACATCACCGCTCCCGCGACCTCGCCCGCCGTCAGACCGCTCCCGGCCGACTCCTCCGCGACCGCCGGCAATCCCGCCGACACCGTCGCCAGCCCCAAGGCCAGCCGCACCGCCAGCCCCCGCGCCAACCTCCGGCAGTTTTTCATCAACATGCGCATGGCTTCGATCACTTCGTGGTCATCCGATAAACACCATCCCAATTCGCCGCCGGCGGCGTCGCGCGCAACACCCGGCAACGCCCCGCCATCACCAGCGAGGGGTTGTTCTCCACGCCCGCGTCGCGGCCCGGTTGGTTGGGCTCGTGTTCGGCCGCCGCGGTGAACGCCGCGATCGCCGCATCCCACTCCTGCCGCAGATAGTGCGCGCGTCCCTCGGCGAACAACCGCAGGCACTCCTTCGCGTCCTCGGACAAGTCGTCCGCCAACCCCGTCAGCTCAAAGATCGCCACCGGCTGCGAGCGTCCCTTGACCACGATGCGATCCAGTTCGCGAAACACGCACGTCGTGCCCTTCTCCCGCGCCGCGAGCACCGTCGCCTCGGTCACCAGCGTATAGACGCCAAAGCTCTTCGCGCCGCTCTCCATGCGGGCCGCCAAATTCACCGGGTCGCCCATCATGGTGTAGTTGAACCGGTGCCGCGACCCCATGTTGCCCACCACCACGCGGCCCGAATTGAGCCCGATGCGCGTGCGCATCGCATGCACCAGCGGCGGCCAGCGGTCGCCCTCCGCCTTCCACTTTTCGCGCAACCGCGCCTGGCACCCCTGCATCAGCGCCGCCGCCTCGCACGCCGCCCGCGCGTGGTCGGCCATCGCCACCGGCGCGCCGAACATCGCCACGATCGCGTCGCCGATGTATTTGTCCAACGCCCCGCCGTGCCGCTGCAACTCGTCGGTCATCGCGCCCAGATACTCGTTGAGCAACTCGCCCAGGTCCGACGGCGTCAGCACCTCCGAAAACGACGAGAACGACTGGATGTCGCTGAAGAACGCCGTGATTTCCTCCTCGTGCCCGCCCAGCTGCGGCTCGTCGCCCGCCTCGACCATGCGCCGCACCAGCTCCGGCGACACATACGAGCCGAACATCTTGCGGATGCGATCGCGTTGCGCCTGCTCCTCGCGGATCTTGCGCGTCACCACAAACGCCTGCTGCGCGAAAAACCCCAGCAACGGCAGCGCCACCGGCACCATCAGGTTGCCACGCGTCAACAACACCTGCGTCGCCAACACCAGCACGATCACCACGCCGGTCGTGACCACCGAGTAAACCCGCAGTCCCTGCCGGTCCAAAAACCACGCCCCCAGCAAGCCGCCGCCAAGCATCGCCGCCAGCACCGGCCACAACGGCCACCGCCGCAGATAATCCCCGCGCAGGACGTTCTCCAACGCGTTCACGTGCACCATCACCTTCGCGCTCTGCCCCGCCAGCGGACTCGGCCCGATGTCCGTCAACCCCGCCGCGATCTGCCCGACCAGCACGATTTTCCCCGCCACCGGCGGCGGCGGCAAATCCTCCTCCATCAAAAACCGGTTCATCTGCCGGAAAAGATACCCCGCATACGAGACCGGCTCCACGCCCTCGGGAAACGCCTCGCTCAACCGCAACCGCGCCGTGCCGCCGTCTTCGCCGGCCAGCGCCACCGTCGATTTCAACTCGTAACGATAGTTCAGATGATAGAGCCCCGCCCCGTCGATCGGGATGCGTTGCACGCCCGCCGCCGTGCGCACCGTCACCGCCTCGCCCGGCATGATCGTGACCGCCTCCGGCCCCGCGCCCCAATACGCCAGCAACGTCTCCAGCACCAAACTCGGGAAAACCTCATCGCCCACCCGCACCACCAGCGGGATTTGCCGCACCTTGCCGTCCGACCCCGCGTCCGCCGTCAAAAACCCGAATCGCGCCGTCTTCAGCAACCCCGAGAGCGGCAACAATCCGCCCCGCTGATCCGGCAACGTCGCCAGCGCGCCCTCGACCTTCGCCAGCGGACGGGTTGGCCCCCACTCCGCCGGCACCCGCCCTTCGCTCAACACCCCCGCCGCCACCGGATCGACCTGCGCGCCAAACACCACCGGAAATCCCAGCCCCGGCAACGGTGCCGCCAACGCCGCGTCCATCGCCGGCTCGTAGTCGATATCGACAAACAAAATATCCCACGCCACCACCGCCGGCCGCTCCGCCGGTGCCTTTCCCATATAGCCCAACACCTCCCCGTGCACCGACCGCTGAAACGGCCACTTGCCAATGCCGTCCCGCGACAACGTCAACTCATCGATCCCCAACACCACCACCGCCCCCGTCGGTGCCACCTCGCCCAGTTTTGCCCGCACCCAAAACCGCGCGTCCTGGGTCAGCCACTCCAGCTGCGGCAGCGGAGCCACCTCGCGCCCCGCCCACAACCCCAGCCCCAGCACCGCCGTCACCACCAAACGTTCACGCCATGCCGGCACTGTTTTACAAAAAAGGTGTGAAAATGAAATGGCCACTTGTTGAAAATCGTTTGTATCTATGCGCGGTCCGACCGCTTTAACAATTCGCTTTTATGAGCATGAACCGCTGCTTCTCCCTCCTCGCGCTCGCGCTGGTCCTCGTTATCCAGCTCCCCGCCCAAACCGTCCGCGTGCTCCTCGTCAGCGGCGTCGCCGACATCCTTCCCGCGGGTGAAACCGTCGCCCGCCCCGTCGTCAAGGGCGAGTCCGTCACCGTCGGCGCGACGATCACCACCGGAGCCGACGGCCGCGTCGTGCTCACCCCCATGCCCGGTGTCAAATCGATCATCACGCCCAATTCCTCAATCACACTGGAGTCCGTTTCCGAGAACAAAACCGCCGGCGCCGCCACCGCCTACCAGGCCACCCTCGACCTCAAGGTCGGCGCCGTGGTCTCCGACCTGAACAAACCCGCCGACGCCACCTACGATTACAGCGTGCGCACCCCGCGCGGTTTGGCCGGCGCGCGCGGCACCACCTTCACCGTCGGCGTCAACCCGGCCGGCATCGCCACCGTCGTCGTGGCCCACGGCACCATCTCGCTCACCTTCACCGACGGACGCACCGCCTCCATCACCCCCGGCCGCGTCTCCATCACCAAGCCCGACGGCTCGACCGTCGAGGCCGACAACATCGGCGACCTCTCCCCCGAGGACCAGGCCATCGCCGCCAACTGGACCGAGATCACCCTGGAAGCCATCGCCGACGCCCTCGACGCCGGCGTCGAACTCGCCCCCGAAACCCTGCAAAACGCTCTCGATACCGCCAACAGCCTTGGAGTCGAGTTCACCCCCAATGCCCAAACGCTCCTCCAAATCATCCAGACCAAGCTCGACTCCATCTCCGAGACCACTCCTCCCCAAAAGAACCAGGAGGCCGAGGACGTCATCACCGTGGTTATGGCCGAGGAGCACAACAACGGCGGCGACCCCGACCCGGAAACCGCCTTCCGCAACAACCTCACGCCCGACCAGCAAACCGCCTTCGACGCGCTCTCCCCGACCCAGCGCAGCCTGCTCGTCTCGGCCAACGATCCCGCGCTCACCACCTACGTGCTGACCCCGAACCGCACCGTCCCCGAGATCGACTTTTCTCTCGCGCTCGGCTCCACCGACCGCACCGCCTTCCTCGGCCTCTCGTCCACCTCGCAATCCCTTCTCGTCTCCGCCAACGATCCCGTGCTCAACACCTACGCCTTCGCCCCGGATCGCTCCGACGCCGACATCGCCTACGTCGCCGCGCTCACCACGGACCAACGCACCATCTTCACCGCCCTCGGCGACACCGATCAGTCCACGCTGATCTCGGCCAACGACCCCGCGCTCACCACCTACATCCTCGACGCGCAACGCACCACCGGTGAAATCGCCTTCGCGCTCGCCCTCGGCGAAACCGACCGCACCGCCTTCCTCGGCCTTTCGTCCACCTCGCAGTCCCTGCTCGCCGCGGCCGACGACCCCGTTCTCAACACCTACGCCTTCGCCCCGGATCGCTCCGACGCCGACATCGCCTACGTCGCCGCGCTCACCACGGACCAACGCACCGCCTTCACCGCCCTCGGCGACACCGACCAAACCACGCTGATCTCGGCCAACAACCCCGCGCTCACCACCTACATCCTCGACGCGCAACGCACCACCGGTGAAATCGCCTTCGCGCTCGCCCTCGGCGAAACCGACCGCACCGCCTTCCTCGGCCTCTCGCCCGCCTCGCAGTCCCTGCTCGTCTCCGCCAACGATCCCGTGCTCAACACCTACGCCTTCGCCCCGGATCGCGCCGACGCCGACATCGCCTACGTCGCCGGCCTCGCCCCCGAGCAGCGCCCGGTCTTTGTCGTCCTCAGCGAGCCCAACCAATCCCTGCTGATCGCGATCAACGACCCCCTGGTCTCCACGGTCGCACTTGCCGGCGACGACATCACCGGTCTGCCGTTCACCGACCTCGGCCTCGAAGCCAACCTCGCGGCCATCCTCAAGCTCCAGACCGACTCCCCCGCCGGCTTCGCGTTCTTCAAGGCCGTCAACGGACCCGGCTCCACCGAAGGCCCCGGCCCCGCCGACTGGAGCACGCAAGCCTTTGATCGCAGCGCCGCCACCTGGAACGCACTCTCCACCGACGACCAAAACCTGCTGCTCGCGCTCGGCGGCACCGAGGCCGTCATGGACCGCAGCGCCACCTTCCTCGCCGCCTTCATCGCCGGCGTGCGCGACCAACCCGGCGTCGTCCAGACCGCCATCACCGAAACCGGCTGGGGCTACCTCCTGTTCGAGGAATACTTCCGCGACGGCAACTACACCGACGACGCCATCACCGCGGCCCTCGGCCTCACCTCGGCCCAACGCGCCTTGGTCAAGTTTTTCGACCTCGATCCCGATTCCATCATCTACCACGAGGGCGACATCGCCGCGCAGCTCAACCTGCTCGACAGCCTGAGCACCGCGCAAAAGAACCAGCTGCGCCAGCTGGACCTGCAAGACGACCTGCTCTACAACGACGCCACCGAGTTCGGCACCCTGCTCGACCGCATCAACGCCCTCGACGCCCCCCAAAAACAAGCCGTGCTCGAGCTCGGCCTCGGACGCTTCTTCACCTACGGCGACGGCCAGATGATCCAGCTTGAGAACCAAACCTCCGTCTCCGTGGCCGACCGCCTCGCCGACATCGCGGACGCCTACCTCGCCATGTCCACCGCCCAGCGGCATGCCCTGCGCGACATCGAACTCTTCGACAGCTATTACATCTACCTGGAGTCCTCCGACCTGGACCCCGCCGGACTCGCCGACATCGCCGACGCCTTCCTCGCCCAATCCGAAGCCGTTCGCAGCCTCCTGATCACCGGCCACGATTACTCGTTCTATGAACTCTACATCGGCGGCGGCGAAGGCTCCCGCGGCCTGACCGAATTCGCCGCGCTCGTGAACGGCCTCACCGCGGCCGAACTGAACACCCTCCGTGACATCGAGGGCATCGAAATCATCGCCCGCGCGCTGCTCTACGAACAGGTGGACGTGCTCGCCACCATCAAGACCGCCATCGCCTTCTACGACGGCCTGTCGATCCTGCAAAAATTCACCCTGCGCGAGCTCGGCATCCTCCAGCAACACGACTTCGACTGGCTCACCTCCAATCAGGCCGGTCTGGACCGTCTGCTCACCGTTTACAGCCAGCTCCCCGGGGATCTGCGCGCCGGCACCACCTACGTGGACTACGCCCCGCTCTACACCACCTATCACGGTCCCAGCACCTTCATCAACAACCGCTACGGCGTCTATAACGTCTCCTTCGACACCGGCCTGCCCGTGCTCCACATCGGTGCCGTCAAGGACCTGATCATCGAAGGCACCAACGACAACGAAGAGCGACCCACCTTCGACACCGGCCCCAACGGAGCCCTCTTCCTGCATGCCGCCGACCTGGTCTCCCTGGACAGCGTCACCTTCGGCAACAACATCCGCAGCATCACCATGGAGGCCGCCACCATCAACCTGGCCAACATCGACTTCCCTGACCAGACCACCGTCGCCCTCAACTCCGAACTCGGCGGCAATCCCAACTTCGGCTCCTCCGCGCCCGGCAGGGTCAACTTCCTCCAAAACGTTTCCTACGCCGGCAACCCGCTGTTCGACCAAGACAGCTTCAACACCTTCGGCATCAACATCAGCATCGGCA
>Ga0079224_100007157_pt1 | contig 14921 bp, 15 predicted proteins | sample Stecom2015_FD_80414 | JGI IMG/M metagenome (GOLD analysis project Ga0079224, IMG submission 80414) | Agricultural soil microbial communities from Utah to study Nitrogen management - Steer compost 2015 | ecosystem: Environmental > Terrestrial > Soil > Agricultural land | place: USA: Utah...
GCCGCTCAGCGCGGGCAGGTGGCCGCTCAGCGCGGCAGGTACGCGCCGATCTCGGCCGCGGCGGCGTCGCCGTAGGACACCGCGAACCGCTTGGTGAACGCGTCCCCGCGTACCTCGTACTCCTGCGTGCCCACGGTCTCCAGCACCAGCGCGGCCATCAGCGAGCCGACCTGGGCGGCCCGCTCCAGCCCGAGACCCCAGGAGAGCGCGGCGAAGAACCCGGCCCGGAACCCGTCACCGACCCCGGTGGGGTCGGTGGACGGGTTCACGTCGCGCGCCGCCGGCACCCGGATCGGTTCGGGCAGCTCCTTCCCGGAGATCTCCACCCCGTCCTTACCCAGCGTGGTCACCTGCACCTGTACCTGCTCCCGTACCTGCGCCTCGGTGAGGCCGGTCTTGGACAGCAGGAGCGAGCGTTCATACTCGTTGGTCACCAGGTAGCTGGCGCCGTCGATGAGCTGCCGGACGTCCTCACCGGGCATCCGGGCCAACTGCTGGGACGGGTCGGAGGCGAACGGGAAGCCGCGCTGCCGGCACTCCTCCGCGTGCCGCAGCATCGCCTCCGGATCGTTCGGGCTGATCAGCACCAGGTCCAGCCCGCCGTGGCGCTCCGCCACCGGCGCCAACTCGATGTTGCGCGCCTCGCTCATCGCCCCGGTGTAGAAGGAGGCGATCTGGTTGAGATCGTCGTCAGTGGTGCAGACGAACCGGGCGGTGTGACCCACCTCGGAGATGTGCACCGAGTCGCAGTCCACGCCGTGACGCTCCAGCCACGAACGGTAGTCGGCGAAATCGGTGCCCACCGCGCCGACCAGCACCGGGTTCAGCCCCAGTTGAGCCATCCCGTACGCGATGTTGGCGGCGATACCACCCCGCCGCACCACCAGATCGTCCACAAGGAAGGACAGGGACACCTTGTGCAACTGGTCGGCGAGGAACTGGTCGGCGAATCGTCCGGGGAAATGCATCAGGTGGTCAGTCGCGATGGAGCCGGTCACTGCGATCTTCATCTGAGGCCCTCGGGGGTAGGGTGCATCGACGAAAGCCAGCCTACCGGTCAGGCCCCGGGCGGTACCGTGGCGAGATGGGACGGCGCCGTGTCCCGCATACCGCGGATCTGAGGATCGAAGCCTGGGCGGCCGGGCGCGAAGAGTGCGTCGCCGAGGCGGTCGCGGCCATGGTGGAGAGCTTCGCGGACCTCACCGGCGCCGCGGTCACCGCCACCGAGGAGGTCCAGTTCGGCCCGGGCCCCGACCCGGACCTGCTGGCGGCGGTCCTGGAGGAGGTGATCTACCGGCTGGAGACCGACGGCCAACTCCCGCTCGCCACCGACGTGACCGCCACCGGGGACGGCCTACAGGTCCGGTTGACGATGGTCGACGCGGCCACGGCCACCCCGGTGGGCGCGGCGCCGAAGGCGGTCTCCCTGCACGACCTGCGCTTCGGCCCCGGCCCCGAAGGCTGGTTCTGCACCGTCACGCTGGACGTGTGAGACGGGTCGCCGGCTCAGCCCTACCCGCGCCGGCTCAGCCCTTCACCACGCCCAGCGGCACCAGCCTCGCCACCCGGCGGCACAGCCCGCCGCCCTCGGCCGCGGAGACCACCTCGGTGATGTCCTTGTACGCGTCGGGCGCCTCCTCGGCCAGCCCGCGCCAGGACGCACCGCGTACCGCGATCCCCTGCCGTTCCAGGTCGCGGCGCAGGTCCTCCCCGCGCACCGCCCGCGCGGCCTGGTGCCGGCTGCGTACCCGCCCCGCGCCGTGGCAGGTGGAGGCGAAGGCCGGCGCCTCCGGCACTCCTACCAGCACGTACGACGCGGTGCCCATGGAGCCGGGCACCAGCACCGGTTGGCCCACCGGCCGCAGATCCTCGGGCAGGTCCGGGTGGCCAGGCGGCAGGGCGAGCGTGGCCCCCTTACGGTGCACGCAGACCTGCCGGCCGTCGTGGTGCTCCAGCTTGGCCAGGTTGTGCGAGACGTCGTAGACCAGGTCCAGCGAGGCGCCGACCGCGGCGAAGGCCCGCCGCGCCGCCTCGCCGAGCAACTGCCGGTTGGCCCGCGCGTAGTTGGCCGCGGCGGCCATCGCGCCCAGGTACGCCCGGCCGGGCCCGGACTCCACCGGGGCGCAGGCCAGTTGCCGGTCCGGCACCGTGATCCCGTACTCCGGCATCACGCGCTCCATCACCCGCACGTGGTCGGTGCAGATCTGGTGGCCGAGCCCGCGCGAACCAGAGTGGATCATTACGCAGACCTGGCCGGGGCGCAGCCCGAACGCCGCCGCGGCCCCCGAGTCGTGGATCTCGGCCACCACCTGCACCTCCAGGAAGTGGTTGCCGGAGCCGAGGCTGCCCACCTGCCCCAGGCCGCGCGCCAACGCCCGCGGCCCGACCTGGGCCGGGTCGGCGCCGGCCACGGCCCCGTGGTCTTCGCACCGGTCCAGGTCGCGCGCCACCCCGTACCCCTGCCCGACCGCGTACGCGGAGCCGCCGGTGAGCACCTGGTCGAGCTGTGACTGGCTGAGCTTCCACACCGCGCCGCGGCCCATCCCGCGCGGGATCGTCCGGTCCAGCGCGTCCATCAGCTCCCCCATCCGCGGCGCCAGGTCGTCCCGGTCGCGGTCGGCGGCGAGCAGCCGGACCCCGCAGGAGATGTCGAACCCGACCCCGCCGGGTGACACCACACCACCGGCGGCCACGTCGGTGGCGGCCACGCCACCGATCGGGAACCCGTACCCCCAGTGGATATCGGGCATGGCGTACGAAGCCTCCACGATTCCGGGCAGGGTGGCGACGTTGGCCACCTGGGTGAGCGACCGGTCCTGCCGGATGTCGGGCAGCAGCGCGCGGGAGGCGAACACCACCCCGGGTACGCGCATCGCGCCCGAGCGTTCGATGCGGAACCGGTACGGCGTCTCCTCGACCAGTTCCACGGCCTGGTCGGTGTGCACTGCGGGCGTGGTGTCCATGGCTGGCGTGGCTATCTGCTGATCCCCGACGGCGGCATACCACCGGGTTACCCGGCCGGGCGTGCGGGTATGCCCGGGGCGGAGGTGCCATGAAGGGCGACCGGGTGGAGATCGTAGTGGACACCGGCGCCGCCCCGCTCACCTACGAGGTGACCGCGACCCGGGCCGGCCGGCGGGTAGAGACCGCGATTCGGCGCGGCGTGGTCGAGGTCGCCGAGATCACCCGCGGCGGCACCGTGGTACGCACGGCGCGGTTCATGTCCAGCCGGGTGCTGGCGCTGGTGGAGCACCCCGCCCCCCGCGGCCGGGAGGCCAACGACGCGCCCCGGGCGGCGCTCGCCGCCCGCGACGGCGGCCGGGGCGCCGGCGGCTCGGCGACCCCGCCGCCCGGCGGCGGGAGGTAGGCGGTGGTCGGGCACGACCGGGTGCGGAGGCTGCTGGCGACAGTCGGGACCACCTACGCCAGCCAGGCCGGCATCAAGCTGGCCGACCGGCCGGCCCCGCTGTACCAACTGCTGGTGCTCAGCGTGCTGCTCTCCACCCGGATCAAGGCCGAGATCGCGCTGGCCGCGGCGCGGGAGTTGTTCGCCGCGGGCTGCCGCACCCCGCGCGGGATGCTGCAGGCGAGCTGGCAGGACCGGGTGGACGCGCTGGGGCGCGGCCACTACGTGCGCTACGACGAGAGCACCGCCACCGCCCTCGGGGAGGGCGCCCGCCTGCTCCAGCAGCGGTACCGGGGCGACCTGCGCCGGCTACGGGACGCCGCTGGCGGGGACGTGTCAAAGCTGGAGAAGCTGCTGCGGGAGACGCCGCGGCTGGGGCCCACTGGCGCGGCCATCTTCTGCCGGGAGGCGCAGGCGGTCTGGCCGGAGCTGCGCCCCTACCTGGACCGCAAGGCGCTGGACGGCGCGCGGCGGCTGGACCTGCCCGCCGATCCGGCGGAACTGGCGAGCCTGTTGGCGCCCGACGATCTGGCCAGGTTCGCGGCGGCGCTGGTCCGGGTGGCTCTCGACGCCAAGCTCGCGAAGCAGGTAACCGCCGCCTGACCACGCCCCTCCCCCGCCCCGATCGTGAACCTAGGGTCGGCGGCCCAGGGCACCCCGCTCTTCATGATCGCGTGACATCTGATCATCGTTGCCGCGGCTTCAAACCTCATGGTCATAAGGAGCGGGATGCGCCGCTTAGCAGCGCCGCCGCCCGGGCACGGATGCCCTCCGTAATCTCCCGCCGAAGCCGCGGATTGTGCCGCAACACCTCTTCGAACCGGGGCCAGGCGCTGAGCGCGCGCCGCGCCGTGTCGGCAGCATGACCGGCCAGGTCGACAGAACTGCCTAGCTTCGCCTCCAGCCGGTCGAACAACCCTAGACTCGCGCGGTCGAATCGACGGGAACCGCCGAACTTCAGGCCGAGGTCCTCGGCCGCACCGTTCACGCGGTACGGGCTAGTGGCGACCAGATCGTACGCCGGGGCGAGGGTCGGACGGCGCGGGTCGTGGTAAATCAACGACCAGTTCTTCAGGTGACCATCCCCATTCCCGACTACCACCATGAAGGCGAGCCGGCGGGCGAACTGAACCAGCGCCTCCCAGTCGTGCCGGCGGTAGATGAGCGACGCTACTGTCTCGTAGTTCCCGGAGTACTTCTGCTCCGGGTAGACATTGCAGACCTGAGCGAGATCTTCGATATGGATCGGGCGGCGCGAGCTGGAATCACTCCGGTCGAACCGGCGGACCGCGTACGCCCACCCTTCACCTCCCGGCCACACCTGGTCAGGGAGACCCGAAAGCTGGTCGCGGTGCACGAGTCGCAGCTCCGGCACCTCGATCCCAGCCTCGGCAGCCAGCGACATCACGGCGTACTCATTACGGGGCACGTCCGGGTATTGCCGGTCGGGCAACTTGACGATCCAGTCGCCCCCCTCCCCGTACGCGGGCAAGGTCAGTCTGTCATTCACCGCCAGCATGGAGAATTTGAGCTGGACACCGGCGAGTGAGAACCGCCAGCCTGGTGGCGGTCGATCGGCGAGCAACGGTCCGGCAACCTCCCCACCGATGTCGGCTGGCGGGATCTCGTCGCTGGGAAGGACCCGGACCGCGCCCGGCAGGTCGTGCCCCACCTGGGCCAACAGCTCCATCTCTCGGTCCGCCGACACACCCCGGTCCTCGGCGATAAAGGCTCGGAGCAGGCCCTCCGGCAGCAGATTGGAGAACCAGGGCGGCAGTCGCAGCGCCGCCGCGTGCGCCCGGGACAGGTCCTGCTCGAACTGGAGACCGAGGACGGGGCGGTCGGGATCTTGCCGATACGCCTCGTCGAGCACGAACCGGGTATAGTCCCCCCGCTGGTGGATGAGGCCAGTCCTAGTTGTGCCGAGCCAGACCCCGTAGATCCGCTCAACCAGGCCCATCCGCACCCGCTCCGAGATCGCCGAGGACCAATTCTTTCAGCGGCGGAGTGTCCTCGAACTCCCACTCGCAGGTCCGGTTGAGAAACGTAGCCAGGTGCTCGCGCAACCGTTGTTGGCGGGCGGCCATGAACTCGTTCACCTTGCCACCGATGAGAAGTCCCACCAGATAGTCGTCGAGGAGATGCGACCGCAACGTGGCCTGCCATTCTTCATCCGACAAGTCGAGCGGCTTACCGACCAGGTGGGCCTCGACCGCGGACCCGTCGGCACCCGGATCAGGCAGCAGGATCCGGTTGGCGGCCCACTGCCGCTGCGGCTCCGGCACCCGAAGCCTGGGGACGACGTACCTCACCGCATCCGCCGCGGTTGCCTGGTCGAGCAGAACCTCACGCAACTCTCTTGCCTCGATGATTTCGCCATGCCGCAGGGAACGGGGTTCATCACCCCACCAAGCGCAGAGGAGGATCTTGGTCCCCGCCTCGTTGCTCCGAAACGTGCTCAAGTCGGGTAGCGGGCGATCCGGGTAGGCGACGAGCTTCAGCAGTTGGTCGATCGAGCCGGTCAGGTCGTCGCTACGGACGGCGTAGCAGAGGGTCCGGACGGCGCCGGTGGTGTTGCCTTTGAACATCTCCGGACCCACCACCGCCGCCCGCCAGAACCAGCGGCGCAGCCGGCGAAGGTTCGCCACCTCCGGCTCCGGGTGATGGGCGAACAATCGGGTCAGCACCACCAGCAGGTGCCGGTACGGAAGGAACGTCACGTGCGGCACGCCGGCGACCCCCTGGAGGAACCGGACGGCCCGGCGGAGCGCCTCCTCACCTAGCCGGTACGCGGTGTCCCGATCCTCGTCCGGAAACTCCGAGACCCGCCGTTCCGCCGGCCGGGTCGTACCGGCGTCGCCCTCCTGATCGAACTCGTTGCGGATCTCCCGCAGCACGTTCGGCCCTCGTCTGGCCAGGACCGCCTTGAGTACCGTGTCGTTGTCGATGAGCCCGAACCCGAGGTCGGCGTCAACCCCGTTGGCGATCCGGTCGAAGGTGAGGCTCTGCTCGTGCGAGCGGTCGCTGGCAAACAGGGCGGAGAAGACTTCGGCGCGGCTCAGCCGCTTGCCGTAGTTGTTCATACGGTCGAAGATTTCCCGCAGCACCCGCTCGTCGTCGTGCTCCACTTCGTATGCGGGGACTCGATACTGCCGCAGAGTGGCCGTGACCTCGCTCGCCCGTTCCGCGTAGTCGGCGACGTCGGGGCGCGCGTGGAACCAGCCGAGCAGTTTCCGTAGGTCGAACAGCACCGGCAGCGGGATCACCAACGGCTTCTCCACCCACTGGGACGGCAACGGCACGAAGCGCTCGACCCCAAGGTCATAGGCGATCCGGAACCGGTCGTCGTCCCAAGCCTCCGGGTGCAGGACGTTGGCCAGGCTGGTGATCCGCTGCTGGCCATCCACCACCCACAGCGCCTGGTCTCTGGCCTGCGCGTGGAATCGCAGCGCGCCAAGTCGAAGGTCCTGCGCTGGTGCTCTACGCCGCCACAGCAGCAACGATCCGACCGGGTAGCCGAGCAGGATGCTTTCAAACAGTCGCAGCACATCCCGCCGCAGCCATCGGAAGTCGCGTTGGAAGTGCGGCACCCGGATCTCACCACTCCACGCCATGGTGACCAGGCGCTCCACCTCGATCGTGGTGGCGGTGGGGCGCGCGGCAGTGCGCTGCGTAGACATCAATCCCCCTCTCGCGGGGATTGTCTCACGCTTGGCTCACTAGTACCTACGTACGACGGCGGCCCGGGAAGGACTCGGGCCGCCGTATATGCGACCGCGACTCACCTCCGCACGGGCCGCCGTGCGCCGGATTTCGCATGCCGTCAGTGGAAGCTGTCGCCGCAGGCGCAGGAGCCCTGGGCGTTCGGGTTGTCGATGGTGAAGCCCTGGGCGTCGATCCGGTCGGCGAAGTCGATGGTGGCGCCGGTGAGGTAAGGGGCGCTCATCCGGTCGACCACGACCTCCACGCCTTCGTACTGCTCGACGAGGTCTCCTTCCAGCGAGCGCTCGTCGAAGAAAAGCTGGTAGCGCAGACCGGAACAGCCGCCGGGCTGCACCGCGATCCGCAGCCGCAGATCGTCCCGGCCCTCCTGCTCCAGCAACGCCCTCACCTTGGTGGCGGCCACGTCGGTGAGGTTGATGGTGCGCGAAGCCTGCGGGTCGGCCTGGGTCTCGGTCGGTGTGGTCACGGTTACTGCTCCCCTGACGCCGATGGTGTCCGTCTACCCCACGCTAACCCACCAGGCGGCCCTTCTCCCACCGAGGGCGTCCCGGTTCCCCAGATCAGGCACCCGCCCACCGGGCGGCGAGGCGGGCGCCGAGTTCGCGCAGGCCGGCGGCCGGCCGGGTCATGGCCTGTTCCACGTCCCCGCCGAAGTGGTCCACCAGCGACCAGGCGCCGCTGACCCCGGCCGCGCGCGCCTCGCTGGGCGCGACCGCGACCCGGCCGGCGACCACCAGGCACGGCAGTCCTCGCTCGCGGGCCGCGGCAGCCACCCCGGCCACCACCTTCCCGCGCAGCGACTGGCTGTCGAACGACCCCTCACCGGTGATCACCAGGTCGGCGCTGTCCAGCGCGGCATCCAGCCCGGTCAGGTCCCGCACCAGCGCGATCCCGGACTCGCAGTGCCCGCCCAGCGCCAGCAGCGCCGCGCCCAGCCCGCCCGCCGCGCCGCCGCCGGGCAGGTCCGCCAGGCCCTCCGGGCAGGCCGGCAACTCGCGTTCCAGCACCGCCGCGAACCGCGCCAGCCCCGCTTCCAGCAGCGCCACGTCCTCGGCGGTGGCACCCTTCTGCGGGCCGAACACCGCACTCGCGCCGTGCGGCCCCAGCAGCGGGTTGTCCACATCGGTAGCCGCGACCAGGGTGACCTGGGGCAGCTTCGAGGCCCCGCGCAGACCGGCGACCGCGCGCAGCGCGGCTCCCCCGGGTGGCAGCGCGTGGCCGGCGGCGTCCACCGGCTCCGCACCCAGCGCGGCGAGCATCCCGGCACCGCCGTCGTTGGTGGCCGAGCCGCCCAGCCCCACCACGATCTCGCGTACTCCGGTCGCCGCCGCCGCTGCCAGTAGCAGCCCCAGGCCGTACGAGGTGGTGCGCTTGGGGTCCCGCTCCGGGGCCGCGAGCAGGTGCAGCCCGCACGCCTGGGCGCTCTCCAGGTACGCGGCAGCGTCCGTGACCAGCGCCCAGCCGGCCACCGGCCGGCCCAGCGGGTCGACGGTGGGTACCGGCACCCGCCGCCCGCCGGTCGCCGCCTCGAGCACGGTCAGGAAACCCGGGCCACCGTCGGCCAGCGGGCGGGCGATGACCGTGTCGCCGGGCGCGCCCGCGCGCCACCCCTCGGCCAGCGCCCGCGCCGCCGCCACCGCCGAGAGCGTGCCGGCGAACTTGTCCGGACAGACCACCACCCGCATCAGCGCCGAGTCTGCCAGGTCACAAACTGATGAGCGGAGGTACACCCGCATGCCACGATGTAGCCATGACTACCTGGGTCGAGCCATCGAGCACCGCCACCGCGCTGTTGCTGCTGGGTCGGGGCAGCGACCCCGGCTCCGAGAAGGGTGTCGAGTGCCCCGGTGACCTGCCGGCGCCCAGCGACCCAGGGCTGGTGGAGCGGGCCCGGGCCGCGAAGGCGGCGCTCGGCGACCGGGTCTTCGTGCTCGGCCACCATTACCAGCGCGACGAGGTGATCCAGTTCGCCGACGTCACCGGCGACTCGTTCAAGCTGGCGCAGCAGGCGGCGGCGCGGCCAGAGGCGGAGTGGATCGTCTTCTGCGGGGTGCATTTCATGGCCGAGTCCGCGGACATCCTCACCGCCGACCACCAGCGGGTGATCCTGCCCGACCTGGCCGCCGGCTGCTCCATGGCGGACATGGCGGCGCTGTCGCAGGTGGAGGTGGCCTGGGAGCGGCTGGCCGACCTCGGCATCGCGGACACCACCGTGCCGGTGACCTACATGAACTCCTCGGCCGACATCAAGGGGTTCGTCGGCCGCCACAAGGGAGTCGTCTGCACCTCCTCGAACGCGCGGCGCGCGCTGACCTGGGCGTACGAGCGGGGCGAGCGGGTGTTGTTCCTGCCCGACCAGCACCTGGGCCGCAACACGGCGGTGCTGGAGATGGGCTTCGACCTGGCCGACTGCGTGCTCTACGACCCGCACAAGCCCGGCGGCGGGCTCACCGACGCCCAGTTGCGCGACGCCCGGATGATCCTGTGGCGCGGCCACTGCTCGGTGCACGGCCGGTTCACCCTGGACTGCGTGACCGAGGTGCGCCAGCGGGTGCCCGGGGTGAACGTCCTGGTCCACCCGGAGTGCCGGCACGAAGTGGTCACGGCCGCGGACCACATCGGATCGACCGAGAAGATCATCAAGACCATCGAGGCCGCCCCGGCCGGGTCGGCCTGGGCCGTGGGCACCGAACTCAACCTGGTACGCCGGCTGGCGCACGCGCACCCCGACAAGCAGATCATGTTCCTGGACCGGACCGTGTGCTACTGCTCCACGATGAACCGGATCGACCTGCCGCACCTGGTGTGGGCGCTGGAGGAACTCGTCGCCGGCCGGCCGGCGAACCAGATCACCGTCGACCCGGACACCGAGCACCACGCCCGGCTCGCGCTCGACCAGATGCTCGCCCTGCCGTAACGGTCCTGCACCCGCCGACCTCGCCGCCGGATACCTCGTCGATCTAGGAATAGTCAAGGGCGGAATCCGGCATATCGGACTGATCTTGTCCAAGATCGGCGGGGTTTGGGGGCGGCGGGACCTGGCAGCGGCGGGACTCTGGGGCGGCGAAATGCGGGCCGGCGCGTCCGCCCCCCGCGGTCACGGGGGTGGCGCTATGCTCAGCGCGGTTCAGGGCAGGGTGGCCGTACGGGCTTCCCGCCTCCCGTACCGCCGTTCTCGCTCCCCCGGAGGTTGTGTCTTGACCGCGTCCGACGTACTGACCGTGCACGGAGGGACGCCACTGGAGGGAGAGGTCCGGGTACGCGGGGCCAAGAACCTGGTGTCCAAAGCCATGGTCGCCGCCCTGCTGGGCGACGGGCCGAGCCGGCTGTACGACGTACCGCGGATCCGCGATGTGGAGGTCGTCCGCGACCTGCTGGAACTGCACGGGGTCCGGGTCCGCGACGAGGACGACACGCTGGTGCTGGACCCGGCCCGGGTGGGCCGTGCCGCGGTGGACGAGATCCACGTGCACGCCGGCTCCAGCCGGATCCCGATCCTGTTCTGCGGCCCGCTGCTGCACCGCCTCGGTCACGCGGTCATCCCCGACCTCGGCGGGTGCCACATCGGCCCCCGGCCGATCGACTTCCACCTGCAGGCGCTGCGCGAGTTCGGCGCGGTAGTGGACAAGACCGACCGCGGCCTGCAACTCGCTGCGCCGCACGGGCTGCGCGGCACCAAGCTGGAGTTGCCCTACCCCAGCGTCGGCGCGACCGAGCAGGTCCTGCTCACCGCGGTGATGGCGCAGGGGGTCACCGAGTTGCGCAACGCGGCGGTGGAGCCGGAGATCATCGACCTGATCTGCGTCCTGCAGAAGATGGGCGCGATCATCACCGTACACACCGACCGGGTGATCGAGATCGAGGGCGTGGACCGGCTCGACGGCTTCACCCACCGACCGATCCCGGACCGGATCGAGGCGGCGAGCTGGGCCGCGGCCGCGCTGGCGACCCGCGGTGACGTGACCGTCCGGGGCGCCCGGCAGGTCGACATGATGACCTTCCTGAACGTGTTCCGCTCGGTCGGCGGGGCGTACCAGGTGGACGACGCCGGCGACGGCGGCATCCGGTTCTGGCATCCCGGCGGGGAACTGCGGGCGACCGCGCTGGAGACCGCCGTACACCCCGGCTTCATGACCGACTGGCAGCAGCCGCTGGTGGTCGCGCTCACCCAGGCGCGCGGCCTGTCGATCGTGCACGAGACCGTGTACGAGCAGCGGCTGGGCTACACCGCCGCGCTGGGCCAGATGGGCGCCACGATCCAGGTCTACCGGGAGTGCCTGGGCGGTACGCCCTGCCGGTTCGGCCGCCGCAACTTCACCCACTCCGCGGTGATCGCCGGTCCGGCGAAGCTGCACGGCGCGGACCTCGCCATCCCCGACCTGCGGGCCGGCTTCAGCCACCTGATCGCCGCGCTCGCCGCCGAGGGCACCTCCCGGGTGCACGGGGTGAACCTGATCAACCGGGGGTACGAGGACTTCGAGGCGAAGCTGGCCGCGCTCGGGGCCCGCGCCGAGCGCTGACCCGGGGGCACCGCCCGCCGGCGGCTACCCGGCACCGGCGGTACGCGGACCCGCCCGGCCAGCCATCGGCTACCCTTGCGGCGTGCCACAGCTCTTCCGACGCAGGTCCGCCGGGCTGGCCGACGCCGAACCGGAGCCGGAGACCGCCACCGGCGAGACGGCCCCGCCAGCCGAGCCGGAGGCCGGCGAGAACGGTGGCATCGGCGCGCAGGTGCCACCCAAGCGCCCGAAGGGGTACACGCCCAGCAAGAAGGAGCTTGGCGTGGCCACGCCGAAGCGGCCCAGCCCGCATGTGCGCCGGCCCGGGACCACGCCCGCCCCCAGGTCCCGCAAGGAGATGACCAAGGAGGAGCGGCGCGAACTCCGCGAGCAGCGGCGGGCCCGGCGGCGCGAGATCACCGAGGGGATGCGCCAGGGCGACCCCCGTTACCTCCCCGCCCGCGACCAGGGTCCGGAGCGCGCGCTGGCCCGCGATGTGGTGGATTCGCGGCGCAACGTGGGCACCTGGTTCTTTGCCGGAGCGCTGGTGGTGCTGCTGTTCTCCTCCACCGCCCTGCCCGAACTGGTGCTGCTGGCGAACTTCATGTTCGTGCTGCTCAGCGTGACCCTGGCGGTGGACAGCGTGCTGCTGTGCCGCAAGGTCAAGAAGCTGGTGCAGCAACGCCACCCGGACTCGACCGTCAAGCTGGGGAGCCTCTACCTGTACGTGGTGATGCGCTCGATCACCTTCCGCCGGATGCGGGTACCGCTCCCCCGCAAGAAGATCGGCGACCCGGTCTAGCCAGGCCGGCGGCCGGTCAGTAGCCGAGGCCCGGTCACGAGCCAAAGCCCGGTCACGGCACGCCGAGCAGGCGCAGCCCGGCGGCGGTCGCCGCGGCGGCGACCACCACCACCGCGAACGGGGCGCGGCGCCAGGCCAGGATCACCCCCACCAGCACGCCGGCCGGCCGCGCCACCCCGGCCGCCCGGCCCGCCTCGGTGAGCGCCGCGGTCACCGCCAGCGCCGCCAGCAATGCCACGGTCGCCAGCGGCAACAGCCGTCGCAGGTACGCCGGCAGCGTGATCCGGCCGGCGAGCACCACGCCTGCCAGCCGGAACAGGTACGTGCCGAGCGCCAGCGCCAGCACCACCACGACCACCGCGGTCACGCCGGAGCCTCCCGCCGGTCGGGGTCCCCTCGCCGGCGGAGGCCGGCCGCGGCCAGCCCGGAGAGCGCCAGCAGGACCGGGACACCGGCGGGCAGCACCGGCGTGGCCAGCAACGCCACCCCGGCGCCCACCACCGCGACCCGGCGCGCGGCCGGGTCGCGCAGGCTGGGCAGCAGCAGCGCGAGCAGCCCGGCGGGGAACGCCGCGTCGAGCCCGAACGCCGCCGGGTCGGCCACGGCCGCGCCCAGCGCCACGCCCAGCCCGGTGCCGGCGTTCCACGCCCCGAACAGCACGGCCCCGGTGAGCCAGTACGCGCGGCGGCGGCGCTCCGGCTGGGACTGGGCCATCGCGAACGCCACTGACTCGTCGACCAACAGGTGGCTGCCCACCAGCCGGGCCGGCCAGCGCGGCCCGACCACCTCGGCGACCGCGAACCCGAACGGGAGGTGCCGGGCGTTGAGCAGCAGCCCGCCGAGGATCGCCCCGGCGGGGCTGCCGGCCGCCAGCAGGCCCACCGCGAGGAACTGGGCACCGCCGGCGAAGACCAGCACCGACATGGCGACCACCGCCCAGCCGGGCAGCCTGGCGGCGGCCGCGATGGCGCCGAAGGAGACCCCGATCGCGAAGATCGCCACGCCGATCGCGGCCGCGTCACGCCACAGACCCGGGTCGATCGTTCGCCATATCGCCCGCATGGTTCGCCATCATGAACGCCGGGCAGTCGTTCGTCAAACCGAATTAGATGGTCGATATAGTGAACGGGTGATCCCCGCCAGAGCCCGACCCGCCACCCAGCCGCCGCACGCCGCGATCGCCGCCGCCGTCCGGCGGGAGCGGGAGCGGGCCGGCCTGTCCCTGACCGAACTCGCCCGCCGGGCCGGAGTCGCCAAGTCCACCCTCTCGCACCTGGAGTCCGGGACCGCGAATCCGAGCGTGGAGACGCTCTGGGCGCTCGGGGTCGCGCTGGGCGTACCGTTCAGCCACCTGGTCGCCACACCCGCGCCCGCGGTCCAGGTGATCCGGGCCGGCGGCGGCACCCGGATCCAGTCCGAGACCGCCGCGTTCGCCGGGACCCTGCTCTCCGCCGGCTCCCGGCACGCCAGCCGCGACCTCTACACGATCGACCTCGGCCCGGGGGCGGTACGCCACGCGGATCCCCACACGCCCGGCAGCGTCGAGCACGTGGTGGTCAGCTCCGGCCGGCTCCGCACCGGACCGGTGACCGCTCCGGTGGACCTGGCACCCGGTGACTACGCCACCTTCGCCGGCGACGTGCCGCACCTGTACGAGGCCCTGCTGCCGGACACCTGGGCGGTGCTGATCATGGAGCATCCCTGACCGCGCCTGCCTGGGAGGCGGACGAGCCGGACGACGGTGTCGCGGCCCGCACCCGCGACGGTAGCCTGACAGTAGGTCGCGGAACGGCGATGCCCACCCGCGTCGGTTGCACTGTTTGTGAAGAATGCGCTGGCTGTTCGAGCCGGGCCGGGAGGTAGACCGGACGTGTCCTGGGCCGTGGTGGCGGTGACGAAGCCCACACCGTACCCTCCTAGCGAAACTACCGCGTCCAACCTCGGGCCGGGCCGAGCCGGCTTCGCTACCCTGCGCGCCGCTGGGGGGGTGTCTCCGCTTGAGTGACGACCACAAGCCGAGTCGGCGGCGGCGGCGCAAGGCCGACCCGCTGGGCAAGGTCGCGCCCAAGGAGGAGCCCGGCAGCGCGCCCGACCAGTCCGGTGCCTCCGGGCGGGTCCGGTTGACCCCGGGATCGGGTATCTACCGCCCCCGACCCGCGCCGCCGCCCCCGGTACCGCGGCCCCCGGCCACACCGCCACCTCCGCACCAGGCACCCGCACTGCCCCCGGCGCCGGGGCCGGCGGGCGGCCCGATGCCGCCCCGGCGCGGACCGCTCCCGCCGCGGATGGCCCGGCCCGCGGGGCCGGCGCCGGCATGGGCCGGTCCCACCCCGCCCGGGCAGCCGGTAGCCAGGCCGGCCCCACCGCCGGGTGCTGCGCCGCCGGCCGGTGCACCCGGCCCGCGCCCGCCCCACCCCGGTCACCGGCCACCGGGCCCGTTGCCTGGCGCCGCGCCCGGACCCGCCGCCCTGCCACCGGGCCGACCGCGACC
>Ga0079224_100007159_pt1 | contig 14920 bp, 11 predicted proteins | sample Stecom2015_FD_80414 | JGI IMG/M metagenome (GOLD analysis project Ga0079224, IMG submission 80414) | Agricultural soil microbial communities from Utah to study Nitrogen management - Steer compost 2015 | ecosystem: Environmental > Terrestrial > Soil > Agricultural land | place: USA: Utah...
AATGTGCTGGTCGCCATCTTCAGCGAAAAGGATTCCCATGCCGTGTTCTATCTGCAGGAGCAGAATGTGACACGTCTGGATGTGGTCAACTATATCTCCCACGGCATCACCAAGTCTGCGGCGCCGTCGCCAGACGAAAGCGCTGCGCCGTCCGAGCCACAGGCCGGCGAGGCTGAAGAGAACAAGTCGCCGCTTGCGCTGTATGCTTCCGATTTGAATGCGCTGGCCAAGGCCGGCAAAATCGATCCGCTGATTGGCCGGGACAGTGAAATAGAGCGCGTGGTGCAGATCCTGTGTCGACGCCGCAAGAACAATCCTTTACTGGTCGGCGAGGCCGGCGTGGGCAAAACCGCGATTGCCGAAGGACTGGCGCTACGCATTTCCACGGGCAATGTACCGGATATTCTCGCCAAGGCGCGCGTCTATGCGCTGGACATGGGTTCATTGCTGGCCGGCACCAAATACCGGGGCGACTTCGAACAGCGTCTGAAAGCCGTGCTCAAACAGTTGGCCAGCCAGCCTGATGCGGTGCTGTTCATCGACGAGATACATACGCTGATTGGCGCCGGTTCTGCCTCAGGCGGCACCATGGACGCCTCCAACCTGCTGAAACCGGCGTTGTCCTCGGGCGCGCTGCGTTGCATGGGGGCGACGACCTACAAGGAATATCGCGGAATTTTCGAAAAAGATCACGCGTTGTCGCGTCGTTTCCAGAAAATCGATGTGAGCGAGCCGACGGTGGAGCAGACGATTCTTATTCTGCGCGGGCTTAAATCCAAATTCGAAGAACATCATCATGTGCGTTATTCGGCGGCCGCCATTACTGCGGCGGCTGAACTGTCTGCTAAACATATCAATGATCGTCATTTGCCGGACAAAGCCATCGACGTACTGGACGAAAGCGGTGCCGCCCAGCGTCTGCTGCCCAAGTCCCGGCAGAAAAAAGTGATCGGCAAGGCCGATATTGAAAGCGTCGTGTCCAAGATGGCGCGAATTCCGCCGCAGTCGGTCAGCACGGACGATCGCAATAAGCTGGCGACACTGGATCGCGATTTGAAAACAGTGGTTTTTGGCCAGGATGCAGCCATCACGGCGCTGGCCTCGGCGATCAAGATGTCGCGCTCAGGTCTGGGCAAACCCGACAAACCTATCGGTTCGTTCCTGTTTTCGGGACCGACCGGTGTGGGCAAGACCGAAGTTGCCAAACAACTGGCCTTCATTCTTGGCGTCGAGCTGATTCGCTTCGATATGTCCGAATATATGGAACGTCACGCGGTATCGCGCCTGATCGGGGCGCCTCCGGGCTACGTTGGATTTGATCAGGGGGGGTTGCTGACCGAGGCGGTCAACAAGCAGCCGCACAGCGTGCTGCTGCTGGACGAGATTGAAAAGGCTCATCCGGATATCTTCAATATCCTGCTGCAAGTCATGGATCATGGCGTGCTTACCGATAACAACGGTCGCAAGTCCGATTTCCGCAACGTCGTCATTATTATGACGACCAATGCCGGGGCCGAATTGCTGAATCGTCGCTCCATCGGTTTTGCCGACAGTCGCCAGAGCGGTGACGAGATGTCGGAAATCAAACGGATGTTCTCGCCGGAGTTTCGCAATCGGCTGGATGCCATCATTCCGTTTGCTTCCTTGTCCGAAGACGTTATCATGCGCGTGGTCGACAAATTCCTGATTGAGCTTGAGCACCAGCTTCAGGCCAAACGGGTAGAGGCAACGTTCACCGACAGCCTGCGTCAGCACCTGGCCAAGAAAGGCTTCGACCCGCTGATGGGGGCCCGCCCAATGCAACGGTTGATCCAGGATGTGATTCGCCGCGCGCTTGCTGACGAGCTGCTGTTCGGTCGTCTGGCTAACGGTGGTTCGGTCTATGTCGATATCGATGATAAGGACGAGGTCACGCTTACTTTCAACGATTCCGATCCGAAGGAAAAAAAGGACTCTGAGGAAGAAGCGCTGGTTTCCTGAGCATGACGGGCAATTACATCGCCTGCCATCACTGCGGGCAACTGCATGAACGAAGCGCGCTGGTCTCGGGCCAGCGCGCTTCTTGCGTTCGTTGCGGCACAGTTTTGTGGTCGCAGGGGGTGCTCAATAGTTCTGCCTGGCTGGCCATTGTTCTGACTTCGCTGATTATTTTTATCATCGCCAATCTTATGCCGGTGGGCACCATCTCGGCAATCGGTCTCAAAAGCAGTTCGACGTTCCTGGATGCGGTCGCCGCTACCTGGCGGGCCGGCTATCCGAGTGTCGCCGTTATGTGTTTTGCCACCGGCTTTCTGATGCCGTTGCTCGATATCCTGATTCTGGCCTGGCTTCTGGCATTTTCGCGCAAGGGCCAGCGCGCGCCGGGGCTCAATCAATTGAGTCGCTGGCTGCATTGGGTGCGGCCGTGGGCGATGGTTCCGGTATTCATGCTTGGCGCACTGGTGGCCATCGTGAAACTGGCGGACATGGCTTCGCTTACGCCCGGGGCCGGCCTGTGGGCCTATGCCGCGCTCACCTTTCTGCTTACCGGCCTGAGTAAACTCAATTCGGAAAGAGTCTGGCTGCTGGCCGAACAGGATGCTGCGGTAACGAACATACCGGTGACCATTGACCAGCAGCAACTGCCCCTGGACTGCGAGGTATGTGGCCAGGTCACCATGAGCACGGAGTCGCAGGGGCCGTGTCAGCGTTGCCATAATCATGTGCATTTTCGCAAGCCGGCGCACAAATCGCGTACGCTGGCCATTCTGCTTACTGCCATTATTCTGTATTTTCCGGCCAATCTCTATCCGGTCATGATCAATACGACCGTCCTGGGCGGCACCGCTTCCCATACTATCCTGGGCGGCATTCTGGAATTATGGAATCTGGGCTCCTGGGACCTGGCGTTGATCGTATTTATCGCCAGCTTTGTGGTGCCGCTGACAAAAATTGTTATTCTGGGCATTTTGATCGGCCGTTCGGCCCAGGGTCGCCGTGATACGATGATGCGGTACACGCGCATGTATCAGACTGTGGAGTTGATCGGCCAGTGGTCCATGCTGGACGTCTTCGTGGTCATTCTGCTCACGTCGCTTGTCAATTTCGGCTCTTTGATGTCAGTCAGGCCCGATATCGGCGCTGCCGCCTTTGGAATGGTTGTGGTCGTTACCATGTTTGCGACCATGAATTTCGATATACGAAAGGGCTGGGATCAGGTTGATGACGATATCGAACAACCCGGCTACCAGCCGGCAGCCACGGCGCCCACCTTTTCTTAGTGGCTCTATTGATGAACAAACAGGAACGGATCTTCGTTTATTCTATATAGTATGCATAGTTTACTGAACCAGTTGTCGGCAGGAGTATTACATGTCTGAAAACGATCTGCCACCATCGGACTCCGCAGAGCGCCCGTCGCAAAGCGGCGCGTCGCCGGCTGACCGCCAGGCGCCCGCATCCGGCACGGCAACGGGCGCTGCAGGACAAGGTCATGGTGGACCGGCGCAGGAAAATGCCCAGGCAGATGCCCAGAACGCATCACCCAATCAGCCCAATCCGGTCATCGCCAAGGCGCCGGTTATTACGCAAAAGAAGAATAAAAATATTTCCTGGATCTGGCTGGTGCCTCTCATCGCGGCAATCATCGGACTGTCATTGCTGGTGCGCGGGTATCTGCAGCAAGGGCCGATCGCAACGGTCACCTTCAAAACGGCAGAGGGCCTGGAAATCGACAAGACCCAGGTGCGCTACAAGGATGTGGTGGTGGGTACCGTCACCGATATTACCCTCACGGATGATCACAATTCAGTACTGGTGCAGGTATCGTTCAAGCAGAACGCCGACTTCCTGATGCGAGACGGAGCGCGGTTCTGGGTGGTCAAGCCGCGGCTGGCAGCCAGTGGCGTATCCGGTTTGGGTACATTGGTCTCGGGCGCCTACATCGGTGTGGATATCGACGATTTGCACCAGAAGGAAGCAGAATATCGCAATGCATTCATCGGGCTGGAAAAACCCCCTGAACTGATCAGCGGCCGGCCGGGTAAACGGTTTACCATCACTGCACCCAGTCTCAATTCCCTTGATTTGGGGTCTCCCGTCCTGTATCGCCGCCTTGAAGTCGGACAGGTGATCAACTACACGCTCAGCAGGGATGGCAAGGGCGTTGAAATCCAGATTTTCATTGATGCGCCTTATGACCGCTTTGTCACCAAGGACAGCCGGTTCTGGAACGCCAGCGGCGTTGACTTGTCTTTGAATGCCGGCGGACTCAATCTGAAAACCCAGTCATTGGTTTCCGTGCTGGCCGGCGGGATTTCTTTTGGTCAGTTGCCAGCCATCGACGACAAGGCGCCGCCCGAGCCGACGCCTGACGACACCCGCTTTGTGCTCAATCCCACAGAAGACAAGGCGCTGGCCAGGCCTGATGGGCTCGCCTTTCCGATACGCATGAAGTTTGACAAATCGGTCAGGGGTTTGCAGACAGGCTCTGCCATCGATTTCAAGGGTATTCTTCTGGGCGAAGTCAAGAATATCTCCATGGAATTTGATATTGCCACCAAACAAACCACGGTGATTGTCGATGGCGTGATCTACGAGAATCGCCTGGGTGCAGCCATACCGGAAGCGCAACGGCGCGATAAAAACGGCGAAGCGCTTCACGATGTCGCGCTCAAGGAGTTTGTCAGCAGCGGCATTCAGGCGCAACTGCGTTTTGCCAATATCTTTACCGGCCAGCTATACGTGGCTTTGGACTATTTCCCGGAGATGACCAAGAAGCCGCCAGCGCCCGATGTGAGCAAGCAGCCTGTGGACATTGCCACCGTGCCGGGCAGCTTTGACGAACTGCAGCAGCAACTGAACATCATCGTTGAAAAATTGAAGAACCTGCCGATAGACTCTATCGGTCATTCGCTAGACGAGACCTTGCAAAGCATATCCAAGCTGGCTCGTACGCTGGATACCACGATGGTGCCGGCGCTGACCACGACGGTGCAGAAGGCGGGCCGTTCACTGGATGGCGTCAATAAAACCATGGGTAGCGTGCGGGGCGTGGTGGCCGATGAAAGTCCGGTCATGTTGCAGCTCAATGGTATGATCAAGGAATTATCGCGGGCGGCCAAGTCCATTCGCAGCCTGGGCGACTATCTGCAGGCCGAGCCCAGCTCGCTGATTCGAGGTCGTTCGCAAGACAACATCCCGTTCAAGGAAAGTCAATGATGATGCGACATTTGTCCGCCGCCCTGCGGCCATCGGCGCTGGTCGCCGTTACCGCCATGCTGGGCGCCTGCGCTTCTGCGCCCACGCACTATTACACGCTGGCCGCCAGCGATCCGGCCGCTGCGCAAGGCGCGGCCAGATACGGCGTCAATATTCACGATGTGACCATTCCCGATGTCGTGGATAAACCGCAATTGATGATTCGCAGTTCAACCGATTCGTCGGCGGTAGTCCCGCTTAATGGTTCCCGCTGGGCAGGTTCGTTGCAGGATGAAATCCAGAAAACACTGTCGGCGAACCTGGTAAGTCGCCTTGGGGCAATCAACATCCAGGGCATTACCGGCAGTGAGCAGAAGCTGCCGGTGTGGCTGATACAGACCACCTTTCATCGCTTTGATATGATTCTGAATAAAGCGGCGGTGATTGACGCCACCTGGCGCATCAATCCGGTGCGCATGGGGGCGCGATCGCCCCGCGTCTGCCAGACCAGGATTCAGGTTCAGGCCGGCAGCGGGGTGGATGCATTGGTGCATAGCCAATCGCAGGCGCTGGCCCTGTTGTCCGATGTCATCGCAGGAGCGATTGATGGCCATACCCAGGCGCGCGCGACCGAGGGCGCACAGATTCAGTCGCTGGGATGTCATTCGGGTTAGAATGCGATGGCTTCTGCGTTGCCTGTCTGACCGAACTGCCGGAAGACCCCGCTGCATCGCAAGATACATTGTTTTTCCAGAGGTTTATCCATGAAATTGAAGATTACCGTTTGTGCCGGCCTGCTTGCCGCAATCCTTTCGCCACTGGCTTTTGCTGACGTGACCGTGGGCATCACCCTTTCAACCACTGGTCCGGCGGCGGCCATCGGTATTCAGTCGCGCAATGCGATTGACCTGTGGCCCAAAACGCTGGGTGGCGAACCGGCCAAATACATTGTGCTTGATGATGGTACCGATGTAAGCAAAGCAGTGCGCAACGCCCGCAAGCTGACTTCTGAAGACAAAGTGGATATTCTGATCGGACCCAATACAACCGCCGCTGCGCTGGCGATCCTGGATGTCCTGAAGGAAACGAAAACCCCCATGATTGCCCTGGCCGCCTCGGCGGCCATTGTGACGCCTCCCGATGACCCGGGCCGTCACTGGGCCTTCAAAATGCCGCAGAATGACAGCCTGATGGCCCAGGTGCTGGTCGAGGACATGGTCAGGAAAGGCTTCAAGAAAATCGCCTTTATCGGTTACGCTGATTCCTACGGAGAAAACTGGTGGAAGGAGTTTTCCAACCTGGCGGCCGGCAAGGTCGATGTGGTGGCTCGCGAGTCGTATCAGCGGACAGACCCGTCGGTAACCGGGCAGGTGCTCAAGCTGATGGCCGCCAAGCCCGATGCCATTCTGATTGCCGGTTCCGGCACGCCTGCCGTGCTTCCTGGAAAAACGCTCAAGCAACGCGGCTACAAAGGGGTGATTTATCAAACCCATGGTATTGGCACGCTGGAGTTTTTGCAAGTGGGTGGCAAGGACGTAGAGGGAACCTTGTTTCCTACCGGTCCGGGTGTGGTCGCCAAAGGATTGCCGGATACCAATCCGGTCAAGAAAGTGGCCAGCGAGTTTACAGAAAAATATGAAGCCAAATACGGCGCCAATTCAGCCACACAGTTTGCCGGCGATGCGTGGGGGGCATATATGGTATTGGACAATGCGGTGAAGCAGGTGCTGCAGCACAAAACGCAGCCGGGCACACCGCAGTTTCGCAGCGCCTTGCGCGACGCCATTGAATCGACCAAAGAGCTCATCGTACCCAATGGCGTGCTGAACATTTCAGCTAAAGATCACCAGGGCTTTGATGACCGCGCCCGCGTCATGGGAAAAATTGAGGATGGCCGCTTCCAGTATGCTGCAGAAAAATAATCCAGGATATGGCTGCGCTGTATGGCGCGCATAAGCCATTGAACGCGTACAGGTATGAGAGAGGGACCGCATCGTTGTGCAAAAACAGGATGCGGTCCTTTTTTTCCTGGCCGGAAAGCAAACTGGCATCACACAGCGCTAATTGCAAATGTGATGCCACGTGATCATTGCCATGGTTGTCGCGATTCCGCCTGCTGCGATGGTGGCAACCGCGGCTCTTTATGTTTGCAAGCCAGGCATCCTTTCATTACTGCGCGGTGGCGCCGGAGATTTTGACGATTTCCTGGTATTTTGCCATTTCACTTTTGACCTTCCCGGCAAACGCTTCGGATGAGGATGGTTTGGTATCCGAGCCCATGGTCAGCAGTTGTTTCTTGACGGCTTCATCCTCCATGGCTGCAGCAAACGCCTGGTGCAAGGTGTTGACGATTGCATCCGGTGTGCCGCCGGTGGCGAAAATACCAAACCATGTGCTGATATCAAAATCCTTGATGCCAGAGGCTTCCATGGTCGGCACATCTTTCATGATATTTGAAGTGGCTTTGGTGGTCAGCGCCAGGGCGCGCACCTTGCCGTCATTGACCAGAGGCAGGGCCGAGGCCAGGTTATCGAACATAAATTGGGTCTGATCCGACAGCAAAGAAAGCTTGGCGGGACTGGCTCCCTGATAGGGCACATGGACTGCATCGATGCCGGTGCGCTGCTTGAGCAGTTCGCCGGCAAGATGGCCCGCGCTGCCATTGCCGCCCGAGGCGTAATTGAGCTTGCCGGGGTTGTTTTTGGCGAATTCGAGCAGCGTTGCAACATCCTTGATGTTGTTTTTTTCCGAGAACGCCGTGCTCACCACCAGTACGTTTGGCACTTCAGATACCAGTAATACGGGTTCGAAATCCTTCACTGGGTCGTAATTCAGGCTTTTGTACAGCCAGGGGTTGATGGCGTGCGTGGCGACCGCGCCCATGACGATGGAATAGCCATCGGGTTTGGCGCGGGCAACCGAGGCCGCGCCGATATTGCCGCCGGCGCCTGGTTTGTTTTCCACAATAATAGTCTGTTTCAGCGTTTTGCCTGCATGCTCGGCCAGCAGACGCGCCACGCCGTCGAGCGGGCCGCCGGGAGAATAGGGGACAACAAAGGTAATAGGCTTGGTCGGATACGCTTTTTCCTGAGCCATGACCGGTTGCAGCAGGGCGGCACCCATCAGGGTAGCCAGTGCGCTTTTTAACAGCGTTCGTTTTGTCTGATTCATTACTTTTTCCTGGAAAATGAAGTGGGGCGGCGTCGTATGTGCAATCGGCGCCCGCATATTCATGGGAACGGACGATCAGCGTCCGGGCTTGCGAATAGGCTGGGCATCATACGGCACCGACCGATGCGGCAGCCGTATCAGTGGCTGCCGGTACTGCCAAAACCGCCTGCGCCGCGTTCGCTTTGTGTAAACTGCTCGACGACATTGAACGAGACTTGCATGACGGGTACGACGACCAGTTGCGCTATGCGCTCCATGGGTTTTAAAACAAAAGGCGCCTGGCTGCGATTCCAGACCGACACCATCAGGGGGCCCTGATAGTCGGCATCGATCAGACCAACCAGATTACCCAGCACTATACCGCTTTTATGACCCAGGCCCGAACGGGGTAAAATCATGGCGGCATAGCCAGGATCCTGCAGATAAATGGAAATGCCGGTGGGCACCAGCAGCGAGGCGCCGGGAGCCAGCGTGTGCTCCTGATCGAGGCAGGCGCGCAAGTCCAGTCCCGCCGAACCGCTAGTGGCATATGTAGGCAACTGGTCGCGCATGCGCTCGTCTAAAATTTTGACATCAAGTTTCATGTTTGTTTCTTGGTTTTTACCGAAGTGGGAAATCGTTTGGCGGCATTGCGGATCCGCCTGAAAATAATAAACAGAATCACCAGAATGAAGATCAGTGGCCCGCCCATGCCGTCCAGATCCAACCCTCTGCCCGGGCCGACACCATCGGCCAGGATAAAAATGGCCGCAGCAATCAACCCGGCCACCAGGGCAAAGGGAAACGAGGGTGCTTTTTTCCCGGCCGGTGCCGCAGGCCGGGTTTCAAATCCGGTGTGCTGCTTGCCGCTAGGCGGCACGGGAAAGCCGATATCGGCCTGGCGAGCGCTTACTGTTGCGGCGCCAGCAGCGGTGCTGCGCGGCGATCCGACTGGCGTCGACTTGCTGCTGCCTCGCACTGTCTTATCGACCAACTGCGAAGGGAACCCCGAAGAAAAATCGGGGTTCACTGCCTGGTCTTTCATATCAAAATGACGACTCAACTCTTCTACATAACTGGCGAAGTCGCCATTTCTGGGTTCGCGGTAGTCCATATTCATTGTTGCGCTCCATTGGCTGTCACTGCGTGGATAGCTGCGTTCTACTGTTCCGGTATCACTGCTTATTCAGCGGTTGACGCACAGCTCGCCTGCGTTTTGAAACGATTGCGACAATACACACCACTGCCAGTATCGCTAGAATGACGGCGCTGCCCGTGGCGCCCAGCGCATCGGCCCCGCGCACGCCCAGATACCCGGGCAAAAGCAGCCATGGGAACCAAATCGCTCCCGAGAGTGTATTAGCCAGCTGAAATTGCCCCTGTGGCATCTTCATTATGCCAGCCATACCCGGGATAAGCGAGCGGAATGCGCCCATGAAGCGGCCGGCAAACACCGCGAGAAAGCCATATCGGTAAAACAGCAGACGGGTACGTGCCACCGAGCGCCGGCGTTTGCGCAGGGCCCTGCTTTTCAGCAGAGCGGGGCCGTAGGCACGGCCGATCCAATAGGAAACCGCATCGCCCAGGATGGCGCCCGCGACTCCCCATAACAATATGCCGGTAAATTCGAGCGTGCCGTTGGCAATCAGCATGCCGGTGAGGGGCAAAATGACGGTTGCCGGGACAAATAATCCGACGATCAGCAGCGACTCTCCGAATGACACCAGGCCGATCACCGGTCCGGCCCAGTGTTGATGCAGGGTGATAAAGGCAAGAATCTGATCGATATAGGGTTGCATCGGTGATCGGGGTGACGCGGCCGGGGCCGAAGATCAATGGGCAGTGGAGGCGTCAGACCTGACGGTGCGATTGGCGATTTCCGCGATCAGCCGCCGGGCCGCATCCAACTTATCCAGCACGGGCAGGGGATGGCTGCCCTGATCGTCAAATAGCACCATGCGGGACTGATCCGCTTCCATGGTTTCCTGAGCCAGATTGCCAACCAGCAGGGGGATGTTTTTTCGTTTGCGCTTCGCTTCGGCATATTCGTGCAGGTTTTCGGTTTCTGCGGCAAAACCAACACACCAGGGACCCTGGGCCAGTGCAGCTACCTCTGCCAGAATATCGGGGTTTTCCGTCAGCGCCAGGTCCAGTCCGCTCTGGGCGCCGGTTTTCTTTACTTTCTGGGTTTGTGCGTTGCTGACCCGCCAGTCTGCCACGGCTGCCACAGAGATAAATATGTCCTGCTCCGGCGCCAACTGCATAACGTGCGCATGCATTTGCCGGGCCGTTTTTACATTGATGCGATCAACACCATAAGGCGCATCCAGCGCAGTAGGACCGGACACCAACGTAACCTGCGCGCCGGCCTCCCAGGCAGCCCGCGCAATGGCGTAACCCATTTTGCCCGAGGAGCGGTTGCTGATAAAGCGAACCGGGTCAATATCTTCTTGTGTCGGCCCGGCGGTCACCAGAATGTGTTTGCCAGCAAGCGCTTTGCTCTGGAAAAAAGCCTGCGTCTCAAAAACGATCTGCTCAGGTTCCAGCATACGTCCATCGCCCACCTCGCCACAGGCTTGCGAGCCGCTGGCCGGTCCCCAGAGCCTTACCCCGTCATTGCGCAGTTGCACTGCATTGCGTTGCGTTGCCGGGTGGCCCCACATTTCCCGATTCATGGCGGGCACCACCACCAGCGGGCACAGTCCGCGCGCCAGGCATACCGTTGAAAGCAAATCGTCTGCCAGGCCATGCGCCAGTTTGGCCATGAAGTCTGCGCTGCCTGGTACGACCAGAATCAGGTCAGCCTGGCGACTCAGATTGATGTGCGCCATGCTGTTTTCCATGCGCTCGTCCAGTGTTTCCGTATACACCGGATTGCCGGAGAGCGCCTGAAAAGTGGTGGGGGTGACGAACTGGGTTGCCGCATGCGTCATGGCAACCGTGATGGTCGCGCCGTGGTCCTGCAGCCGGCGCACCAATTCAGCCGCCTTGTAGCAGGCGATGCCGCCGGTGACGCCGATCAGGATACGCTTGCCGGAAAGCGGGCTCATGTCTGTTGCTCCCTTTTATTGCGCAGATAGCGCAGCAGTTCATCCAGGACCAGCAGTACGGCCCCGATGGTAATAAACGTGTCGGCCAGATTGAACGCCGGAAAATAGGCGTCGTTCCAGTAAAACAGCAGAAAATCAATCACGTGCCCGTAAACCGTTCTGTCGATGACGTTGCCGACTGCGCCGGCCAGTATCAGCGCGAGCGCCAGGCAGAAAAGCGGCTGCTCTCGGTGTTTGCGCAGCAGATACAGGATAAATGCCGACGCGGCCAGCCCCAGTATCATGAAAAACCAGCGCTGCCAGCCGGTCCCGTCCGCCAGCATGCTGAAGGCCGCCCCCTGATTGTAAATCAGAATGAAATCGAAGACCGGCAGTATGTTCACGCGTTCCAGGTATTGGAAATTCTGCTCAAAGTACTGTTTACTGATCTGATCGGCGCCGATCAGCACGAGCGCGAGGGCGATCCACATCATATAGGGCACAACGCGTCCTGCCGACTGTACTGCCTTATGCATAGTGTCGGTCCTCGCCACCGTGATGCAGGTTATCGTCACAGCGCGAGCAGATATCCGGATGATCCGCAATGGTGCCCACTTCTTCACGATAATGCCAGCAGCGTTCACACTTGCGGTGCTCGGATGGCGTAATGGTGAAATTGACGCCTTCGCCCGGGGCACCCGCATGGACCGTTGCACGCGACACGATGAATACAAAACGCAGGTCATCATTCAGGCTTTGCAGATATTCCAGATCCAGCCCGTCGGCGAAAACATCCACTTCGGCCTGCAGCGCCGAACCGATCCGGCCGGCGCTGCGCACATCTTCCAGTTGCTTGTTCAGGTCAGCGCGAATCTGCAGGATACGTTGCCACTTCTTGCTCAGCGCCGCATGGTCGGCGACCTCGGGCAGAGTATGGAAGACTTCTGTGAAGATCGTGACAGTGTCCGCGCTGTCGGTGTTTTTTAATGTTGATTTTTGCAGTTCCTGCCAGGCTTCTTCCGCTGTAAAAGACAGCACCGGCGCCAGCAACTTGAGCAGGCTCAAGGTGATGTGCAGCAAGGCTGTTTGCGCGGAGCGTCGCGCCAGGCTGTCGCGTTCGGTCACGTACAAGCGGTCCTTGAGCGTATCCAGATAGAACGATCCCAGATCCTCCGAGCAGAAGATCTGCAGGCGCGCCATGGCCGGATGGAAATTGAACTCGTCGTAATAGGCGGTCACTTCATTTTGCATATCCTGCGTCAGCGCCAGCGCGTATTGGTCAACTTCAAACAATTGGCTGGTTTCCACCATATCTTGTGCCGCATCGAAATCGTTCAAATTGCCCAGCAGGAAACACACGGTGTTGCGGATACGGCGATAGCCTTCGACCACACGCTTGAGAATCTGATCCGAAATAGACAACTCACCAGAGTAATCGGTGGAAGCGGTCCACAGTCTGATGATTTCGGCGCCGAGCGAGTCGGATACTTTTTGCGGAGCAATCACGTTGCCCATTGATTTGCTCATCTTGCGTCCCTGGCCGTCAACGACGAAGCCATGGGTCAGCAGATTACGGTAGGGCGGCTCGCCAAACAGCATGGAAGACGTCAGTAGCGACGAATGGAACCAGCCGCGATGCTGATCCGATCCTTCCAGGTACAGGTCGGCCGGCCAGCGCAGCGTATCGGAATGCGAACCCTTTGTTGCATTATCCTTACCGCCCAGGACGGTGAAATGGGTAGAGCCCGAATCGAACCAGACGTCCAGGGTGTCCCGATTTTTCTCGTAATGCGCGGCGTCTTCGCCCAGCAGCTCTGCCGGATCCAGCGATTGCCATGCCTCAATTCCCTGTTTTTCGACGCGCTGCGCTATCTGTTCAAGCAGCTCCACCGTGCGTGGATGCAGCTGGCCGGTTTCCTTGTGGACGAAAAACGCCATGGGCACGCCCCATTGGCGTTGGCGTGACAGGGTCCAGTCTGGTCGATTGGCAATCATGGCATGCAGGCGTGCCCGCCCCCAGGCCGGGTAAAAACCAGTGGCGTCGATGCCAGCCAGCGCTTTCTCGCGCAGCGTGCCGGTGCCGTCATTGGGCTGGCGATCCATACCGGCAAACCATTGGCTGGTCGCACGATAGATAATAGGCGTTTTATGACGCCAGCAATGCATGTAGCTGTGCTTGTGTGATTCCACATGCAACAGTGTTCCGACATCCTGCATAGCCTTGACAATATCCGGGTTCGCTTCCCAAATTGTTTTGCCGCCGAACAAAGGCAGGGAAGGCACGTATTTGCCATCACCCATGACCGGGCTGATGATGTCGGCATCCGACATGCCGTTGGCCTTGCAGGACTGGAAGTCTTCTACACCGTAGGCTGGTGCGGAGTGCACAATACCGGTGCCGGTGTCCACGGTGACATAGTCACCCAGGTAGATCGGCGACAGGCGGTCATAGCCCGCATCCGCTGTGGCCAGCGGGTGGCGGAACGCAATGTGGTCAAGCGCCTGTCCGGCGCACTCGGCAATCACTGAGCCTTGCAGCTGCCAGTGTTCAAGACAGGCCTGCACACGGTCCCTGGCCAGCAGCAACAAGGGGCCGGTGGGCAGCGGCTGGTTCAGGCGCACCAGGGCATAGATGACCTCCGGATGCACATTCAGGGCCTGATTCGAGGGAATTGTCCACGGGGTCGTGGTCCAGATAACAACGGCGCCGTCTTCGACGCTATCTATGCCGAAAGCGGCAGCCAGCTTGTCTTTCTGGGCAAAGGGGAAGGCAACGTCGATGGCCGGATCCTTGCGGTCGGCATATTCCACTTCCGCTTCAGCCAGGGCGGAGCCACAGTCAAAGCACCAGTTCACCGGTTTGAGGCCACGGAACACATAGCCTTTTTCCATGATGCGCGCCAGGGCCCGCAGCTCATTGGCTTCATTGCCGTAGTTCATGGTCAGATAAGGGTTCTCCCAGTCGCCCAGCACACCCAGCCGCTTGAAATCGGCTCGCTGGCGGTCAATCTGTTCCAGCGCATAGGCGCGCGCCTTTGACTGGACCTCGGCGACCGGCAGGTTCTTGCCGTATTTTTTTTCAATCTGGATTTCAATGGGCATGCCGTGGCAGTCCCAGCCCGGTACGTAGGGCGCGTCAAAGCCAGCCATGGTGCGGCTTTTTAGAATGATGTCCTTGAGAATCTTGTTGATCGCATGACCGATATGGATATCGCCGTTCGCATACGGCGGGCCATCGTGCAGAATATAGGTTGGACGACCGGCGCAGGCCTTGCGAATTGCCTGATATACTTTTTTCTCCTCCCATTCAAGCACCCAGCCGGGTTCGCGTTTGGGCAGGTTTCCCCGCATCGGGAAGGGGGTTTCAGGCAGATTCAGGGTGTTCTTATAATCCATGGACAGCAAAGTAGTTGCGAGCAACGTCCGCGTCGTGGCGGATAGCGTCAGTCAGAGTTTGTAAATCGGGGAATTTTTCTTCGTCCCGCACGGCGTGCAAAAAGCTTATTGTAATAAGTTTACCGTATGCCGATACGTTTTTATCCAGAATATGCACTTCCAGCAGG
>Ga0079224_100007160_pt1 | contig 14918 bp, 11 predicted proteins | sample Stecom2015_FD_80414 | JGI IMG/M metagenome (GOLD analysis project Ga0079224, IMG submission 80414) | Agricultural soil microbial communities from Utah to study Nitrogen management - Steer compost 2015 | ecosystem: Environmental > Terrestrial > Soil > Agricultural land | place: USA: Utah...
CGACACCCTGGAATCGTTCGTGCTGCGCGGCGGCAAGCGCACCAGGCCCGCCTTCGCCTGGCACGGCTGGCTCGGCGCGGGCGGCGACGAGAACGCCGGCGAGGCGGGCCCGGTCCGCACCGCCTGCTCGGCGCTCGAACTGGTCCAGGCCTGCGCGCTGGTGCACGACGACATCATCGACTCCTCCCGCACCCGGCGGCGCTTTCCCACCGTGCACGTGGACTTCGAGCAGCGCCACCGCGAGCGCGGCTGGTCCGGCGATCCCGCGCACTTCGGCATCGGTGTGGCCATCCTCGTCGGCGATCTGGCGCTGGCCTGGGCCGACGACATGGTGCACGCGGCAGGGCTGAGCCAGGCCGCCCTCGCCCGCTTCGCCCCGGTGTGGGCGCTCATGCGCACCGAGGTCCTCGGCGGGCAGTTGCTCGACATCAACGGCGAGGCCGGGCGCGACGACTCGGTGGAGGCCGCGCTGCGGATCAACCGCTACAAGACCGCCGCCTACACCGTGGAGCGGCCGCTGCACCTCGGCGCGGCGCTGGCGGGCGCGGACGAGGGCCTGATCGCGGCCTACCGCACCTTCGGCACCGACATCGGCATCGCCTTCCAGCTGCGCGACGACCTGCTCGGCGTGTTCGGCGACCCCGAGGTCACCGGCAAGCCCTCCGGCGACGACCTGCGCGAGGGCAAGCGCACCGTGCTGCTGGCCGAGGCGCTGCGCCGGGCCGACGACACAGACCACACCGCGGCGGCTCTGCTGCGGGACAGCATCGGCACCGATCTGGATGCCGAGGACGTGGAACGCCTACGCGCCGTGCTCGTCGAGCTCGGCGCCGTCGACGATGTGGAACGCCGCATCGCCGATCTCACCGACCGCGGCCTGGCCGCATTGGAAACCAGTTCGGCCACCCCGGCCGCGAAGCAGACCCTTCGCGACATGGCGCTGGCCGCTACCAGGAGGACTGCATGAAAGCCGTTGTGTCGCCCGCTCATCGGGTGATCACCGTCGGGGCCGGGCCTGCCCCGCGCGGCACCGGCAAGCGCCGGGGCAAGGCCTTGGCCGCCCTCACCGAACGCCGGGTGATCCTCGGCGCCTCGCTGCCGACGCGGCGAGAATTCCCGGTCCCCCGGTCGTGTTCGGCGCTCCCGGAGGACGACCTGTTCGCCGACGACTACTTCGACGCGCTCGACGACACCGTCCTCGAGGACTGAATCCCGGTTCCGTCCGCACCGGCCCGGCCTCGCCGGGGTCCGGCCCCACCCGCGCGTGCCCGCCGCAAGCCGGGCGCGCGCGGGTGCTCCGGCATGCCGGGGGTAACCTCCGCACCGGGTGGAACAGTGCCGGGAGCCGAGCGGCGGGCTCCCCTCAGGAGCGGGAAGCCGGCCGGTTCGACGCGAGCCGAAGGAGAGGGAGCCGGATGAAAACCGTTGCGGGACCGACCGATCGGATCGTCGTCGTCGGCGCCGGGTTGTCCGGGCTCGCCGCGGCGCTGCACCTGACCGGTGCGGGCAGGCAGGTCACCGTGTTCGAACGCGCCGACCATCCCGGCGGCCGGGTCGGCCACTACACCGGCCAGGACTACCGCATCGATTCCGGTGCGACCGTGCTCACCCTGCCCGAGCTGGTCGATGAGGCGCTGGCCGCCGTGGGGCACACCCGCGCCTCGGCGCCGGTGCCGCTCGAGGTGCTGTCGCTCACGCCGAGCTATCACGCCCGCTTCGCCGACGGCTCCGAGATCAGGGTGTTCGCCGACGAGGAGGCGATGGCGCGGGAGGTCGCGCGCACCTGCGGCGCGCCCGAGGCCGAACGATACCGGCGGCTGCGGGCCTGGCTGGCCGACATCTACCGGGCCGAGTTCGCCGAGTTCATGGACGACAACTTCGACTCGCCCCTGGACATGGTGCGCACCCGCGCCAAACGGGCCGCGCTGCTCGATCTGGTGCGCCTCGGCGGTTTCGGCAGGCTCGGCGCGAAGATCGACCGGCTGCTCACCGACCGCCGCCTGTCGCGGCTGTTCACCTTCCAGGCCCTGTACGCGGGCATGGCTCCGGCCGACGCGCTGGCGGTCTACGCCGCCATCCCGCACATGGACACCTCGCTCGGGGTGTACTTCCCGCGCGGCGGCATGAGCGCGGTGGCGGCCACCATGGCCTCGGCGCTCACCGACGCGGGCGGCACGCTGGTCTGCGACAGCGAGGTCGACCGGATCGAGTACACGGGCAAGCGCGCCACCGCGGTGGTGCTCACCGACGGCAGCTCGGTGCCCTGCGACGCGGTGGTGCTCACCGCGGACCTCGGTTCGATCGAGCGGTTCGGCGGCAGGCGCAGGCGCGGGCTGCGGGCTTCGCCCTCGGCCGTGGTCGCGCACGGCACCGTGCCCGTCGAGGTGGCCGCGGCCTGGCCGGTGCAGGCGCATCACACCATCGACTTCGGCGCGGCCTGGGAACAGACCTTCCGGGAGATCGCCACCCGGCGCGGCAAGGGCAGGCTGATGAGCGATCCCTCGCTGCTGCTGACCCGGCCCGCCCTGACCGACCCCGATCTGCTGATCACCCGCCCGGACGGCCGCCACGAGCCCTTCTCGGTGCTCGCGCCCTGCCCGAATCTGGACAGCGCGCCGCTGGACTGGGACCGGACGGCCCGGCCCTATCTCGCCGAACTGCTGACCGAACTGGAGCGGCGCGGCTACCGCGGCATCGCCGAGCACTTCACCGTCGACCACCTCGACACCCCCGCCACCTGGCGGGACAAGGGCATGCTGGCCGGCACCCCGTTCGCGGCGGCGCACCTGTTCCGGCAAACCGGCCCGTTCCGCACCAGGAACATGCCCGGCTTCGCCGACAACGTGGTCCTCGCCGGTTGCGGCACCGTGCCCGGCATCGGTGTGCCGACGGTCCTGCTGTCCGGCAAACTCGCCGCACACCGCATCGTCGGCGCAGGCGGCGGCATCTCCGGGGATACGGCCAGGACCAGGGCGAGCGCTTCCGCGAGCAACCACTAAACTGTCAGCCGACCATATCCACACGCGGTTGCGACCGCCGATCTCGCCCGGGGGAACCGACACGACATGCATCCCCCCGACACGAGCACCGCAGCCCCCACCACCGCCGCCGCGAGTGGCGCCGTTCCCGGTGGAGGCCGCACTCGGATGCAGGCCTGGGCCGACTTCGCCCGCAGCCAGGAGGGACACGCGGCGCTGCTCGGCTTCGTCGGCGCCGCGCTGATCACCTTCGGCGGCTTCGGGGCGGGCAGTGTCAGGACCCGCGACCCGCTGCTCGAGGCGCTGCACCTGTCCTGGCTGCGGTTCGGGCACGGCTACGCGCTGTCGACGATGCTGATCTGGGCGGGCGTGCTCGCCATGATCACCGCCTGGGTGCGGCTGGGCCGCAGCACGCTCGGCTTCGGCGGCCGTCCGGTGCACGTGACGCTGAACGAGCTGCGCGCGATCGTCGGCATCTGGATCTTCCCGCTGCTGTTCGCGGTGCCGATGTTCAGCCGCGACGCCTACTCCTACCTGGCCCAGGGCGCGCTGCTGCGCGACGGATTCGACCCGTACGTGGTCGGCCCCGTCGCCAATCCCGGTGTGCTGCTGGACAATGTGAGCCCGGTCTGGACCACCACCACCGCCCCCTACGGCCCGGCTTTCCTGCTGCTCGGACGCGCCATCACCACGGTCACCGGCGACGACGTGGTGTCGGGGACCATCGCGCTGCGGCTGGTGATGCTGCCGGGCCTGGCGCTGATGATGTGGGCGGTGCCCTATCTGACCAAGCATCTCGGCGGCAGGCCGACGGTGGCGCTGTGGCTGGCGGTGCTCAACCCGCTGGTGCTCATCCACCTGATCGGCGGCGTGCACAACGAGATGCTGATGGTCGGCCTGATGTGCGCCGGTATCGCCCTGGTGCTGGAACGCCACCACGTGGCGGGCATCGTCGTGGTGGCGATCGGCGTTGCCATCAAGGCGATGGCCGGGGTCGCCCTGCCGTTCCTGGTGTGGATCTGGATGCTGCACGAACGCGAACGCCGCGCCGCCGAGCGGGCGGCCAGCGATCCGAACGCCGAGCGAGATCCGGCCTCCAGCGAGGAGTCCGGGCATCCAGACGCGGCCAAGCCCGGTCCCGACATGCCGCATCCGGCACGGACCTTCGTCAAGATCGCCGGCCTCGGGCTGAGCGTGTTCGCGCTGGTGTTCGTGATCGCCACCGCCGCGGCGGGTGTCGGAATCGGCTGGCTCACCGCGCTTTCCGGCTCGAAGAAGATCATCAACTGGCTGTCGCTGCCGACCGTCATGGCGCATGCCACGACCTGGTTCACCAGCCTGCGGCTGGAACCGGTGCTCAGCGTCACCCGCATGCTGTGCGCGGTCGCGCTGGTGGTGCTGCTGGTGGCCACCTGGTGGCGCTTCCGGCACACCGAGCGCGAGGCGGTCTTCGGCATCCTCATCGCCTTCGTGGCCATCGTGATCCTCTCCCCCGCCGCGCTGCCCTGGTACTACTCGTGGCCGCTGGCGCTGGCGGCGGGCTTCGCGCTGTCCACGACGACGCTGATGGTGCTGGTCGGCATCTGCACCTGGCTGATGCTGGTCTTCCAGCCGGACGGGTCGATCGGCCTGTACAACTTCTGGCACGTGGCCGCGGCGACGTTCGTGGCCGTGGTGGCCGCCCTGTCGCTGCGCTACGTGGACCCGCTGCGGCTGAGCGCCCCGCCCGCGAAACCACGCGCGGCGCAGCCGGTGCGGGCGGCCGCGGCGGAGCCCGCCACCACCGCCCGGGCGTGAACACCCCCGCCGGAGGACCGAACCGGGCGTCCGCGCCGGGAGATCCCGGCCAACCCGATCCGCTCGGCGTCGACCTCGCCTCGGTGGATCTGCCGCGCGCCTACCGGCGCTGCCGCGACATCGCGGCGGCGCACGGGCGCACCTACCACCTGGCCACCCGCCTGCTGAGCGCCCAGCAGCGGCCGGCGGTGCACGCGCTGTACGCCTTCGCGCGGGTGGTGGACGACATCGTCGATGTGGACACCTGCCGCGTCGACACCTGCCGCGTCGGCCCCGACGGCGGCGACGGTGGACCCGCACCCGTGGTCTCGGCCGTCGACCTGCTCGACCTGGTCGAGGCGCAGGTCCGCGCGGCGCTGGGCGGCCGGGTGCACGCACCGGCGTCCGCGCGGGCACTGCCGCAGGCCTGGCCTGCCGTGCTGGCGGCGCTGACCGACACCGTGCGGCGGTTCGACATCGACCCCGCGCACTTCTGGACGTTCCTCGACTCCATGCGCATGGACGTCCCCGGCTCGCCGCTGTTCCGCGACCGCTACGCCGACATGGCCGAGCTCACCGAGTACATGCGCGGCTCGGCGGCCGCGATCGGATTGCAGCTGGTGCCGGTGCTCGGCACGGTCGGGCCGCGCGCCGAGGCCGAGCCCGCGGCGGCGGCGCTGGGCGAGGCGTTCCAGCTCACCAATTTCCTGCGTGATGTGGCCGAGGATCTGGACCGGGGGCGGATCTATCTGCCCGCCGAGGAGCTGGCCGCCTTCGGGGTGGACGAGGACCTGCTCGCGCACTGCCGCGCGAGCGGCGAGACCGACCCGAGGGTGCGACGCGCGCTGGCTCATCTGATCGAGCTCGACCGCGCGTACTATCGCAGGGCCGAGGCGGGCATCGACCTGCTCGCGCCGAGGGTGCGCCCGGCCATCCGCACCGCGAGCGTGCTGTACGCGGGAATCCTGGAGCGCATCGAGGAGTCCGGGTACGCGGTGTTCCGGCGACGCGCGGTGGTGCCGCGGCGACGCAAGCTCGCCGTCGCGGCGGGACAGGTCGTCCGGGCCGCGCTACCCGGCCGGGTGAGCGGGTAGCGCGAACCGGGGCCGATCGGGCCGGGAGAGCTCAGAAGGGCTCGGCGGCGGCGCGACGCACCACTTCGCGGGCCAGCGGGCCGTGCAGCGCCTCGACCGGCTTGCCTGGCAGGCTCGGGTCGTCGGTGAAGATCCACTCCAGGATCTCCTCGTCGGTGTACTTCGAGTCCCGCATCACGGTGATCAGGCCGGGCAGCATCTTGACCACCTGGCCGGTGTCGCGATCGAAGAAGATCTCGGGGATTCCGGGCACCCCGTCGCGGCGGACCGCGAGGATCTGGTGCTCGCGCAACATCTGATGCACCCGGGTCACCACGACACCGAGCCGATCGGCGACCTCGGGAACCGACAACAGGGGCACCGAGTCCGCCAGCACGTCCTTGCTGCAGGGGAATGAGCTCACGGCAGACAACGGTAGTCGGTGTGCCGGGACCAGTTCCAACGGCATGGTTACGATCGACGGTGTCGCAGAGGGCGGCCGCGGATTTCGGAGGACTCACTGGTGATCGGGCAGATGCTGGACGGCCGCTATCGGATCGACGCGCCGATTGCCCGCGGCGGGATGTCGACGGTCTTCCGCGGCATGGACACCCGCCTCGACCGCCCGGTCGCCATCAAGGTGATGGACCCCAAGTTCGCCGGCGACCCGCAGTTCCTCACCCGCTTCGAACTGGAAGCGCGCACCGTCGCCCGGCTCAGCCATCCCGCCCTGGTCGCCGTCTACGACCAGGGCATCGACGGCGACCACCCGTTCCTCATCATGGAGCTGGTCCAGGGCGGCACCCTGCGGGAGCTGCTGCGTGAGCGCGGCCCGATGCCACCGCACGCGGCGCGCGCGGTGGTGGAGCCGGTGCTCGCCGCGATCGGGGTGGCGCACAGCCAGGGCCTGGTGCACCGCGACATCAAACCGGAGAACGTGCTGATCTCCGACGCGGGTGAGGTCAAGATCGCCGACTTCGGCCTGGTGCGCGCGGTCGCCGCGGCCAACACCACCGCGGCGGGCGTCATCCTCGGCACCGCCGCCTATCTCTCCCCGGAACAGGTCACCACCGGCCACACCGACGCCCGCAGCGATGTCTACGCCTTCGGCATCCTGATCTTCGAACTGCTCACCGGCCAGGTGCCGTTCACCGGTGACAACTCGCTGTCGGTCGCCCTGCAGCGGGTCGATCACGACGTGCCCAGCCCCAGCGGCTACATCGACGGCGTCCCCGTCGAATTCGACGAGCTGGTCGCCAGGGCCACCGCCCGCGAGCCCGCGCACCGCTTCGCCGACGCGAACGAGATGCTGGCCGAGTTGCGCCACATCGCCGCCCTGCTGAACCTGCCGCCCTACCGGGTGCCCGCGCCGCAGGACTCCGCCGAGCACCTGAGCGCGCGCCACCAGGCCGTGAGCCCCGCCCCCGGCCTCACCCCGGGCGCGTTCGCCCAGCCGCCGGCGCACACTCCCGCCGCGCAGCCGCACCGCACCCGGGTGGTGAGTGGACCGCAGCCCGGTGACGACGACTTCGACAGCAGGATGTACGGCGCCGCGGCGGCACCGGCCGGGCCGGGCCAGGCCGCCCCGCCGCAACACTACGAACCCCAGCACCACGGCAGCCACCGCGCACCCTACGGCCCCGACCCGGCCCGTGCCCGGCGCACCACCCTGATCTGGGTGGCCGCGGTCGTCGCGGTCACCCTGCTGGTCGGCATCGGCGGCTGGTGGCTCGGCGTCGGCCGCTACAACGCGGTGCCGCCGATCGCGGGCATGACCACCGAGCAGGCCACCGAAGCCCTGACCGAGGCCGGTTTCACCGCCACCACCAAACCCAAGGCCTCCGACACCGTGCCAACCGGCGGCGTCGTCGGCAGCGACCCGCCCGCCGGTTCCAAGATCACCAAGGGCTCCACCGTCGCGGTGCTGGTCTCCAGCGGCAAGCCGACCGTGCCGTCGGTGCAGCCGGGCGACGACATCGACACGGTGATCGCGCTGATCGAGGAGGCGGGCCTGACTCCGGTGCGCGCGGGCGAGACCGGCAGCAGCGCCCCCGAGGGCACACTGGCCGGGGTGGACCCAGAGCCGGGCACGGTGCTGCCGCTCAACGGTCAGGTCAGGGTCTACACCAGCAACGGCTCGCGCCCGGTGGAGATCCCCGACGTGCGCGGCAAGACCGTCGAAGAGGCCGAAGCGGCGCTGTCGGCGCTGGGCATCAGCGTGCGCAGCACCACCGAGGACTACGACAAGGCCATCGAGCCGGGCAGCGTGATCGGCACCGAACCCGCCATCGGCACCACCATCGACCCGGGCAAGGGCGTGACCCTGGTGGTCTCGAACGCGGTGAAGATCCCCGGCGTGATCGGCAAGAGCGTCGCCGACGCGCGGGAGATCCTCGAAGAGCTCGGCCTGCGGGTGCAGGTGCGCCAGCTGACCCCCCGCGACAGCTCGGTGGTCATCTCGCAGAGCCCGACCGCGGCCAACCGGGTCGAGCCGGGCTCGACCATCACCCTCGTCGCCCTGCCCTAGCAGCCTGTCCTGGTCCCTGCCCCAGCCTCGGCTCTGTCCCGGTGACCCCGCCCCGGCCTGCCGGGACGCCCGTGAGCGGCGACGCCCGGCTGCCCGCCCCGTGGCGCGAGCCGCCCGCCGGGCTCCGGCGGCACGTGCGCGCGCACCACGAACACGACAGAGCCCCCGCGTCCGGTGGACGCGGGGGCTCGTTTCGCCGTCGGCCCAGTGAACTCGACGGCCCAGTGAACTCGACGGCTCAGCCGCTCAGCGCAGCATCTCCGCGACCAGGAAGGACAGCTCCAGCGACTGCTGGGTGTTCAGCCGCGGATCGCAGGCGGTCTCGTAGCGGCCACCGAGGTCCAGGTCGGAGATGTCCTGGGCGCCGCCGAGGCATTCGGTGACGTTCTCGCCGGTCAGCTCGATGTGCAGGCCGCCGGGATGGGTGCCCAGCGCGCGATGCACCTCGAAGAAGCCCTGCACCTCGTCGACGATCCGGTCGAAATGGCGGGTCTTGAAGCCGGTGGAGGACTCGTGGGTGTTGCCGTGCATGGGGTCGCACTGCCAGATCACCTGGTGGCCGGTGGCCTGGACCTTCTCGATGATCGGCGGCAGCACATCGCGCACCTTGCCGTTGCCCATGCGCGCGACCAGCGTCAGCCTGCCGGGCTCGTTCTTCGGGTCGAGCCGCTCGACGTACTCCACCGCCTGCTCCGGGGTGGTGGTCGGGCCGATCTTCAGGCCGATCGGGTTGGCCAGCAGCTCGGCGAAGGCGATGTGCGCGCCGTCGAGCTGGCGGGTGCGCTCGCCGATCCACAGGAAGTGCGCCGACAGGTCGTAGAGCAGCGGGTCGCCGGTGACCGGGTGCTCGGACAACCGCAGCAGGGCCCGCTCGTAGTCGAGCACCAGCGCCTCGTGGCTGGCGTAGATGCGCGCCGACTGCAGGCTCGGGTCGTTGACCCGGCAGGCGCTCATGAACTTCAGGCCGCGGTCGATCTCCTCGGCCAGCGCCTCGTAGCGCGCGCCCGCCGGGGACTCGGCCACGAAGTCGCGGTTCCAGTCGTGCACCTTGTGCAGGTCGGCCATGCCCGCGCTGGTCAGCGCGCGCACCAGGTTCATCGCGGCGCTGGCGTTGGCGTAGGCGCGGACCAGGCGCGACGGGTCGTGCTCGCGCAGCGCCGGGTCGGCCGCCAGCGAGTTCACCATGTCGCCGCGATAGGACTTCAGGCCCTGGGAGTCGATGTCGGCCGAGCGCGGCTTGGCGTACTGGCCGGCGATCCTGGCCACCTTGACCACCGGCATGCTGGCGCCGTAGGTCAGCACCACGGCCATCTGCAACAGGGTGCGGATGTTGCCTCGGATGTGCGGCTCGGTGTTGTCGGCGAAGGTCTCCGCGCAGTCCCCGCCCTGCATCAGGAAGGCCTCGCCGCGGGCCACCTCGGCCAGGCGCTCCTTGAGCTCCTCCACCTCGGTGGGCAGGCAGATCGGCGGCACGCTCTCGAGCACGGTGCGCATCTTGCCCGCCAGTTCGGCGTCCCACGACGGCTGCTGCAACGCGGGACGGGCCAGAGCGTCGTCCAGGCGCCTGCGCAACTCGACAGGCAGCGGGGGCAGTTCCGGCAAGCGATCGATGGGTACGTCGACGGTCCAGTTCACCAGTTCAGAATACGTACCGCCGGGTCCGCGGGTATCGCGCGGTACGGGTGAAATCGCGACGCCGAGGGTGCGGCGATTCCCGCCCGGGGGACTCTTGCCCATCCGCCCGAGGCCCCTTGTCACCCACACCGGGCGCCGCCGCATAGGGTTGACCCGGCGCGGGCGATCCGACCCGCGCCGGGAACGATCCGAAAGGCCGGCGCGCTGCGTTACTTCTACGACTGCGAGTTCATCGAGGACGGTCGCACCATCGACCTGATCTCCATCGGGGTCGTCTGTGAGGACGGGCGCGAGTACTACGCGGTATCGACCGAATTCGATCCCGAGCGGGCCGGGCCGTGGGTGCGCAAGCACGTGCTGCCGCGGCTGCCCGCCGCCTCCTCGCCGCTGTGGCGCAGCCGCGCGCAGATCCGCGACGAGCTGTACGCCTTCTTCGTCCCCCGCCCCACGGTCCAGCCGGAGCTGTGGGCGTGGACCGGCGCCTACGACCACGTGGCGCTGGTGCAGCTGTGGGGGTCGATGACCGGCCTGCCGTCCGCGCTGCCGCGCTACACCAACGAACTGCGCCAGCACTGGGAGGCGCACGGCCGTCCGCCGCTGCCGCCGGTGCCCTCCGACGCGCACGACGCGCTGGCCGACGCCAGGCACAACCTCGCCAAGTTCGAGGCCATCGAGGCGGCCCGCAGGCGTTGAGCTGACGGCGCCCCGGTAGCCGCCATGAAGGGCATCCCCCGCGCCGCGGCGGCGACCGCCTCGCGCACCGACAGTCGCCCGCAGCAGGACACACGACGAGCCCCGCGTCGGCTGATCGACGCGGGGCCCGTCGCGGATGTCGTGCGGGTCAGGGCTGCTGCGGGGGCTCCTGCCGGGGGCTCTGCGGGTTCTGCGGGCTCTGCCGGTCCAGGAAGTCCTTGGCCTGCTGCTGGCCCTTGTCGACGTGCTGGGCGTACTTGCCGCCGGTGCGCTGATCGAACATGTCACCGGCTCGGTCGATGCCGCCCTTGACCTGATCGGGGTTCTTGCCTACCAACTCCTTGAGCTTGTCGATGATCGACATGCGCTCCTCCTCGGTGTTCTCGGCGTACACGGATTCCCGGGTCGGGTACCCGCGATCTTCGCGTCGAACACTACGCGCCGCGACCCGCGCGCATGCGCTTCCGCTATGAATCCCTCGGCGCGGCTCCCCTGCGCGACTCGCCTGCGCGACTCGCCTGCGCGACGGCCGGGAAAAGACCGAAGGCCCCCGGTCCGTGGACCGGGGGCCTTCGCTGTTCGCCGCGGATCAGTGCGCGGGCGAGGAGCCGCTCCTGGCCTCCTCCTGCACCTTCTCCAGAGCCGCGAGCTGGGCGTGTTCGGCCTCGTGCTCGAGCTCGAAGTTGCGGTCGGACTCCTCCTTGGGGTCCGGGCGGAGGAACGAGCCGGTGCCGGGCTTGCCCGCCAGGCCGAGCTTGTTCATCTTCTTGGGCACCGCGGCGCCCTGGTACTCCAGCGGGATCGGGTGGCCGTGCTCGTCGACCGGGCCGAGCGGCTGGTGCACCTCGATGTACTCGCCGTGCGGCAGGCGCTTGATCACGCCGGTCTCGATGCCGTGCTCGAGCACCGCGCGGTCGCTGCGCTGCAGGCCGAGGCAGAACCGGTAGGTGATGAAGTACGCCAGCGGCGGCACCACCAGCAGGCCGATGCGGCCCATCCAGGTGGTCGCGTTCAGCGAGATGTCGAACTTCAACGCGATGATGTCGTTGATGCACGACAGGGTCAGCACCAGGTAGAACGCGATCGCCATGGCGCCGATCGCGGTGCGGACCGGCACGTCGCGAGGACGCTGCAGCAGGTTGTGGTGCACGTCGTCGCCGCCGATGAGCCGCTTCTCGATCCACGGGTAGGCCACCAGCACGGTGAACACCAGGCCCATGACCAGCGCCACCCAGAACGCCGCCGGGATCGTATACCGGCCGAGGTAGAGCTCCCACGGCGGCATCAGGCGCGCCATGCCGTCGGTCCACATCATGTAGAAGTCGGGCTGCGAACCCGCCGAGACCTGGGAGGGGTTGTACGGGCCCAGGTTCCAGATCGGGTTGATCTGCAGCACGCCGCCCATGATGCCGACGATGCCGAGGGTGAAGGCGAAGAACGCGCCCTGGTCGGCGGCGAACACCGGCACGATGCGCGCGCCCACCACGTTGTTCTCGGTGCGGCCGGGGCCGGGGAACTGGGTGTGCTTCTGGTACCAGACCAGCGCCACGTGGGCGGCGATCAGGGCAAGGATGATGCCGGGCAGCAGCAGCACGTGCGCGACGTACAGGCGCGGGATGATGATGTCGCCCGGGAAGTCGCCTGCGAAGATCAGCCAGTGCAGCCAGGTGCCGATCACCGGGACACCGATGGTGATGCCGGAGAAGGCGGCCCGCAGACCGGTGCCCGAGAGCAGGTCGTCGGGCAGCGAGTAGCCGAAGAAGCCCTCGAACATCGCCAGGATCAGCAGCAGCGAGCCGATGACCCAGTTGCCCTCACGCGGCTTGCGGAACGCGCCGGTGAAGAAGATGCGGAACAGGTGGATGATGATCGACGCCGCGAACAGCAGGGCCGCCCAGTGGTGGATCTGGCGGACGAACAGGCCGCCGCGGACCTCGAAGGAGATCTCGAGGGCGGTCTCGTACGCACGGGACATGCCGACGCCGCGCAGCGGCTGGTAGGCGCCGTTGTAGGTCACGTGCGCCATCGACGGGTCGAAGTACAGGGTCAGGTAGACACCCGACAGCAACAGGATGATGAACGCGTACAGCGCGATCTCACCGAGCAGGAACGACCAGTGGGTCGGGAAGACCTTGTTGATCGAACGCTTCACGAACGCGGCGGCGCGATACCGCTCGTCCACCCCGTTGGCTTGGGCTGCGACTGAAGGGCTCATGAACGACGCTCCCAGAAGGCCGGTCCGAGCGGCTCGATGAAGTCGCCGTTGGCGACCAGGAAGCCCTCGGAGTTGACGGTGATCGGCAGCTGAGGCAGCGCACGAGCGGCGGGACCGAAGATCGGCTTACCCCACTCGGTCGCCGAGAACTGCGACTGATGGCAGGGGCACAGAATCCGGTTGGTCTGCTGCTCGTAGAGCGAGGTCGGGCAGCCGAGATGGGTGCAGATCTTCGAGTAGGCGAAGTAGTCGCCGTAGTTGAAGCTCTCCTGGCCCTTGCGCTTGATCGCCTTCTCGGCGTCCTCGGTGCGCAGACGGATCAGCATGACGGCGTTGCGGATGCCACGCAGCGACTGCAGCGTCGCGTGGCTGTCGCCGCGCCAGGATTCCTTCCACGGGAACACGGTTTCCATGGAACCGGCGTCCAGATCCTCTGGACGCACCAACACGATGTCCTCCGGGCGACCGGTGTCGCGCCGCAGGTAGACGGTCTCCCCGGGGTAGTCGGGGGTCCAGCCGGACACCCACAGCGGCGACTTCTCGCGCTTGGCCCAGGGGTTCTTGACCATGCCGCCGACGAAGACCAGCAGCGAGCCGATGCCGAGGATGCCGACGCCGACGCCCGCGGTGCGGGTGATCATCTTGCGGCGGCCGAGGGTGGAGGTCTCCGCGGCGTCCTGCAGCTGGGCGGCCAGGGTGCGGCGCTCCACCTCGGGCGAGGGGCCGTCGTGACGCTCCTGGACCGAGATCTCGGCCGGGATCAGCTTCTTGCGGATCAGCAGCACCGCGATGCCGATGACCAGCACCGAGATGCCGAAGGTCAGGCCGACCAGCGGGGTGAACAGCGAGTAGGCGGTGTGGCCCTCCTCGCCGTAGCCCTTGAACTCCCAGGGCCAGAAGAGGAACACGCCGACCAGCGCCGCGGCCGCCAGGCCGGACACCGCGAACCAGAAGGTGATCTGGCGCTCGGCACGCTTCTCCGCCCTGGTACCGGGCACCGGGAAACGCTCGGCACGGTAGACGACGTTCACGCCGTCGCGCTTGGTGCCGAGTTCGACGAGCTCGTCGCGCGTCATCGCGTCGAGCTCTTCCTCGGTCGGATCGGCCGGGGTGTTCACCGGCTTCTTCGACAGTTCGGGCCCCTCGTCCGGCCGGCTCACGTCGTCTCGCTCCTGTTCACTCATGATCGGGATCCGATCCACATCGCCGCACCGACGGTCAGCACGATGCCGACGACCCAGATGGCGATGAACTCGGTCGCGGGTCCGAACCCGCCGAGACCGTAGCCGCCGGGCGTGGCCTCCTCGGTCGCGTTCTTGATGTAGGCGATGATGTCGCGCTTCTCTTCCGGGGTCAGCTGGCGGTCGGAGAACTTGGGCATGTTCTCCGGGCCGGTCAGCATGGCCGCGTAGATCTGCTGCTCGCTGGCGGGCGCCAGCGGCGGGGCGTACTTGCCGGAGGACAGCGCGCCGCCCTTGCCGGTGAAGTTGTGGCAGGACGCGCAGTTCATCCTGAACAGCTCCGAACCGCGGCCGATGTCGTCACCGCGCAGCGACTCCTGGGCGACCTCGCCGTTCTCGTCGCGGACGACGCTGGGGCCACCGCCGTTGGCGGCGATGTAGGCGCCGAGCGCGTCGATCTGCTGGGCGTCGAACTTGGCGGGCTTGCGCGGGGCCTGGGCCTGGTTGGCGGCCAGCGGCATGCGGCCGGAGGAGACCTGGAAGTAGACCGCGGCCTCACCGACGCCGATGAGGCTCGGGCCGCGGTCGGGCACGCCCTGCAGGTTGACACCGTGGCAGGTGACGCAGGAGGTGTCGTAGAGCTGCTGTCCCTCGCGGATCAACGCGGACTGGTCCTGATGTGCTGTGGCGACCTGGGGCTCAGGAGTCAACGCGGTGGCGAGGAAGCCGGCTCCGACCAGGCCCACCAGGAGCGCGAGCCCGCCCGCGACGCGACGACGGGCGCGGCGCTGCTTGCGGGTCTTGCTGGCCTGGCCGTTCCCGGGGCTGGCGGGCTCTGGC
>Ga0079224_100007161_pt1 | contig 14918 bp, 12 predicted proteins | sample Stecom2015_FD_80414 | JGI IMG/M metagenome (GOLD analysis project Ga0079224, IMG submission 80414) | Agricultural soil microbial communities from Utah to study Nitrogen management - Steer compost 2015 | ecosystem: Environmental > Terrestrial > Soil > Agricultural land | place: USA: Utah...
GGGCTTTCGCGACATCACCACGGGCGCGACCGAGTTCTACCCGGCCGGGGACGGCTGGGACGTGCCGTCGGGCTGGGGCGCGCCGATCTGCGATCAGCTCGCGCAGCTGGTTCCGTGAGGCACGCCGATCGAGCGTCGGCACCGCCGCATTCGCAGCTTCGGTGGTTGACTGTTTGGGCGACGTGGGGCTGTTATCCTCATGCATGCCCTCACGAGAGCAGCTGGTTCAGCTCTACCGCGATTTCGATCCCGCGGAACCAGTCTCGCAGGCGACCCTCGGCCAGTTCGTCGAGCGCAGCGGAGAGAGCGCGGCGACGATCGTCGAGGATCTGCAGCTCGGGTTGGATCCGCTGGGCAAGTGGGTGATCACCGGGTCGGTCGGATGCGGCAAGAGTAGCGAGCTGGTCAAGGTCGCCGATCTTCTGCGAGCCGACTACGCCGTCGTCCCGTTGGACTTGCCGAACTCGGTCGCGCGCGTGGACATGCTGCAGCCCGCCGAGATCCTGTTCTTGATCGGTGCGGCCACGGTCAAGGCCGCGCGCGATCTGTGGGGGCACGAGATCGCCACCGCATCGCAGGATCGTCTGATCAAAGCCTTTGCCGGGCTCGTGCCCGATCGCGATCTGGACCTCAACGCGGTGTTCGAGGGCGTGGCGTTGTTCCTGGGCGACCTGGTGGTGCCGGGCGCGGGCAGGATCGCCGCCGCAGCGACCAAGACCGTCGAGGTCGCTCGCCAGCGTCACCGCCCGTCGGCGCTCGGCGGCAAGACCCGGCCCTTGCAGGAGGGCGAGGCCGACCTGCAGCGCTTGCTGGAGGCGCTCGATCTCATCTTGCAAGAGGTGCGGAGCTCCTATCGTGCGCCCGTGATCCTCGTCGACGGCCTCGACAAGCTGCTCGAGCTGGCGAAGATCCGCGAATTGTTCGTGACCACGCGAACCTTGTGCGAGCCGACCTGCATCATCGTCTACACCGGGCCCATCACGCTGATGCTGGCCCCGGAGTGGAAAACAACGGGGGATCACTTTCGGCGCGTGCGATTGTCCAATTTGGTGGTCCGTCCACCGGGGGTCGACAGTATCGCGCTCCCGGTCGAGCGCATCGAGAATGACCGGGAGCGGCTCCGTGACCTGGTCCGGCTCCGGCTCGCCGAGCGTGGCCTCGATGTCCCGCATGTATTTGAAGCGGACTCGCTCGCGCTGCTGATCGATGCCTCCGGCGGGCTGGTCCGCGACTTGGTACATCTGGTCAACCGCTCGATTCGAAGCGCGCTCAAGCGGGGTGCGCCCGCCATCGCGGTTGCTGACGTGCGGGTCGCTCGTGAGGAATTGCGCAAGGACATGGACATCAGCCTCAACACCATGCTGCGCGACGAAATCGCTCACGTGGAGCGCCTCGGCGAGCCCTCGGGCAGCCCGGAGTCACACAGGTTACTGCTGTGGGGCTACGTGCTCCCGTACACCAACGGCAGGGTGTGGTTCGAGCCGCACCCGTTGCTCCGTGATTGACACTGCCAGGCTGGATCGCGGTTGGATCGTGGCGACGTTCACTCCCGAGGCGCTGAACGACCTCTCGCTCACGGTTGATCTGGGCGAGCGATTGACGCTGATCTTCGTGTTCGGGCCCGGCTATCTGGCCAGTGACGGGCTCGGTGAGATCGCACAGAGCATCGGCGTGGGTCGTCGGGTGCTGCGGCACCGCCTCGACCGACTCGGACCCAATGTGGCTGAGACCATCGCCAGCGTCGACGAGCCGCGCCCGGTGGTGCTGGTCAGCGGCCTCGAGCGGATGACGCCCGAGCTCCACGCACGGATGCTCGAGAGCATGAACCTGCTGCGGGACACGCTCAACAAGCAGCCGGCGGTGGTGGTGATGTGGATTCCCAGCGATGTCGCGGATGAGTTTCGGCGCGTTTGTATCGATCTGTTTCAGTGGCGGACGCTCACGATGCTCGTCGATTCGGCGCCGGATGAGGCCCGGCGCGCGCATCATGCTTATCTGGTTGGCCTGGCGTCGGCTCACTCGATCCCGCCCTGGGGGCCGAGCGAGCGGTTCGTGACCGTCGATGGCCAGGATCGTCGACCGGTCGACGGCTGGCTCGCTCGGGTCCATCGGGGTCTGTTGCTGGGTCCGCCTGGCGCGGGCAAGACCACGGAGCTGCGGCGCCATGCGGCCCGGCAGGCGGCGGCGATCCTCGACGGCGATTCAACCGTCGAGTTTCCGGTATTCGTCGCGGTCCGTCGGCTCGACGGGGCGAATGTCGACTGGCGCGCGCTGGCCCAGGCCGCCGAGCAATCGCGCGAACAGCAGGTGGTCGCGTCGGTCGAGCAGCGATTGGCGAGCGGTCACGCGCTGCTGCTGGTCGACGGCGTCGATGAGCTGCCGCCGCCCAGGCGCGCCGGCTTTGAAGATCGGTTTGTCGAGTTGGTCGCGAGCAGTCCCGACTTGCGTGTGATTGTCGCGAGTCGAGACGGCGCCGCCGATCCGCGCTGGCAGGCCTGGCAACAGGCCCACCTCGAGCCCCTCGACGCGGACGCCATCGCGGCGTCGCTACGAGGCGTGGGTCTGGATCAGGACCGGTTCTTGCCGATGGTGATGGCGGGGCCGATCGCCGAACTGGCCAAAAATCCGCTCTCGTTGGGGCTCATGATCGAATTGCTCGGTCGCGACCGGCAGCTGCCGACCTTGCGTATCACGGAGCTGACCAAGAGGATCGTCGACGAGCGCCTCGGATACTGGGATCGTCAGCGTGGAGTCACGCGGTTCTTTCCGACGCCGGCCGGGTTGCTACGCGAATTCTTGTCGACCTTGGCTGCTCGAATGACGCGAAAGCGTCTCGCGGCGGTCGACCTGGCGGCCATTCCAGACAGTGCCCAACATCAGCTCGGCATCGAGCGTTCCGGGCTGTTGCGCGGCGGAGGGGAGTCTGGGGCCGGTCATGTGTTCGTCCACGATCTCTTTCGAGAGTATCTCGCCGGGGAATGGCTGCTCAAACACCACGATTCGCCCGAGCAACTCGCCCGCTACGCGATCGACGAGGCCTGGCAAGGAGCGGTGGTCCATGCGCTGGCGCTGCTTCACCCCACGGAGCTCGAGGCCGCGTTCGAGCAGATCTGGAAGACGGCGGACACGCTGCCGTCGCAGCAGCGCTGGACCGTGCGTCGGGTCGCCCTCGCAGGCGCGCTCCAGACCACGAATTCGCGTCTTCGCGAGCAGCTGCTCGACCGCGGGTTCGCGGCGGTGGACCAGGCGCAGCGCGACGGCGAGTCACCGGAGCTGTGGCGGCCGATCGCGCAGATGCTCGACGATGAGGACTACCCTCGTTGAGGGTGCGCCACGGTCACGGCTGCTCGGTCTGGTCCTCGTCTTGGTCCGCAGCGGCGGGCTCCGGGCACACGCCCGGATAGGCGCGCGCGTGCGGATCGCCGCAGACCAGCTCCGGCGTCGGCACGACCGGTGGCGGCGGCGGCTCGCCGATCGACACCAGCGGCTGCTCGGGCCGGACCGGGAACACGCCGATGTAGTCGACGCGACTGTCGGCCTCGCCGTCGATCACCCGACCGCGGAGCCCGAACACGATCAGGTCGAGGCCGTCGTCGCTGATCCAAAAGCACCACATCGAGGCCTGGCCGCGGGTCACTCGGGGTTCGGCGCGGCGATCGATGACCGGGCAGCGCAGCTCGGCGTCGATCGAGAACCGGGCGGCGGCGTCGAGCAGCCGCTGGACCGCGGGCGCCGGTCCGTCGGCGCCGAGGATCGCCTCGGCGCCGAGCTGTCGACGATCGGGCAGGCCGATGCGCGCGTCGGGCTCGAGCAGGGCGGCGAAGGCCTCGAGCTCGCCGGCGATCGCGGTCCGCAGCAGCTCGTGGATCAGCGACTCGGCGGCGCGCGGGAGCGGGTGGCGGCGGTCGGGCTCGGGCGCGTGCAGGTCGAGGGCGAGCAGGCTCGTGGGCGGTCGCGAGCCGTCGTCGCGCTCGTCATGCACGCGAGGTAGGGCGATCCGGGCCTCGGGATCGTCGACGCTCTCGTGCATGCGGGCGAGCACGGGCAGCATGTGCTCGGCCGCGCAGGCGCTCTGATCCCAGCCGAGCCGACGCACGATCGACCAGCCATCGACGAACGCCCAGCGCCGCTCGTCGACCGCCGACCAGCGAATCGCCAGAGACTCGTCGGGCGTCTCGCTGATCGGCCCGGTGCCGAGCTCGTGGAGCGCGACGGCGCGGTCGAGATCGAGATCGACGATCGGGGTGATCCGCAGCTCGTGGACCTGCCCGTCGGCGCCGCGAAAGCGGTGCACGCAGGCGAGCTCCTCGGACTCGCCGAGGTACTCCGCGAATCCGCAGCTCTGCCTGGCCAGCTGTGGATCGAAGCCGTAGCCGCTCGGGCAGCAGCGGGTCGGCTCGGTCCGGGCGAGCCCCCGCAGGTTCGGATCGCCCGGCGGACCGGCATAGCGCAGGCAGCGATCGCCGGGATCGCCTGGCTCGACAGCCGGAGGATCCGCTCGCAGGGTGGCGGTTGGCGGGGTGGTGTGACAGCCCCAAACGGAGAGGGCGAGGCCGAGGATCAGTGCCGACGTGCTCGGGACTCGCATGTGAGAACCGTTGCCTGGGCGGGGTCGCAGTGTAACTCGCGGTCGTTTTCGCCGGCCAGCGCAACGGGTAGCGTGGGGTCATGAAAATTACCGGCGCGCGCTGGCTGTTCATCTCCCTGGGCTCGATCGTCTGCGCGGCTGCGTGCACCGAGGACGGGACCGGCAGCGAGAACGCGTTCCAGACCGAGTCCGGGGACGGCGACGGCGATCCAACCGGCGACGGAGACGGAGATGGCGACGGCGACGGGGATGGCGACGGCGATCTCGGCGACGGCGACGGGGATGGCGACGGGGATGGCGACGGCGACGGCGACGGCGACGGGGACGGGGACGGGGACGGCGATGGCGACGGCGACGTCGATCCCGGCGACGACACCATCTACGAGCTGCAAGACGGCTCGGTCGCGCTCAACACGGTCGTGCTGGTCAACGGCGTGTGGGTGACGGCGACCACCGACAGCGGCTTCTTCGCTCAGGAGCCGCCGGGCGGGCCGAACTCGGGCATCTGGGTCTACATCGCGCAGGGCGGCCCGGACATCACCGGGCTCGCGATCGGCGACCTGGTCGACATCGAGGGGGTGTTGATCGAATTCAACGGCATCACCGAGATCGTCGCGACCAACGGGATGGTGGTCGAGGTCGGCGCGCTCGATCCGATCCCCGCGCCCGATCTGGTCGGGCTCGCCGATCTCGTGGCCGACGTCGGCGAGCCGTGGGAGAGCGTGCTGGTGCGGGTCGAGCACGATCCGCTCCAGGTGGTCGGCCTGCCGGGCTTCGAGGTCCTGATCGACGACGGCTCCGCGACCGGCGTGATCGACGACTACCTCTACAGCCTGATCGTCGACGGCGCGGCCGAGTTCCCCAACATCAGCCTCGGGGCCACGTTCACGGCCGTGCAGGGCCCGGTCAACTTCTCGTCCGGGGCCTTCAAGATCGCCCCGCGCTTCGCCGCCGATCTCGAGGGCTACGCCGAGTCGGACATCGTCTATCTCGACATCAACGATCTGGTCCCCGGCGATCTGGTGATCACCGAGATCATGTACGACCCCGGCCCCTGCGACGACAATTACTGCGAGTGGATCGAGATCTACAACGCGACCGGCGAGCACCTCGACCTCAGCGGCCTGCGAGTACAGGACGCGATCGCGGCGACCGGGACCGTCGCCGCGCTGGTGCTCGAGCCCGACGGCTACGCCTGGCTCGGTCGCGGGCCGATGGCCAACTGGGGCTACACGGAGCCGGCCGACGCGTACTACGGGCCCAACCCGGCGCTCAACAACAACACCGACAAGGTCGTGATCCTCAACGACGTCGAGATGCTCGACCAGACCCACACCTACGTCGACGAGGCCAGCGCCGGCAAGTCGCTCAAGCTCGATCCGGCGATGATCGACGTGCTCGCCAACGACGACCCGGACAACTGGTGCTACTCGACCGTCGACTTCGGCGACGGCGATCTCGGCTCACCGGGGGCGGCCAACGAGGCCGCCTGCAACATGAACCCTTGACGGCTCGCCGACCGACCTCGGTCAGGCGTTCGCTCGCGGTCCTACCGGGTTGGATTGGCCGGATCCACCTGGGTGTAGCGCTGCTCGAGCATGGTGAACATCGCCCGTAGCCCGAACGCCTCGCCGCCGGGCGGACGCCCGGGCCGAGCGGCGAGGTTGTAGGCCATCGTGTCGATGTGGGCCCAGGGGGTCTTGCTCGACACGAACTCGTTGAGGAACAGCGCGGCCGTGATCGCGCCGCCCTGGGCGATGTTGGCGATGTTGTTGATGTCGGCGACCTTGCTCTCGAGGTGCCGGCGGTAGCTGTGGAACAGCGGCAGCCGCCAGAGCGGATCGTTGGTCGCGGTCCCGGCCTCGAGGATCGCGGCGGCGAGCGGGTCGTCGTTGCAAAACAGCGCGGGCAGCTCGGTGCCGAGCGCGACCCGGGCGGCGCCGGTCAGGGTTGCGAAGTCGATCAGCAGATCGGGGCTCTCGGCGTCGGCGTCGGCCAGCGCGTCGCAGAGGATCAGCCGGCCCTCGGCGTCGGTGTTGCCGACCTCGACGGTGATGCCCTTGCGGGTCTGCAGCACGTCGAGCGGCCGGTAGGCGGTGCCGGAGATCGCGTTTTCGACCGCCGGGATCAGCACCCGCAGGCGGACCGGCAGCTCGGCGTCCATGATCATCTGCGCGAGCCCGAGGACCGTGGCCGCGCCGCCCATGTCCTTCTTCATGAGCTTCATGCCGGACGAGTTCTTGAGGTCGAGGCCGCCGGTGTCGAACACCACGCCCTTGCCGACCAGCGTCAGCTTGGGCGCGTCCTCGGCTCCCCAGCGGATGTCGATCAGCCGCGGCTCGCGGGGGCTGCCCTTGCCGACCGCGTAGATGGCCGGGTAGTTGCCGGCCAGCAGATCCTCGCCGACCGTGATCGTGATCGCGGCGCCGTGAGTGCCGGCGACCTTGGCCGCCTCGGCGGCGAGCTCGGCCGGGCCGAGATCGCCGGCCGGCGTGTTGACCAGATCGCGGGCCAAGAACACCGCGTTGCGGGCCCGCTCGACCGCCTTGCGATCGGCCCGCTTGGGCCAGACCAGGGTCGGGAAGCTCTTTTGTTTGCTCTGATAGCGACCGAAGTGATAGGTCGCCAGCGCCCAGCCGAGCGCGGCGTCGTTGGCCTCGCTGGCTTCGAGCTCGCCCTCGATCTCGTAGCGACCCTTCGGCAGCTTGCCGGGCAGCGCCGCGTAGGCCCAGAGGACCGCCTTGGCCGGATCGCTCGACGGCTTGCCGAGACCGAGCACCACCTTGGCGAGGGTCCCGTCGCGGCCGGGCAGCGGCGCGATGTTGCCAGCCTCGGGCTTGAAGTCGATGGAGCTCAGCCACGCCTGCGTGGCCTTGGGCTGGCGCTTGTGCCAGTCCTTGTAGGCCTTGGAGGTGAGGGCGACGATCGGGATCGTCTTCGCGTTGGCTCGGGCGGCGAAGTTGTCCATCGGGGCGCGACGATACACGATGTCACGCGGCGCTACCCGATCAGCTCGATCAAAAGGCTGGTGATGTTGTCCGACCCGCCCTGCTCGTTGGCGAAGCGGATCGACTCGAGCACGGCCTCCTGCACGTCCTTGGCCATGATCCTGTCGAGCGCGGCGTCGGTCAGGTAGCCGTGCAGGCCGTCGGAGCAGAGCAGGATCCGGTCGCGGGGAAACAGCGGGATCGGCAGCGTGTCGACCTCGACGTAGTCCTTGTGCCCGACCGCGCGGGTGATGACGTTGCGGATCCGCGAGCGCTTGGCCTCTTCCGGGCTGATCAAGCCGTGCTTGAGCTGGTAGTTGACCAGCGTGTGATCCTCGGTGAGCTGCGAGACTCGGCCGTCGCGCGAGAGGTAGACCCGCGAGTCGCCGACCTGACCGACGATGCCGATCGATCCGGCCACGTAGAACGCCGAGGCGGTGGTGCTCATGCCGCGCTGCTCGGGGTTGAGCTCGCCGAGCGAGTGGACCATGTAGGTCGCGTTTTGGATCGCGCCGCGCATCAGCTGGCAGAGCTTGCCGACGATCTCGGAGCTGCTGCCCTCCTCGCGGAGCTCGGCGAGCTGCTTCTCCTCGCGCTTGAACCACTCCCAGATGAAGTCGACGGCCTCGCGGCTGGCGATCTCGCCGCGGGCGCGGCCGCCGACGCCGTCGCAGACGATGAACAGCCCGAGCTCGGGATCGGCGAGGAATGCATCCTCGTTGTGGGTCCGCTTCATGCCCACGTCGGTGTGACCGAAGTAGCGGACGCGCATCGATGTGACTCTACCACGGCGTCGACGAATTCGCCGACCAGAAGTCCGGGGCTGGTGGGGCGAACACCGGCGCTTCGTCGGGGGACACCACCGACAGATCGATCGCGAAGGCATGCAGGCGGATCGCGGCGCGATCCGAGTCACTCGTCGGACGACCGTAGACCCGGTCGCCGACGATCGGCAGGCCGATCCATGCCAGATGCACGCGGGCCTGATGGCGGCACCCGGTCTCGAGCAGCAGCCGGACCAGCCAGCGATCACCGTGAGACGCGAGTGGCTGTACGACCGTGCTCGCACGGCGACCGTCGAGACGGACGGCGCTGCGCTCGAGGCCGTCGCGGCCGATCGCGGCGCGGATTCGAACGCAGACGAGCGGCTGCTCCGGCCGATCGCCGAGCAACGGCGCGAGCCGATCGGCAAAGTCCGTGAGCGGCGCTGCGGTCTCGATCCAGCCGCGGAGTCCGTCGGCGGGGAGCTCGGGTGGCCAGCGATCGCTCACGCGATCGCACACGGCGAGGTAGTGCTTGGCAACCCGTGCAGCTTTGAACTCTCGCCGGGCCTCGCTCCACGCCGCGCGCGAGCGCGCGAACGCAACCACGCCCGAGGTCGGCTGATCGAGGCGATGCACGGCACCGCCCTCGCGCGGATCTTCGGACGCGGCGGCGCACTCGGGGAACCGCCGGGCGACCGCGGTCGCGAGCACGCCGGGCTCGTCGGGATCGAGGGCGACGGTGTGGATGCCGGCCGGCTTGTGCACGTAGACGAAGCGCTCGGTGATCGCCAGGACATCGAGCTCGGGCGCGGAGACCTGCTGGTGCTCGAGCTCGAGCTCGAGGGTCTGACCGACGCTGACGCGGGCCGAGGGCGGCTGGCGCTGGCCGTCGATCCGCAGCTTGCCCGCGCGCGCGAGCACCCGCGCCCGACGACGCGACAGCGCGGGGATCCGACGGCCGAGCACCACGTCGGCGCGCTCGCCCTGGTCGGCCTGGTCGCTGACCACGTGACGGAGGATCGGAGTTGGCTGGCTTGGCTCGTTCATTCGCGGATGATGATCGCCTCGAGGCGCTCGCCGGCCGGGACCGTCTCGCGCCCGGCCGGGATCCGGATCAGGGCGTCGAAGCCGGCGATCGATCGCAGCGCGCCCGAGAGCTGCCGGTCGAGCGGGAGCGCCCGACCGGCGCGGTCGAGCCTGGCGCGGATCCAGTGCTCGCGTCGACGATCGCCCTCGGCCTGGTCGGCGAGCTCGACCAGGCGACGCGCTCGGACCCAGCGGGCGCGCGGGAGCCCGAGCAGCGCGCGGATCAGCGGGCGCACGAACAGCTCGAAGGCGACCAGCGTGCTGGCCGGGTTGCCGGGCAAGGCCAGCACCGGGAGCGCCGGGCGATCCACCAGGTTGGGGCGGGGCAGGGTCCCGAAGGTGGTCGGCCGACCGGGCCGCAGCTCGACCTTGCGAAAGCCGAGCTCGAGCCCGAGCTCGCGCAGGACCGGGAGCGTGAGATCGTGATCGCCGACCGAGATGCCGCCGCTGCACACCAGCACATCGGCCTCGCTCGCGGCCCGCTCGATCGCGCTGCGCATCGCCTCGCGGGTGTCGGCGACGACCCCGAGATCGAGCGGCTCGCCGCCGGCCTCGTCGATCAGAGCGGTCAGCATCAGCGCGTTGGTCGAGATCACCTGGCCGCGAGCGGGGGTCTGGCCGATCGCGACCAGCTCGTCGCCGCTCGACAGGATCGCGACCCTGGGCCTGCGGCGGACCACGACCTCGAAGTTGCCGGTCCCGGCCAGCAGCGAGGCCTCGCCGCCGCCGATCGGCTGGCCGGCCTCGAGCAGCGGCTCGTCGGTCCGCACGTCGCTGCCGATCGGTCGGATCCAGCGACCCGGCGCGACCTGCCGCAGCGCGATGCTCGACAGCTCGATCAGGGTGCGATCGCCGACCTCGATCCGGCGAGTGTCCTCCTGCGGGACCACGGCGTCGGCTCCGGCCGGGACCACCGCTCCGGTCGCGATCCGGACACAGGTGCCGGGCTCGATCGCCGCCGCGCTCGGGTGGCCGGCGGCGCTCTCGGCCGCGAGCACCAGCGCGAGGGTCTCGGCGTCGTGCTCGTCGCGGGCGACGATCAGATCGGCGCTGCGGACCGCGTAGCCGTCCATGATGCTCAGCGGCGCGTTGGGCAGCGGCCAGCGGGCGCGGCCGGGCGCGGCCAGGATCCGACCGATCGCCTGCTCGACCGGCACGCGCTCGCGGCCGATCGCGTCGAGCTCGACACGATCGAGCACCACGCCGAGCGCGGCCTCGACCGACAGCGGTGCGTCACTGGTCGTCATAGCTCTTGCCGGGCACCCGCGAGCTGTCGGGCGTCGACGGCCTGCGCGAGGGCAGCTCGGTGTCGGTCTCGCGCTCGCTGCTCTCGAGGCTGGTCGCGACCTCGATCTCGGCGGTCAGCGTGGTCGGTCGCGGAGCCGGAGGATCGACGGTGCCCTTGCTCGCGCCCTTGGCCACGTACACGACGATGATCTGATCGGGCGCGAGCTTGTGCTCGCGGGGCACGCCGTTGATCCGGGCCAGCGACCCGAGCGAGAGGTCGAACTTCTTGGCAATCTTCTTGAGCGTGTCGTCCTTGCCGACCTTGTAGCCGCGGCGGAGCAGCTCGCGATCGGCGAGCAGCGCGTCGAGGTGGGCCGCGCTGCCGCGGACCACGTGGCGGACGTCGGCGAGCTCGGCGATCGTGACCCCGGCCGCGGCCGCGTCGAAGTCCTGGGCGACCAGGATCTGCAGCATCTGCCCGTCGACCAGCCGGGCCTCGGGATCGAGGTCGTTCCAGCCGACGATCTCGGTCCACGCGACCCCGAAGCTGCTGGCGATCGCGACGCCCGAGCTCGCGCGGGTGACCCGGAAGAACACCAGCCGCTTGCCGGCCGGGATCGCGAGCGGCGGCACGGCCACGATCGGAGGAGAGCTCGGCGTCGAGGCTGTCTGCGCCGCGCTCTGGGCCGGCACCACCAGCACCACCCCGGCCTTGACCTCGCCGCTGTCGTGGATCGCGTTGATCTTGCGCAGCTGCTTTTGGGTGATCCCGTGGGCCGCGGCGATGCTGTCGAGATCGTCGCCGAGCTTGGCCTTGTAGGTGGTCCAGCGCTGCTCGTTCGAGGCGATGGTGGTCAGCGACGAGAACAGCTCGTGCTTGGCTCGCGGGATCCGAACCGGCGCCGGCCCACCCTCGGGCGGCGTGCGGCCGCGCAGGTAGGCGGCGTTGATCTGAGCGAGCAGATCGACGTCGACCTCGATGGCCTTGGCGAGATCCTCGAGCCGGGTGCCGGCCGCGACCTTGACCTCGATCAGATCGAGCCGCGGCTCGGGCTTGCCGGTCACCCCAAACGCCTCGCGGTTGTGGCCGACGATCGCCGCGGCGAGGATCTTGGGCACGTAGTTGACGGTCTGTCGCGGCAGCGCGTTCTCGATCTCGGTCAGCGCCCAGTAGTTGTTGGTGTTGTTGGCCCGGATGCTCTGCACGACCAGCCCGTAGCCGGCGTTGTAGGCCGCCAGCGCCAGTTCCCAGGTGCCGAACCGGGTCTTGAGATCGGCCAGGTAGGTGGCCGCCGCGTAGCCGGAGCGCTCGAAGTCGAGGCGATCGTCGACCCAGTAGTCGGTGTCGAGCCCGTAGACCCGACCGGTCGGTTCCATGAACTGCCACATGCCCGCGGCGCCGACCGACGACTGGGCGCTGGGATCGAAGCCGCTCTCGATCATCGCCACGTAGACCAGATCCTGGGGGACGCCGACCTCGGCCAGGATCGCCCGCAGCCGCTGCTCGTAGCGGCCCATCCGGTTGAGCCACGCCGCGATCATTCGTTGACCCTTGGGGTCGTCCTTGAAAAAGCGCAGGTACTCGATGGTTTGGTGGTTCCAGCGGACCGGGATGTCCGGCAGCTCGAGCTTGGCCATCCAGGCCTCGGGCGGCTTGTCGACGATGGTCTTGCGCGGCGCCTGACCCTCGGGGAACGCCGTGGCCTCGAAGCCGAGCAGCTCGCGGCGAAGCTCGTGGTCCCAGCGGCGCTCGGGCGTCGCGTAGGCGACGTGGATCGAGGCGCTCGGCGGCCGATCACCGCGGACTCGCTGACGCGCCTCGTCGTCGGCCCACACGGCTCGATCGGGATCCCAGCTCGGACCGATCTGCACCTTGCCGGGCTGCGGCGGGCCGGCGATCGCAACGCTGGAGATCAGCACTGCGAGCCCGATCAGCGCCGTTGCAGCGCAGCGCCAGATGCGCTTGCGCTTGCGTTGCAGGGCGACGGCGAGGCCACGCTCGTGAGACTCGAGTGTCACGACCTCGCGGGCCACCCGCCCGTGCGAGTCCGGCGGTGTGAGCGGGTCCATTGGGCGAGGCTAGCAAAGGGCTCGGAAGAGGACTACCGTCTCTCCCATGCTTCTGGGTTTCACCCTCGGCCCGGCAGAGATCGCCGTCATCGTGCTGATTGTGCTGCTCGTGTTCGGCCCGTCCAAGCTCCCGCAATTGGGCAAGAGCGTCGGCCAGATGCTCCGCGGCTTCAAAAAAGAGATGAAGTCGATGAACGAGGACGAGGAGCAGGACGGCAATGACGCTGCCGCGCTCCCACGCCCGAAGCCGGGCGAGATCGACGTGACCCCGACCGCCAACGCCGAGAAGAAGACCACGACCACTTAGGGTTGGGGCGTCATTGCACGGCGTGGAGACGCCGTGCAATGGCTCGAGCGACGCCATCGGGCAGCGTGTGATCGCGGTCGAGCTCGCGCAGCTCGGTGCGGTTGAGCAGGCCGACCAGACGCACGGCGGCGGCTTCGGGCAAGTTGGGATTGCGCAGCAGCGCTCGACGCACGCGGGCTCGGCAGCTCCAGCGCCTGGTGTGGAGCACCAGCTCGAGCACCGCAGCGCTGGCGCGCCTGGCCGTGGTGATGCGCAGGACGTCGGTCTCGGTCAGCCGCGGGTTGCGGAGCAGCAGCTCGACGACGTCGACGTGTGGATCGGCGAGCAGCCGCTCGATCACGTCGCGCTTCCAGGTCCGCGCGAGGCTCTTGCGCTCGCCGAGGGTCAGCGGTCGGGTGCCGGGAGTCAGCGCGCGCGGTGCCGCGGCGTCCTCGTCGATCGCGGCCGCGACGGTCGAGTAGAGCAGCTCCTTGCATGACTCGAGGCCGAGTCGATCGGCGGCCTCGTAGATGGCGCGACGGTTCGAGTAGGGCAGGCGATCGCCGCCCGCGAGCTCGATCGCCGCGAGCAGGCTGACGTCGTAGGGAGGACCGCCCGCGCGTCCGGCCGTGGCGAGGGCGTCCAGCAGCCAGGCCGCGTCGGCCGGATCGCGAGCGACGAGCTGCTCGCACAGGGCCGCGACGCGCATCGCCTGCTCGGGCAAGGCCGCCAGCCTGCGAGCTACGGCGTGGGCGTCGTCGGGCACTCGCTGAGGTTGCGGGAGCGCGAGCAGCCAGGCAAGCGAGGCGTCAGCCGTCGGCTTGCTCGTCGGACTTGGCGTCGGTGTCGGCCTTGCCGTCTTTGCCGGCCTTGTCGTCGGCCTTGCCGTCGTCGACCGGCGCCAGGCCGCCGAGCTCGAGCAGCTTTTGATACGGATGCCCGGTGGTCACCAGCGACCAGGTCATCAGGCCGCCGACCGCCAGCAGGATCAGCAGCAGCAACAGCGTGAGCACGGTGCGGACCGGGCTGCGCTTGCCGGTATCCCTGGCCTCGCCCTCGTCCTCGTCGGGCTCTTGCTCGTCGACGCCGGTCGGCTTGGTCGTGGTGACGGTCGGCTCGGGCCGGGGCGGCGTGACCGGCTCGGGCTCGGCGACCGGCCGCTTCGGCTCGTCGACGTCGACATCGACATCGACATCTACATCGACGTCAGGCGGCACGATCGGCTCGGCCACGACCGGCTCGGGCGCCACCACCACGGGCTGCGGTGGCGGTGGTGTGTGGGCGATCAGCGTCGGTCGCGAGCGCGGCCGATCAGGCTGCGGGTGGCGAATCGGCGGCTTGTCGAGCTCGACGGGCTGCTCCAGCTCGACGGGCGGCTGCTCGACCGGCGCGTGCACGACCGGCTGGCGGATCGGAGGCTTTTCGATCGGCGGCGCGACCGAAGGCTGACGAACCGGCGGCTGCTCGATCGGCTGGGCAACCGGAGTGGTCGTGGTCGTGGGCGTGGGCCTGGGCGGCTCGGCGGTGGGCGGCTCGACCGGCTGATCCGGGACCGCGCGAAGGCTCGGTCGCTCAGCGGGGGCGCGGGCTTCGGACGGCGGCGCGTAGGCGACCTGTCCGGCTCCGACCGCGACGCGGTAGCTGGCCTCGTCGCGGAACCCCTGCGTCATCGCCATCCCCTGTTCGCGCAGCGACGCGTCGTTGGCCGCCTCGAAGTCGAGGATCATGCGGAAGCTGCAGGTCGGACACTCGATCTGGACGAGCGGCGCGATGTTGCCGTCGGCAATCTCGAACGGGCTCGTGCACTCCGGGCACGCAATGATCACTGGCGATGCCTCCCGATGATCCTGATGGTCCCGATGATCCCGATGATCCTGATGGTCCCGCAAGCCCGCCGCATCAGAAGTCCA
>Ga0079224_100007163_pt1 | contig 14917 bp, 15 predicted proteins | sample Stecom2015_FD_80414 | JGI IMG/M metagenome (GOLD analysis project Ga0079224, IMG submission 80414) | Agricultural soil microbial communities from Utah to study Nitrogen management - Steer compost 2015 | ecosystem: Environmental > Terrestrial > Soil > Agricultural land | place: USA: Utah...
CGTATATGATTCAAGGAAATGCTGCTGATAAGAAAAGTGCTTCAGAAATAGAAGAATTGATCCTGGCTGAGGCTGATTTTGCCAGGAAAATAGATATTTATGTTCAGCATTACAGCCTGGTGAAGAGTTCTGGTCGGCTAACCACTAATGGGCATTTGAGCACAAAGTTTTTCTGTGTTTGTAATAATTGTCAAAAGAAACCCAACTAAAGTGAAAATTTGGCGGTTTATAACGGGTATTTGGAAAAGGAGCTAAAGCAAATTATTTCAACATTAAATGGCTTTACGGACTATGAACAAAAGCTGCAATTCTATGCCACAAATTTTGATATTAATTGCACTTATTTGTATGAAGACTTACGCATTACAATATCCATAGAGCCGCTTAATGAATATGAAAACAAAGTTTTTGATGAATCTCAGTACAGTTGCAGTATGGAAAACTTTATGTGAACTCCGGAAGCACATTAAAGAAGTCCTCTCAATTGGATTTCAATTCGGAGAGAAAAACTTTCATTCAAAAAAGCAAATGATAAAAAAGAAGCGTATCAGTTTTTTTAAAAGGATCTAAATTTGATGCTCATAATTTTTTAATTTCATAAAATAGGTTTTCTTTGTATTTAAAATGTGTGAATTATAATAGTTACGGTATATTTCTGAAAAGCCGGCTGTAATAGTTTGCTCAAACTTGTACCAAATCATTATTATCGCATGTTAATTTTTGTAGAAACAGGTAAGAAGAAAAAGAAAAATCTAGTTGTCTTTGTGCATGGACTTACCGGAGACGGAATGACTTGGGTCAATGATAAAGGGCAAAGTTTCGCGGATTTATTGTTGCAAAATGGTCAGATTAAAAAAAAGTTCGATTTTTCCCATTTCCTCTACTTCTCTAAGTTCTACAGTCTGAGAAATGTAAAATCAATCAGGAATTTTTTCTCTCGTAACAATAAAGCTGCTGAAATTAATCTTGATGTAGAGCAAATCACAAATCTTTTTTTAACGGAATTGCAGCTGAAAGCCGGTAGTTATGAAACTATTACTTTAATAGGTCACAGTCTTGGTGGTCTAATTGCGAAGTCCTTGATATTAAAAGTCCTCGAAGAAAACCTTCAAATTAAAATCGTGAAATTTATTTCATTGGCCGTTCCCCACGATGGTGCATTGTTGAGTTTGATTGCCCAACATCTTACTCCAAACGCACATATTAAAGATTTAAAGCCATTAGGGGAGACCGTAAATACATTAAACGATAAGTGGCTTAAGGCAGATTATGAATCCCTGCCGGAAACGCTGTATTTCATAGGGAGCTACGATACTATTGTCAGCAAAAATAGCGCAATTGCCTACGAAACTAAAAAACAGGAAGCCCTGTATTTCGAAGCAGATCATATAACTATCTCCAAACCGGCTTCTTCAAATTCATCTATCTATCTGGGAGTAGTAGCTGCTCTTTTAAAAACAATGGATAAGCAAGCTGTCGAAGAATCATTGACCCTAAAGGAACTGGAAAATGATGAACAATTCAATGATGAAAATTTTGTCCTGAAATTGATAATTGCGGATGTTCATCATAAAACAATTAAAACTGCAAAGAACTTTTTCTACAATGCTGAATTTTTCAGGAAAGTCGTTACATCAAAAAAAATAATGACGGAATCCGAATTCCAGCAGTTGTATAATCTAATTGAAAGTCTTTATAACAATGCATTCAGCTTAATGACCGCAGGCACAATAAAAAGTAGTGAAGAGCTAGTGGCACATATACATAATAAAATCGCTGATGAAGATCAACGGAAATTACAGACTATTTCAGCCATTTCCTTCGTACATAAAAGCGGTATGCTTCATCAACTTGCAAATACACTTCAAAAAGATATCTGGTGGAAGGATGGTCATTGTGCCGCTGACTTAGACGATGCCAGAAATAAGAATAATAAATAAGAATTATGTTCATTTTTCCAAACTCCGAACTCAGCGTTCAATTATTTAGAATGCTGGTAATTCTTGATAATACTTCATTGAACAGAAATGGAAAGCCTGTACTAAACATAGAAAAGCTTTCTGTTTTTGATTTCCTGATCCAACATCCTTATATTTTGTTCTCTATTTTAAAGGATCAGAACAAAAGAAACAATTTAGTTTTAACAGACGTGGATTACAACTCAATATCCAGAGAATATCCGAATACAGATTCTCTTTTCTCCTTTGACTCAGCCAGAAGGACACTGCAAATACTAATAGGACATGGCTTTTGTGAAGTCAATTTACTTGAAGGAGGTTCTGTAGTTTTTTTAATATCAGACAAAGGAGAAGAATTTGTTGATGGGGTCGAAACTAGTTATGCAGACAAACTTCGTCAGTTTGCAAAAGAGTTGAAAATCCTCCAGGCTGAAAGTTACAAGAATTTAATTAATTACATTAAACCATACACCAATGGCAGATAAGATAAGTAAGTCTCCCGTACTCATCATAAATGAACTCCAGATTATCGGACATCGAAAAAACTATCCGGTATATTTCCATCTAGGACTTAACATTATTCATGGAGATTCTGATACCGGTAAGTCAAGCATAATCGATTTGATCGATTACTGCTTGGGGGGATATGAGGTAGACCTTTATAATGAGATTACCAGTGCTGCAAAGGAGTGCCTATTGGAGATCGTACTTAATGGAAAAGTATTCACCATTAAGCGCAATATCTTTGAAAACAATGCTCTTATTGAGGTTTACCATTCAACAATTGCGGAAATGAATACAGTCTTTCCTTTTAAATACAGTCCTAATTTTAGCCGTGAAGGTGAGGACGGATTTATATCTGATTTTTTTATGGACGCATTGAGTATCCCTAAGGTTGAAATAAAGCAATCCCCTACAAAACCAGATTCAAAAATGGTTAGGTTAAGTTTTAGGGACATCTTAAAGTATAACTTTTTAAGTCAGGATGATGTTGGGAGTAAAAATCTGCTGGATGTAAGAAATCCAGTAGTCGCGGTAAAGAATCAGGAAACATTCAAGTTTTTACACAACCTATTAGATGAAGCCATCACGCGTTTGAATGCTCTAATAAGCGAAAAATCGAATCTGAAACAAATTTTAACTAATAAATATAATACGGTATCTGCTTTTTTAAGAGAAACAAATCTAAAAAGCAGAGAAGATCTGGTTTTTGAGCAACACCAGCTTTCTAATCAGGCTACGCTTTTGAATAACGAACTGCAGAAATTAAATGATAACATGGTTTCTAGCACGCAAAATCAAAATGATCTTCGACAAATTATAAGAGATTTTAATAATGTGATAAAGGAGAAAAATATATTAAAAGCTAATATCGAGCAGGAAATAAAACAAAATATTCTCCTTAAAAATGACTACGAGTTAGATATCGAAAAATTGTCAACAGCTATTAAAGTTAACAGTAGGCTCTCCGTAGATAAACATAGAATTGATTGCCCGGTCTGTCAGAATGATTTATTCATTGATAGAATAAAGGAATATTTTCCTAGTACCTCAAATGATTTCTTAGAATCGGAAATAAAAAGCCTAAAAAGACGGGTAAAAGATGTAAATCATTTGATAGAAGAAAATAGGAATTTGATCATCAATACACAGGTCGAAATTGCTAGATTGAATGATGAGTTGGAAAAAGCCAACATTCTTTTGGATAATAATACAAAGGAAACTATTAGTCCATTTATTTCTCAAAGAGATGGAATTTTGACAATGCAGACACGGGTTTTGGAAAGTATTGACTATATTCAGCGGACAATAAAAGTCAGAAACCAGTTAGAGCAGATTATAAAAAGTGTATCCAAGATCGAGCTTGAACTTGAAAAACTGAATGAAAAACTGAAAGAGTTAAAAGCTTCAACTCCAACTCCTGAACAGGTATGTAATAAATTAGCTGATTTTTTAAAAGACTTCTTACTTTCCGTTCAAATGAATAACGTATTCGGTATTTCTGTCGACCAAAGAACATTCTTACCAAAGGTTAGAGATATCGATTATGTTAAACTCACATCCGGAGGAGTCAGAACCCTTGTTTCTATAGGCTATTTCATAAGTTTACTCAAGAACAGTTTAAGCTCGTCTACAAATCATCCTAACTTTTTGATAATAGATACGATCGGTAAATATTTAGGAAAAACGAAGCAGCAATATTTAGAGGATACAAATGTATATGATGATAAAATTGAGGGTTTTAGTGCAGATGATCCCACTAAGTATTTGAATATTTATAAATATTTAATCAAGCTGACCAAAGATCGTGATGATGTACAGATTATAGTGATTGATAACGATATACCTCCTGTAATGGCAAGCGAATTAAAATCAAGTATTGTTGTGGAGTTTAATACGATGGGAACAAGTGGCATGCCTCGGGGTCTTATTGATGATGCATATTTGCATTAGTTTTTTAATGTGATATTAAAATAGTTATTCTTCGATACATGGTTGATGGAAAGTGGCTTAATATCCCCACTATTCTTTGGTACAAAAAGATATTGGCTACTCAAGGAGGTCCTTTGCGCTCATTATGGCTTCGTAGTCTTCCAAAAGGTTAGACTTTCCGCAACTAGACCCTACAGATCTTAAGATCAAAACATACAAAAGCTTGCAAATCAAATGATTGCAAGCTTTTTTGTTTTTCAGTGTCTACAAAACTTTCAACTATTCCCATTAAAAAAGTGAGTCATTCGATGAGTCATTTTTTGAAAACCATTTACTCACTGAAAGAAGTTTAGGATCAAGCAAAAAAGTTGGGGGGGGATGTTTTATTTTCAAGCATAAATTTTCATCAGTCTAAACATAAAGAATTCAACGTTTCTGACACCTCTGAATTGTGCTCTTAAGCTTTTTATCTTTGCATTGAAAGATTCTGCAGAAGCATTGGTATGCCTTTTATCGAAGTAGTTCAATATCGTCTGGTAGTGGTTTTGTATCGTCCTGGACACGGTACCAAAGGTTTTCAGTCCTGATTTTTCTACCTCATTGTACCATTGGGCCAGACGGGTAAACCCTATTCCTTTTTCTTTTGTATTGCTGAATATATAGGATAGTTTTCTACTCAGCCGATATGCCTTTTCCAACATGGGATAGTATTGGAAGAGTATTTCAGCGCGTTGCCTCTGGCTTGGTGTCCAGTTGGTATCCTGTTTGAACAACAGATGCCTGCTGCGAGCCAGTAATTGTTTGACTGTATCACCGTTCTCTAATATATTGGGGACATAGGACTTTTTGATCTCCTTGGCAAATTCTATCTCCTTGTTCTCCTGATCAATAGCTTCCCATCGATATTCAATACGAAGCTGCTGAACGGCATCTCCTGCCAGCTGCTGGACGTGAAAACGATCAGACACCAATTTGGCATAAGGAAATGTGCGACGGGCAATTCTTTCCATCGTTGGGGCCAGATCTAGAGTAACTTCCTTTACCTTTTTGCGAATTCTAATGGGCATCTGTTCTAGTATTGATATAACCTTCTCGCTTACAGTTCCTTTAACCATATCTAACAGAGCGCCTTTTTTTCCTTTGGCCTCCTTGTTGGTCAGTACAGTATACGGTTTACTCCACTTGATAATTCTTTTTTTAGCACTTCGTCATTGAGGTCAGCTGGATCCTTTTTACTTTTATAAAAATAGTCGACCATCTGTATGATCAGCATCCGTTTAGTCCGTCCGAGTTTACGAGACAGTACAGCTAGTCGCTCATCAATCTCTTTCGTAAAACGTACTGATTTGATATTTTCATCGACTTTAGCCATCATTATCTCCTTTTGTTGTTTCGAGAAACCTGAACTTACTAGCTTTTATGGGATGCCATAAGGGAATATATTCCACATAACCATACCTTACCAGTTCTGAAAGACATTTATGGTAAGTGGCTATAGAACGAAACGAGAAAACCGCATCAATTGTCTTCGACTGGCATGAAAGAATGCTGCTAAATCTTCACTGCTATGATAGTAGAACAATGCCATGATCAGTCCGACATGTGAAGGTAAGAGTCTACTATCCTCACCGACACATTCAAAAAAGGTACTGAATGCATGTTTTGGTATACGTATATGCTTATCCATTGTCTCTTTTCCCTTCCATCATATTGTGAATGTCTTGACGCTGGTAATTCATTGTTCCTCCAATCTTACGATAAGGTAGCGTTCCGTTAATTCGAAGATTTTGAAGAGTTCCTGGAGATATACGGAGCATTTTTCGAACTTCTGCACTGCGTAGCCAACTACGGTCAGTACTATTCATTTGGTTACCCTTATCTTGGAAGATTACTCTGATCTCTTCCAAAATTTCGCTTTTAAATGCTTTTAAATCCTGCTTTGTTACGATGTCTATTTCCATAATTGTTCCATTTTGTCTATTAGGAAAGTGATCTTCTCACCTCCGATGGAACAAAATTCGGGCTTGGAAATGCTTTTTTGATGACCAATTAGTCGTTATGGTCATGTTCAATTACTAAATGAGATATTAATCTTTATTTTCGATAGGAATAATACGAAAGAGTTTGCGGTTTTTTGGAATCTCTACACCTTTCTGTGCATCTTCAGGTGCTTTGTCAACAAAATAGTTTCGTGCTGTATCCAGCGAGATATCCTTTTTATTATTACTGAAATAGTTGGTTAATATTTTATAGTACGGACTCTGTTGATCTCTACGCAAGAGTGGTGCTCCATTTGGTAGTTTCAATGACTGCATCTGTTGGAGAAGATCAATCACTGTCGTAAAGTGGTCTTCATAGATTTCTATCTTTCGGGTGACTCTAAAGTTAGATAGCTGCTTGTTTTCCTTTTGGAGTTTAGCGATTAGTTCGTCTTTTTCTTTCAACAAGACATCATTAGGACGGACATTCCACTGGTCTTTGGGGGATAGAAAAGATTGGAAAGCTTTCAGCTTTTCAATATTGGATAGGTAAAGGGCATGTTTTAAGGAAAAAGGATCACGTCCCTGAAAATAAGCGATTCTATCTGATACAATATACCAAATATGCGTAAAGAAATCTTTCTCCTTGTTTTCGGCACTTTGCGACAGGTAATAATTTAGATGATAGCCATAATAGTCTTCATATAAAGATTCGTCAAGGCTATAGAGTTTCAATAAAAAATAGTTGTCCTCATATCCAGAACTAACGCCCAAAATATTGCCCAACGCATAAGCATGTGCCTTGAAATCGAAAGCCTTCCATGTTTTAAAGTACTGTGATGCCATGAGTTAAATTTACTAAAAATCCTACAATTGGTCATTGGCTGTTTAGCTTCATCCTTAGCATATTAATTGGCTAGCACATTATTGAGCTTTTTCAAAAAAATGATATTGTATACTGGCAAGTATACTAAAAAAGACATCCTTGATATCGTTACGCAACAAGGGTATCCCCGGAGGATACCCTAAACCCCGTTTGCAACGCTTAGGGATATAAAGTAGGGCCACTGCCCAACTTCCGCTAGCTCTTTTGTATGGTCCGATTATAGGTTTACACATTTTTGAATTGTTCTGATATGAGGCTACATATTTACTCGTCCTAAAATTAGCTTATAAAATTCATCATATCTTTATAGAATTCTAATGGCCGATTTTTTAACATATTTATTAATTTAGTCAAAACAACTTTTAAAAAATCGAATAATGATATACGTGATTCTTGCCCATAATGCTCCCCATGCCCTAGGTATGCTAGTAAAAAGATTACAGGGCGGGAATAACTATTTTGTGATACATATCGACAAAAATCATAATATCGAGCCATTTAAAGAAGTTTTATCAGGGATGGTCAATTGTTATTTTACCCCACAGCGATTTGAATGCTATTGGGGTTCGTTCAAATTAATCGAAGCAACCTTGCATGCTTTCGATTTTATTAGGATAAACTTGAAGAAAAAGCAAAGAATAATATTGTTGAGCGGTTCTGACTTTCCCATTAAATCCAATGTCTATATACAAGAATATTTGAAGAGCCACGAAGACACGATTTTTATTGAATTTAATAAGATACCGAGAAAATTGTGGAAAAGGAATAATGGTGATGGCGGAAAAGGTAGGTTTCCTTTCTACGATAAGGTTAAAGAAAGGATTGATCTATATGCGGGCTCTCAATGGTTTTCTGTACCATATAAAGTGCTTCCCATCATAAATTCATTCCTTAAAGTGAACCCTTCTTTTTTAGAATATTTTAAGCTTGTCCATATCCTAGACGAGAGCTTTTTTCAGACACTATTCCTAAATTGTGATCATCCATACATAAAAAAGAATTTACGTAACCATAATTTACACCTCATAAAATGGGATAAACCTTATTTTCATCCAAGGGTACTGAAAGTTGCGAATTTAAACCAAATTATAAAATCCAAGAATCTATTTGCTAGAAAATTTGATCCTATAAAATCAAAGGAGCTCCTTAACTTATTGGGTGGCGTTAACGAAACAAATGATAAGCCAGATCGGATTGCAGTGCTATATCTGACAGATAAACTGGACAAATACAAAGGTCGGTACGCAAAACTAAAAAAAGAGGCAATAGATGCGGATGTATATTGCGTGATTACCTACGAAAGATCTCACGCAGACAGCACTGAAGTGTTTTTACACAAACATAGTTGCGTTACAGACTTGGGGTATGTACCCTTGAATAAAGAACAAATAGTACCAGGCAGTACTTTTTTTGCTGTGTTAAATTTTTTCACAGCAAAACCATATTATGATTATTATTGGCTGATTGAAGATGACGTCTGGTACAATGGTGATTGGATGAACTTCTTCCTCCGGTTTGCCAATCTTAGCATAGATTACATATACAGAATCCACAGACATAATGATGCAGCACGGAATTGGCAATTACAAGTGGATACCGAAAACGAGATTAAACAAAAACCGGAATTCAGATGCGTATTTGGTTAATATTTTATAGTAAAGTTGTTTTAATTGTATGATTTGGGTGATATTAAAAGGAGGGATAGGAAATCAAATGTTTCAATATGCATTTGGAAAATATCTTTCGATCCTTTTTGGACTGGAACTGTCCTTAGATAAAGGAAAATATCTTTCTGGAAATACGAACAGATTATATGATCTTGACATCTTTAAAGCCATTTCGGTAAATGTTGGGAATTTATCCGTCATACGAAAACCGGATACTCCCTCACCAATCTTTATGTTAGAACGGACATTCAGTTTTGATAAAAAGCTGGTCGATTTTCTGGAATCTATCCCCCATAGTGACGACGATTCTGATCAGACCATCATTGTCGAAGGATATTGGCAGTCCTATAAATACCTGTTGCCTATTGAGAATATCATAAGAAATGATTTTAAAATCAAAATTTCTTTCGAAGGTCATTTCGCTATTTTGGAAAAACAAATTCTTGCCTGTGAATCAGTAATGATTAATGTCAGGCGAGGAGATTACCTAAATAAGCTAGATTATCATGGAGTTGTAGACATTTCATATTTAGAGCGTGCGATAGATCTGATGAAGAAAAAGCTTACCGTACCATATTTCTTCATATTTTCTGACGATATCAATTGGTGCCGGCAAAACTTAGGGACAACCAAGGATATTATTTTTGTTGACGAGTCCTATTATGACGAAAAATACAAAAGTTATTTCGTCCTGATGAAAACCTGTCGGCATTTTATACTTTCCAATAGTAGTTTTTGCTGGTGGGCCGCATGGTTATCCTCAAATGAAAAAAAGATTGTGGTTGTTCCTGAACGATGGTTTGTAACCGATACAATTTCAGATGTCGATTTAATTCCTCCCACCTGGACAAGGCTTTAATCTATTTTAATGATCGATATTTGTTTTAAAGCATTCGTTGATCGATATAATCAAGGATATCTGAAGATGTATTTGTATCAAATTTTCTTGCAAATAGTTTATTGGTGGATTTGAGAACGGCTGTATCTTTAATAGTAAGTATCTGGGGATGAGAAGCATTGTCAATCCAAATGGTTAAATGTAAGTTTGTTGATTCGATAGAACGTTCAAATTCAACCACTTCCCAATTGAAAAACATTGTTTGAAAAAAGCTCTCATCAGGAATCTTAGTTCTTCTAAAATAATCTATGTAAGCTGGATTTAAATCGATAAACTCGGCTATATATTCTATAATTGACCTTGGAAGCGAAATCCACTGAGATCCACAGTAAAGTTTCATTACAGACTTTACCTTGTCATAATTAGGAAACCGCCATTCCCCACCATTGCTCCAACGAGAATCAGGAATCGGAAAATACTCCATAAAGATTTTATCCTTATTTTTCATTATAAATCTCCTTATATAATCTTTGGATTTGATTGGATAATCTTGTCCACTCAACATAATAACGTGATCTACAATATCTAAATTCTTAATCTGTTGTAGCCCGGAGAGTGTAGCTTCGACAAGTCCGAAGTCTCCCCAGTTTGTTCTGTATCTCGGCTGAATAAACAAAACATTATTGAAATCAGACAGAAAACACTCAAATTCTGAAAGGTTGGATTCCGAATCCAAATGTACAAAAAAGTAATCTCGGAAATCGTGAAGTGCTCTGATCATTCTTGTCAATTGTTCCGGCTGTTTATGAGCAAGTATCAAGTAGGCTATTGCTACGGTCTCCATTTTTTATGATCTTGTTTATATAACATATTAAAGATAAAAAACTACGCAGTTAAGCACGAGGTTTAACTACTTTATTTGTTTGACAAATAATGCAAAAAATCGTTATCATTTTTTTGAGATACTCACTTAGGTACTATCATCATAAATAATTTAACAGGTTGTATAAAGTTAGCTAAAAATCAGATTAGTAAGGATATTATCTCGGGCTTAAATTATGTATTTATTATCTATTGTAGAAATGATGCTGAGTCTGGCATACTTTTATGCGATACAGACACATCATACGATTTATTTTCGTTCAGTAATCTTTCTATATTTGTAATGCCGCCCTTTAGTAAATGCCATATAACGTCGTCTTCATCCTGCAATAGTGCAAAAGGTTCTTTTCCATGCTGTGCTCAGACGAAAACAGAACCTGAACCCCATATCTGCCATCTTATTTGCCAGGTATATGCTCGGATACCATCCGTCCAGAACCAACAGGTGCACTCTAGGGGCTAGATATGCAAGATGCCCATCTGAAAGATCATGCTCCCCTGTGGATACATGTATCCAGAACCGGTTACAGATATCATAGGCAAAAAAGATACTGGCAGCAGCAGTCGATGTATCCATCTGGTTGCGGTGCGTGCCGAACACATCTGCAAGTTCTTTTGTATTTGGGAGGTTCAGACGACCTCAGTCAATGGCCACTGGGCGATACGATAGCCTTTCCAGTCGCACTTGACAGGTGTATGGTCATGAAAATGGGAAAGAATAGCCCTGTTGAGCCTGATAAAGGCCTGTTCGCTCAATTTGGAACGGGATTGTGTAAAGGTACTCCTACTCCTACTCATGGAGACCATACCTTCTTTGTTACGGCAGATTTCAGATAATATACGACCCAATTCGATCTGAATTCCACTACGGGTCAGACCAAGAAGTGTGATGAGAAGATTTTGTAGATTTAATTTCCGTGATCTGATGAAGGCACAGGAATGCCTACGGCACGCCTTGATAAAGTCTTCATTTGATAAGGTATTAAATAAGTGTAAAAATAAGCCGTTTAAAAAATTAAGACCGAAATTCGATTTCTTCTTCCTTTGAACGGAATGTAAATAAAATATTGATATATAAATGATTAAATACTAAATTAACGACATTAAGCGTTAGCAAGAAGTGTTATATAATACACTCCAGCCAGCATGGCAGCAATACAGCCACGAATATCTACATCCGACCCTTCGAAATGAGATCAAGTAATTTAAAGAGGTATTTTCCCATCTCTTCACGTTCCGCACATAGTTGTTTTATGCCTTCATTTTCTTGGGGAAATCTCCCATAGAAATCATTTTTTGAGCCTCCTTATTTTCGCTCAGGTGATTCAATAGGCCAATAATTATATCGCATGTAGTACGCTTCCCAGACTCTCAAGCTGTAGTTCGTCAAACTCAGTGTCTTGAGGCACCGTCCAAAAATCTCTTGATCTCGCATAGGCATTTATGAGAGCTTCCATGCTGTTAAAGTAACGGTAAATAAGTTTTTTATTCACTCACGCTTCTTTATGGAGTTCCACAAAGCGGTTGTAGGAGGTCAGGCCCGGAAACAGGTCTTGCAGATGGGGCTTGACATAATGGACATAAAAGGACTTTAAATTGCTGAACTGCTCACTGTGGAACAAGATCATCAAACTGACTATCTCGCTTTCACAAAGACCGGTTCTACGCTAACGTTTACCTAATTTTCTGTCTTGGATACACTTTTTTTCCATAATAGGTTGAATTTCCTTACAAAAATCATCCACTTTGACGAATATTTCTATAACTTTCCCCCTAAGCATAAGGTTTGATTTGTCATTGTATATATTTGATTTTCATCTAATTGCAAAAAATAAAGACTTTTTTTACTAAATTAAACATCCTTTTCAAAAATTTTCATTATCCCGAACTCACGTTAAATAAATGTACGTATATTGCTATTCGGAACACGCACCAGAATATTTACACCTTTTGTAATAGTTAATTATGATTATCATTCGCTTAAAAGGCGGTTTGGGAAATCAAATGTTTCAGTATGCCCTTTCTTTAACATTCGAAGAAATGGGGCGAATGGTAAAATTTGATGTTACCGAATTGACTCGTAGATGTGAACACAATGGTTTAGAATTAGGCAAGGTCTTTCCTGATCTGCCGATAAAAATTGCAACCCGAGATGATCTACTGTCATTTTTCAAGCGAAAATTTAATACCGATGATAATCGATACAACTATTCTTTTCATGAAGGCAAAACAGGCTTTCAAGAAGATTCTGCTTTCGGATTCGAACCCGATTTGATTAATCTAGACAATGTTTATTTAGCGGGATACTGGCAGAATGTTCGATATTTTGAAAAATATCGGCAACAATTGTTAGATAGATTTCAATTTCGGGATATCGAAGAGTATGATACCATCAATATCCTTACAAAACGGATGATTATGGACTCCCAGGCTGTTTCTATACACATCAGAAGAGGAGATTACCTATATAACTCCTTTTATCTGTCGTTACCTAAGGTGTATTATACAGAGGCAATCTCGCTGGTAATGCAATATGTCGATACCCCCGATTTTTTTGTTTTTTCAGATGATATTCCTTACGCAAAAAGCTTAATATCTGAAAAACACACACATTTTATCACCACTAATCGGGGTAGTGATTCATACAAGGACATGTTATTAATGAGCCTTTGTAAGGTGAATATAATAGCAAATAGTACGTTTAGTTGGTGGGCATCTTGGTTGAATAAGAACTCTGATCATCTTATGATCTCGCCTTCTCAGTGGTTTACCCAAGATCGTAACTTAGTTGGGTTCGACCCACAATCAAACTTCATAAAAGTGAATATATGACACCAACTTCTATTTTCATATCTTGCCCTTCACAGGATGGCTAATTAAATTTTGGGAGATTTCGTCGCTTGCGATTAAGGGACGATACCGTATATTTCCATCCAATAGCCTTCCAAAGCTATCTGGTTGGGACGCTTTGTAAAATCTGTTTGTGCAATCAGTATGTACGTATGAACCTGTTCCACCAAACTCGGCAATGCTAAATTTTCCCACTTTTAATAAAGTCGGTAATAAAACCTCGTAATGTCCTTCCCAGCCTTCTGAGAGCTTATTATCAATAAAATTTAACGCAGCGTTGGAAATTCTAAACAAAGGGTTAAAAGATCTAGTTTTAATAGTGTCAATTTGATCAGACGATTTAAATTTCAAGGTATCCCACCAATACCAGTCAGGCTCTTCGTGATAATCCCGGATATGAGTGCTCAAAAAATCCGCTTCTATATTTTGTTTTCGAAAAAAACCAAAGAATTCACTCCATGAGCTATTGCAATATACATCATCTTCTATGTACCAATAGTATTCAAATTGTGGGTTTTCACGATAGAATTTTAATATAGCAAAATGATTACTCCCCGTGAGTTCGCCAAGAAGAATAGGTTTATATCCAAGGTCTGCAAAGTCGTTGTATTTGAATAAAAATGGTTTGACCTGCAAGAGTGTGTTACTGAGATTTATCGGTGGCTCATGATGGAAAATAAGCTGCGTAGAAGCTAAGTCCTTTAGATCTATATGCAATTTGTTATAACGATCCAATATGTATGCCTCATCTTTATTAGTGAGAAAGCAGATTATCTCGATTTCCTTCGTTAAATCACTTTTCATCCAATTGTTTGGCTGTTTAATTTTTAGTATATTCCGATCGATATAGTCCAGTGCGGAAGATGAAATATCGGGGTCAAATTTTCTGGCAAAAATTTTCTCGCTTCGTAGTATAGACAATATATTACTATCGGTTATTATGCTTGGATTACTTTCATCTTTACCCCAAAATATCTGATGTAAATTGGTGTTTGTAATGTTGTTAATTACCTTGTCTACGTCACAGTTCATGAATAGTGTTTGGAAAAAACTCTCGTCTGGAATGTAGACATTTTTGAAGTAGGCAATGAACAGTGGATTTAACGTTAGGAAATCAAATATTATGGATATCACGCTATGCGGAATTGAAAACCACTGCGAACCTCCATAAATACTCATAATTTCCTTCACTACCTTATATTTTGGGAAGCGCGGTATCCCCCCACCTATCCATCCAGGACGAGGTAGAGAGAAGTATTCTATAAAAATATTCTCTGGATGCTTGAGAAAGAAAGACTTGATATATTGATTGTTTTTTATAGGATAGTCTTGACCACTCAACAGTACGGCTCTGGTAACTCCGGGCAGTTTTTCTATAAGTTTTAATCCAGCTAATGTCGCTTTTATCAAATTGAAGGAGCCCC
>Ga0079224_100007164_pt1 | contig 14916 bp, 14 predicted proteins | sample Stecom2015_FD_80414 | JGI IMG/M metagenome (GOLD analysis project Ga0079224, IMG submission 80414) | Agricultural soil microbial communities from Utah to study Nitrogen management - Steer compost 2015 | ecosystem: Environmental > Terrestrial > Soil > Agricultural land | place: USA: Utah...
ACCGCGCCCGAGTCCGGCGCCGACCAAGGCATCGGCGCGCGCCTCGCGGTGAGCCCGGCTCCGCTCACCTACAAGGACAACGAGCGCAACCTCCCCGCCGTGCTCGTCGAGCTCGGCGGCACTGGTGGTCCGCTCGGCAAGTGGCTGCTCTCGCCCTGGCTCATGGACAGCCAGCGCTTCGACTACGCTGGTCGCACCTACGAGATGACCCTCCGCTTCAAGCGCGAATACAAGGACTTCTCGCTAACCCTGCTCAAGTTCACCCACGATCGCTACCCGGGCACCGAAATTCCCAAGAACTTCTCCAGCGAGGTTCGCCTCCTTAACCCCGTCACCGGCGACGACCGCAACGTGCTCATCTACATGAACAACCCGCTGCGCTATCAGGGCCTGACCTTCTTCCAGCAGGGCTTCGACAACAACGACACCACGACCATCCTCCAGGTCGTGCGCAACCCCGGCTGGATGCTGCCCTACATCGCCTGCCTCATGCTGACCGTCGGCCTCATCGTGCAGTTCTGGATCAGCCTCGCCCTCTTCATCAACAAACGCCAGACGCGGACCGCCGCCGCGGCCAAGGCCTGACCCGCGCGCACCGACCATGAAACGCATCATCCCTCTCCTCGTCCTCGCCCTCGGCGTCGCCTACCTGGCCTCCTCGCTGCGTCCCCACAAACCGGGCGGCGAGTTCGACCTCGCGTCCTTCGGCGAACTCCCCGTGCTGCTCAACGGCCGCATCAAACCCCTCGACACCGTCGCCCGCACCAGCCTCCTGCAAATGCAGGAAAAGCAGGTCGTGCGCACCGCCGACGGCAAACTCGAACCCATCGAGTGGCTGACCCGCCTGGTCTTCACGCCCGGCGACGCGGACGTCCTGCAAACCTTCAAGATCATCCACCCCGAGGTGCTCACCCTCATGCACCTGGAGGCGTCCGACGGCGCCGAGGGAAGGCGCTTCTCGTTTGAACAGCTCCGCGATCACGTCTCCGACCTGGAAAAACAGGTGCAGCTCGCCGGTCCCATCGATGCGAAGAAGCGCACCCCGTTCCAAAACGCCGTCCTTCAGCTCTACGGAAATCTCACCACGTATCAGCAACTCAAATACAGCCTGCAGGACCCCGAGGGCGGCGACTTCCAAAGCGAGGTCCGTTCCTTTGCGGAAAACTACGAGGCCGGCGTGGCCGCCGTGCGCGCCCAGGCCTCTGGTGGCGAGCACGACCAGGAGGCCGCCTCCAAAATCATCTCGCAGGCCCGCCGCTTTCAGTTCCTCGGCGACTTTGGCAAACTGCTGGTCGTCCCGCCGCCCGCCGGCGCGGAGGATCCGCTCGCCTGGAAAAAAGTTGGCGAGTCCCTCATGGGCTCGTTTGAGGACGGCGCGATCGACCCCGGCGTGCTGGCCTGGGCCGGCATGGGCCACACCTGGCGCAACGGTCTCGCCGAAGACTTCAACCAGGTCGTCGGTCTTTACCGCGACAGCCTGGCCTCCCGCTACGGCGAGGCCCTGCGCAAGACCGACATTGAGACCCGTTTCAACGCCGCCGCACCCTTCTACACCAGCATGGCCCTCTTTGTCGGGGCCTTCCTGCTAGCAGTTCTCTCCTGGCTGCGCTGGCCGACGGTGCTCGGTCGCTCCGCCGTCGCGCTGCTCTCGCTCGCCGCCATCGCCACCACCGCCGGCATCCTCACGCGCATGTGGCTGGAGGGCCGCCCGCCGGTGACCAACCTCTACTCCTCGGCCGTCTTCATCGGCTGGGGCTCCGTGCTGCTGTGCCTCGCGCTGGAGTTCTTTTATCGCAACGCCATCCCGACCGCCGCCGCCGGCCTGATCGGTTTTTGCACGTTGCTCGTCGCCCACCACCTCTCGCTCAGCGGCGACACGCTGGAGATGATGCGCGCGGTGCTCGACTCCAACTTCTGGCTGGCGACGCACGTCACCGTCGTGACCATCGGCTACTCGGCGACCTTCGTGGCCGGCGCCCTCGGCATCGTTTACATCGTGCTCGGCGTTTTCACCCGCATCCTCACCGAGCCGGTGGCCAAGCGAATCACGGGCATGGTCTATGGCGTCGTCTGCTTCGCCACGCTCTTCAGCCTGATCGGCACCATCCTCGGCGGCATCTGGGCCGACCAGTCCTGGGGACGCTTCTGGGGCTGGGACCCCAAGGAAAACGGCGCGCTCATGATCGTGTTGTGGAACGCCATCATCCTGCACTGCCGTTGGGGCGGGCTGGTGAAACAGCGCGGCCTGATGAACCTCGCCATCTTCGGCAACATCATCACCAGCTGGAGCTGGTTCGGCACCAACCTGCTCGGCGTCGGCCTGCACAGCTACGGCTTCACCGAAAACGGCGCGGCCGTGCTCGGCATGTTCATGGTCAGCCAGCTCGCCTTCATCGGACTCGGGCTTTTGCCGGACGGCGTCTGGCGCAGCTCTCCCCGGAAACCCGCCCGGAGCGGTTGATTCACGGGCGGACAGGCGGCGACTCTTTCTTTAAACGGACATGCGCCACCGACTTCGTTTTTGCCGCCACGCTCTGCCGTTCCGCCAGCCGGTGCGCACCGCGCACGGTCTTTGGACCGAGCGCGACGTCGTGCTCGTGCGGCTGACCGACGAGGCCGGCGGCGAACACTACGGCGAGGCCGCGCCGATTCCGTGGTTCGGTGCCGGCGACGCCGACGGCGTCGAGCAGGTGCTGCGCGGTTTGGGCGAATGGATCGACGACTCGGTGTGGGCACGCTTGCCGGCGGACCAGCCGACGCTGGGGTTTGCGTTGCGCTCCGCCTTGGGCACACCGCCGCCGTCCGCGCGCGAACACCTGCCGGTCGCCGCGCTGCTGCCGGCCGGACGCGTCGCGTTGTCCGTGCTCGACGAACGTCTGGAGGCCGGCTTTCGCGTTTTTAAATGGAAGGTCGGGGTGGGGGACCCCGCCGATGAACGCGTGCTGCTCGACGACGTGCTGGCGCGGCTTCCCGGCGGCGCGCGTCTGCGGCTCGACGCCAACGGCGCGTGGGACCGCCGTCAGGCCGAGCGTTGGTTGGCCTGCGCCGCCGAGCGTCCGATCGAGTTCATCGAGCAACCCGTTGCCCCGGGGAACGACGATCTGCTGCTGGGTCTGGCCGGCGATTTCCCCACGCCGCTGGCTCTCGACGAATCCCTCGTGATCGACGCCGACGTGGAACGTTGGCTGGACCTTGGCTGGCCGGGCTTGTTCGTCATCAAGCCCTGCCTGTTGGCCGACCCGGCCGCGGCGCTGGCGCGCTTGGCGGCGGCCGACGCCGACGTGGTGTTTTCCTCGGCGCTGGAGACCGCCATCGGCGCACGGGCCGCGCTGCGACTGGCCTTTGGCTGGACCGGCGCGCCGCGCGCGTTGGGTTTCGGCGTGTGGCCCCTGTTCGACACGACCGCCTGCAACGGGCCGTCGGCCGCGCCGTTCATCCGCGCCACCGACGTCGAGCGCATCGACCCGGCGGCGGCGTGGGCCGCGCTGGCGTGATTTTCTGCGCAGTTGCCAGCGCGCGGGGAATGGACAGCGTTTCGGCCATGACGCGTTTTCTTTTCTCCCTTGTTGTCGCGGCGCTTGGGGCGCTTTTCACCGGCTGCAGCACGGTGCCGGAAACCGGCCGCAGTCAGGTCATGTTGATCTCGCCGGCGATGGAAACCCGCATGGGGCTGGAATCGTTTTCGCAAATCAAGCAGGAGGAAAAGGTCAGCGCCGACCCGGTGGTCAACGCCCGCATCCAGCGCATCGGCGCGCGCATCGCCGCCTCGGTTGGCCGCGAACTGCCCGACGCCAAGTGGGAGTTCGTGGTCTTCGACGCCCCCGACACCGTCAACGCCTTCGCGCTGCCCGGCGGCAAGGTCGGCGTTTATACCGGACTCATCAACCTGGCCGCGAGCGACGACGAGATCGCCATCGTCATGGGCCATGAGATCGCCCACGTGACCAGCCGGCACGGCGGCGAACGCTACTCGCAAAACATCCTGGCCGCGCTCGGCGGCGCCGCGTTGGCGGTCGGCACCAAGGACGACAAAAACAAGGAACTCTACCTGCTCGCCTACGGCGCCGGCGCGACGCTCACCACGCTCGCCTATTCGCGCAACCACGAGACCGAGGCCGACGCGATCGGCCTGCGTTTCGCCGCCCGGGCCGGCTACGACCCGCGCGCCGGCGCCTCTTTCTGGCGCAAGATGGCCGCGAAGTCCGGCGGCGGCGCGCCGCTCAAGTGGCTGTCCACGCACCCGCCTTCCGGTGAACGCATCCTCAACCTCGAACGGCTGGCCGTTCCCCTGATGCCCGTTTACGAGGCCGCCAAGGCGCGCGAGGGCAAGTAATCGGTGGCCGGACCGCCGACGACTTTTTTAGATTCGGACTAGCCGGGGCCGCGGCTTTTGCGCACGGTGGGCGCACTATGTTCGATCCCGTCGAGAAGCTTAAGGAATTTGTCCGCCACGCCAGCATCTCCACCGACCCGACCGCGAAGGCGGGCATGAACGGCGCCCGCGATTTTGTCGCCGGGTTGTTGTCCGAAATCGGCTTTGCCGTGGAGGTGGTGCCGACCGCCCTGCACCCGATCATCCTCGCCGAGCGCGCCGCGCCCGAGGGGGCTCCGCACGTCATCATCTACGGTCACTACGACGTGCAGCCGGCCGATCCGCTCAATCTCTGGACGTCCCCCGCGTTCGAACCCGAGGTGCGCGACGGACGTCTCTACGCGCGCGGCGCGGCCGACAACAAGGGACCGCTGCTGACCCACATCGCCGCGGTGGCGCGCCTGCTGGAGCGCCGCCCCGACCTGCCGCTGCGCATCACCTTCATGATCGAGGGCGAGGAGGAGATGGGCAGCCCGAGCTTCCCGAAATTTCTGACCGATTACCGCGAACGTCTGGGCAAGGCCGACCTCGTGTTGCTCTCCGACACCGGCAGTCCCGACGCCGACCAGATCGTCATCACCTGCGGCCTGCGCGGGCTCGTGCTCAGCGAGGTCCGCGTGACCGGTCCGCGCTCCGACCTGCACTCCGGCCTGCATGGCGGCGTGTTGCGCAATCCCATCCAGGCCGTGGCCGAGCTCTGCGCGTCGCTGCACACGCCGGACGGCCGCGTGAACATCCCCGGCTTTTACGACGACGTGCTGGAGGTCGAGGAGTGGGAGCGCGCCGAGTTGCGCCGGCTCGGCGGCGACGAGGAGGCCTACCGCGCGTTTCTCGGCATCCCGGCGTTTCACCCCACGGCCGGCTACACGCCGTTCGAGTGCACGCGGTTTTTGCCGACGCTGGAGTTCAATGGCATCGGCGGCGGTTATCAGGGCGAAGGCTCCAAGACCGTCATCCCGAGCCAGGCGTTCGTGAAGATCAGCTGCCGGCTGGTCGCCAACCAGGACCCGGAAAAGATCCGCGAGCTGCTGCACAAGACGATCGCGGAGCGCATGCCGAAGGATGTGACGTTTGAGATCATCCCGCAGCACAACGCCGTGCCCTACGTGGTCGTGCCGCCGGATCGCGCCAACACGCCGGCGGATCAGTCGCCGGTGCTGGCGGCGGCCTTTCGCGCGGCGGACCGCGCCGTGGGCGAGGTGTTCGGCAAGCGCCCGATCTATCTGCGCGAAGGCGGCAGCGTGCCGATCATCGCGGACATCAAACGCGAGCTCGGGCTCGACTCGGTGATGATCGGCCTGTTCCTGCCGGAGGACAACCTGCACGCGCCGGACGAGAGCTTCCACCTCGGCGTCATGGAGAAGGGCATGCGTGTCTCGGAGCAGCTCCTTGAGGAACTGGCCGACGGACGACGGTCCTGATGGCGCGCCACCGGGCGTTTTTACCCGGAATTCGTGTTTCGGGTTGGCGTTTGGTGGCGGACTTCTGCCAAGTGTGAGGCAATGAAAAAATTCCTCCTGATCATTCTCATCGTCGCCGGACTGGGCGGTGGGGTCATCTGGTTCCTGACCGGCCGGCCGGAAAGCACCGCCGCCGACAGCGTGGTTCTCGACTACATCACCCCGGCCACCCGCACCATCTCCCAGAACATCACGGTCAACGGCATCATCACGCCGGTCCTTTCCACCGAGATCAAATCCGAGGTCAGCGGCCGCATTTCCGTGATCCACATCGCGCCCGGCGACGAGGTGAAGGCCGGCCAGGTGTTGATCGACCTCGATCCCGGTTCCCTGCGCGCGCAGATCGACGAGGCCAATTTTAACATCGAGTCCGCCGCCCTCCGCGCCGAGCAGGCCGACCTCGATTACAAGCGCATGCAGACCCTCGCGAAACAGGAGTTCGTCAACGACCAGGAACTCGAATCCGCCCGCATCGCCTACCTGCTCGCCCAAAACGAACTCTCCACCCGCAAGGCCCGCCTGCGCATCCTGGAGGACAACCTCAAGAAGACCGCCATCGTCGCCCCCTACGACGGCACCGTGCTCAATGTCACCGCCCGCCCCGGCATGGTCGTCTCCGGCGCCGACAGCGGCCGCGAGGGCGTCGCGCTGCTGGAGCTGGCCAACCTCTCCCAGCTGCAGGTGCAGGCCAAGGTCAACGAGATCGACGTGCCCGGCCTGCGCCTCGATGGTCCGGTGCGCATCTTCTTCGAGTCGGTGCGCGACCTCGAGGCATCCGGCCGCATCACCTTCATCTCGCCCTCGGCCAGCGGCACGACCGGAAGCAATCCCCAGGCGACCCGCGATTTCCCCATCGAAATCTCCGTCAAGGACGCCGGCCCGCGGGTGCGCCCCGGCATGACCGCGCGCGTCGAGATCGAGATCGGCCGCGCCGAGGACGCCCTCGCCGTGGACGCCTCGGCGGTGTTTCACGATCTCGAAACCGACGAGACCTACGTCTTCGTGCGCGACTCCTCCGGCGAACCCGTCCGCCGCGCGGTGGTCACCGGGATTTACGACGACGAGTATGTCGAGATCCGCGACGGCCTGTCCGCCGGCGAGGAAATCTCCCGCCAAAAACCCGCCTCGGCCCGCACCGCCGCCAACGCCCGCGCGCGCACCTGAGATGGAAATCCTTCGGTTCGACAAGGTCTGCAAGCGCTACCCCATGGGCGACAGCGTGGTCGATGCGCTGGTTGACGCCAGCTTCAGCATCAACGAGGGCGACTTTGTGTCCATCCTCGGCCCGTCGGGCTCCGGCAAATCCACGCTGATGCACCTGCTCGGCTTCCTCGACTCGCCGACCGAGGGCGGCGTCTTTTTCGAAGGCCGTCGCCTTGAGGACATCTCCGGCACGCAGCGCGCTCGCATTCGCGCCGAGAAAATCGGCTTCGTCTTTCAGGCGTTCAACCTGCTGCCGCGCATGACGGTTTTCGGCAACGCCCGCCTGCCGCTTTCCTATCACAGCAAGCCTCCCGCCGACGCCGACGAGCGCGTGCACCGGGCGCTCGCCCTGGTGGACATGGAGCACCGCGCCCACCACAAACCCGGCGAACTCTCCGGCGGCCAGCGTCAGCGCGTGGCCATCGCCCGCGCGCTGGTCAACGAGCCGCGCATCATCCTCGCCGACGAACCCACCGGCAACCTCGACAGCAAAACCGCCGCCACCATCCTGGAGCTGTTCGAGGAACTCAACCGCCAGGGCCGCACCATCGTGCTGGTCACCCACGACCCCAAGGTCGCCGAACGCACCAAGCGCCAGATCCACGTGCTGGACGGCCGCATCGACCGCGAGACATGAACCTGTTCTCCGGCATTCTCAACGGGCTCGCCGAGATCTGGGCCCACAAGCTGCGGTCGTTTCTCACCATGCTCTGCGTCATGCTGGGCGTGGTCTCGATGGTCGTCATCACCGGCTTCGTCGAAGGCATGTTCGCCAGCTGGAGCCGGAACCTGGCCGAGCGCGGCGGGCTGGAAAAAGTGTCCACCGGCAATACCGAGCCGCCCGCGCGACAGGAGGCGATCGCCTCGCTCTCGAAGGGCCTCACGCTGGGCGACGCGTTGCACATCAAGCGGGTCCTGCCGCCGGGCTTTCACATCTCGCCGGAGTTCGATTTGCGCACGACGCTCTTTCGCCGGGGCAAGCGCGACTGGCTGCGCGTGCAGGGCGTCACCGACGGCATCCTCGCGATCAACCGCTACGAGGTCGGCAAGGGCCGTTTTTTCACGGAACTGGAAGTGCGCGATTCGGCCAATGTCATCGTGCTCGGCACCTGGGTCGCCGACCGGCTCTTTGAGCGCGGGGAAAATCCGGTCGGTCGCTTCGTCGATCTCAACGGCCAGCCGTTCAAGGTCGTCGGCGTGCTCACCCACTACGAGCTGATGTTCCGGCAGTGGAATACCCTGCGCTGGAAGAACGACGTCGCCTTCATCCCGGTCACCACCGCCCTCAAAAAGGTCGGCCGCAGCGAAAAACTCGCGTGGGTCAACGTGCAGGTGGACGACGTGGAGCGGCTCAACGAGACCGTGGACACCATCACCAACGTCCTGGCGACACGCCACAACGGCATCTACGATTTCAAGGTGAACACGAGCGAGGGCGAACTGGCGTCGTTCGCCGAGTCCAAGAAAAACTCGGTATTCTTCGCCGGCATCATCGGCGGCGTCACCCTCTTGGTCAGCGCCATCGGCATCGCCAACCTCATGCTCGCCTCGATCAACGAACGCGTGCGCGAAATCGGCATTCGCAAGGCGATCGGCGCCACCGGCCGCAACATCTTCGGCCAGTTTTTGGTCGAGGCCATCGCGCTCAGCCTGTTCGGCGGCCTGATGGGCATGGCGGTTTCAATCTCCGTGATCGACGGGCTGCGTTCCTTCTTGCCGCCGGATAACCTGCCGGTGTTGTCCTCCTCGGCCTTGGCGGTGGGCTTCGGCTTCAGCGTGCTGGCCGGGGTGCTCGCCGGCGTCTATCCCGCGCTCCAGGCCTCCCGGCTCGATCCGATCAACGCGCTGCGCTACGAGTGAGCGGGCCAGCCGGCGACACCTGGCGGGTTTTCGCTTGGCGCGGGGGCGCGCCGGGGCGCACGATGGGCGCTTATGTTGAAACTGTTGTTTGTGGGCGATGTTGTCGGCCGGCCCGGCCGGGAAATCCTCATGGAACGCCTGCCGCGGCTGCGTTCCGAGCTGGGGGTGGACGCGGTCATCGCCAACGGCGAAAACGCCGCCGCCGGCTCGGGCATCACCGAGTCCATCGCCAAGTCGCTCCTCGCCACCGGCGTGGACGCGATCACCCTGGGCGACCACGTGTGGGACCAGCGCGGCTGGGAAAGCGAGATCGGCGGCCTGCCCAAGGTCTGCCGTCCGGCCAACCTCCCGGCGGCCTGCCCGGGACGCGATCACGTGATCCTCAACCTCAACGGCTTTCGGCTGGCGGTGTTCACCGTGCTCGGACGCCAGTATCTGAACCTCAAGAGCGACTGCCCCTTTCTGACCAGCGACGCCATGCTGGAAAAACTGGCCGGTCAGGCCGACGGCGTGCTGGTCGAGATCCACGCCGAGGCCACCAGTGAAAAACAGGCGCTCGGCTGGTATCTCGACGGCCGCGTGATCGGCGTGCTCGGCACCCACACCCACGTGCCCACGGCGGACGCGGCGGTGCTGCCCAACGGCACCGCGTTCATCTGCGACGTCGGCATGACCGGTCCCTACGCCTCGGTGCTCGGCCGCGCGGTCGAGCCGGTGGTGGCCAAATTCAAGGACGGCCTTCCCCGCCGCTTCGAGGTCGCCGAGGGCGACGTGCGCATCTCCGGTGTTTATGTCGAATACGATCCCGAGACCAAACGGGCCGGGAAAATCGAGCTGGTGACCGTGCGCCGCAACAACGCCGGCCTCGCGTCGGCGCGACTGTGACGCGGCGGGCGGAAAATATTCGCCGCCCGGTTGCAAACCCGCCCGGGCTGACCACCACTGCGCGCATGTCCGCCGAATCCTCCGACGTCCCCACCATCGCCGCCTGGCGCATCCTGCTGCGGGCGTTCGGCGTCATCCTCGCGCTGGCGGTCTTCTCCTACTGGTATGCCGCCGGGCAAAACACCGGCTGGACCCAAAACCGCGTCGCCATCACCCAGACCGAGGAGCTCACCGGCATCGACTACGTGACCTACGAGGACCGCTTCGTGCCCGGCATCGAGGCGCTCGTCGTCGGCGTCGCGTTTGGCCTCGCCCTCAGCGCGATCACCTTCGTCCGTCGCAAACCCAGACCTTCACCCGTATCCAAACCATGACTACAACCATCCGCCTCGCCGCACTCCTCCTCGCCGCCGCCACCACGCTGGCCGCCGCTCCGATCAGCTTCGACTTCAAGGACCCCAAGGGGGTCAACGCCGTGCAATTCTCGCTCGATTCCCTGCTCGAACCCATCGCCGGCACCGCCAACGGCGTGAGCGGCACCGTCAGCTTTGACCCCGACGCGCCCGCCGCCACCACCGGGCGGATCGTCGTCGCCTCCTCCTCGCTCAAGGTCACCAACAACACCATGAACGAGCACCTGCTCAGCTCCGGCTGGATCGACGCCGCCGGGCACCCGGAGATCACCTTCGCCATCAAGTCCCTCGCCAACGTCACCACGGAGGGCAGCACCACCAAGGCCGACGCCACCGGCGACTTCACCCTCAAGGGCGTCACCAAGGAAATCACCGTGCCGGTGACCATCACTCATCTGCCCGGCGCCTTCGGCAAGCGCATCAACAAGCCCGAGCTCGGCGGCGATCTGCTCGTCGTGCGCGGCCAGTTCTCCATCCTGCGCGCCGACTACGGCATCAAACCGGGACAAAACGAGGACAAGGTTTCGCCCAAGATCGACCTCTCCTTCGCCATCGTCGGCGGTGCGCCCAAGGCCTGAGCCGCCCGCCGTTCCGCTCCCCCATTACTTCTCTTTCTCCTCTTTCCTCCCATTCCCCCGGCTCGCAAAGCCACCGTCCGGATGGCGGACAGGGAAATGACGAATCCGGAGAGGAGAATGCGAAAGAGGAAAAGAGAAGGATGGGGCGGGCGAAGCCCGCTGTTCAGCCGGTCCTCTGACGGACCGGCTTTTTTGTGCCCCGTTCGCAAGGATTGCCCCGCCCCCGGTCGTGCGTCCACGGTGTCGTCCATGACCGCCGACGAACTCCAGATCCTCATCGAGGACGCCACCTTTGATTACACGATGGGCGACATCGACGCCGCCCTGGGCAAGCTCGCCCGCGCCACCGCGGCGGCACCCGATTCCTTCGATGCCTGGCACGCCGCCGCCGAGATCAATTTCAACGCGCGCCGCTTCGACGACGCCCTCGCGGCCGCCGAGCGCGCGCACGTCCTCCGTCCCGACGACCTCTTCATCAACACGACGCTCTCGCGCATCTGGATGGAGAAGGGTGACAAGACCACCGCTGAAAAATTCGGTGCCCAGGCCAAGATTCTCGGTTGGAAGGACCAGTTAAAAAACCCCGAGTCACACCAAGGCGGCCTGTAGTGCATTTCGCAGAGAGCCGTAGCCATTTCGTTTCAGGTAGGAGCCTGCTTGCAGGCGCGTTCGCCGTTATCCAACTCATCACGTCCATCTCGCCTGCAAGCAGGCTCCTACCAAAAGGTGCGGCGGGCTCAGGGTGCGGGATCGGATTGCAGGCGAACGTGTTTGTAGGGGTGGCGGTCGAGCAGGGTGGGGTGCCAGCCCTGGACGGAGGGATGCAGCAGGAAGACGTGGGTGTAGTGGTAGAGCGGGATGACGGGGGCGTCGTTGAGCAGGAGCTGTTCGGCTTCGCGGAAGAGCGCGAAACGCTCGGGGCTGTCGGTGGTGCGGGCGGCGCGGTAGAGCAGGCGATCGTAATCGGCGTGGGTCCAACCGGTGAAGTTGTTGGTGCTGCCGGCGGTCCAGAGTTCGAGGAAAGTGGCGGGGTCGGCGTAGTCGCCGATCCAGACCGAGCGAAGGATTTCGAAGTTGCCGGAGCGGCGGGCTTCGAGGGTGGCGGCGAGTTCCTGGTTGGTCAGACGAACGTTGAGGCCGAGTTCGGTGGACCACATTTGCTGCACGGCCTCGGCGATCTGGCGGTGGGTTTCGGAGGTGTTGTAGAGCAGCTCGATCTGGGGCGCGCCTTGGCCGTTGGCATAGCCGGCGGTGGCGAGGTGGGCGCGGGCGGCCTCGGGATCGTGGGCATGGCCGGCGAGGTCGGCGGGGGGAGTGTAGCCGGCGGTGCCGGGCGGAGTGATGGTGGCGGCGGGGATCTGGCCGCCGCGCAGGATGTGGTCGGTGATGGCGGCGCGGTCGATGGCGAGACTGAGCGCGAGGCGGACGTCGCGCTGGTTGAGGAAGGGGCGGGCGGTGTTGATGCGCAGGAAGTAGGTGCCGAGGTAGGGATCGATGCGGAGCACCTCGGGACGGTCGCGGCGGTAGGCGTCGATGCGGCCGGGCGGCAGGGCCTCGGTCAGGTGGAGTTGTCCGGAGCGGAAGGCGCGTTCCTCGGCGTCGAGGCTGTCGATGGGGTAGAAGTGGATGGCGTTGAGGGCGACGGTGGCAGCGTCCCAGTAGGCGGGGTTTTTCTCGACGATGATGCGTTGGTTGCGCTTCCAGGCGGCGAGGGCGAAGGGGCCGTTGCCGACGAGGTTGCCCGGGGTGGCCCAGCGGTTGGTGCGGTCGGTGGAGTCGCCGTGGGATTCAATCGAGGGGAGGTGGACGGGATACCAGGCGGGGTGGCTGAGCAGGGCGAGGAAGTAGGGCGCGGGGTGTTCGAGGGTGAGGCGCAGGGTGTGGTCGTCGGGGGCGGCGACGCCGACCTGGGCAAAGTCGTCGGAGGCGCCGAGGTGGTAGGGTTTGGCGCCTTGGAGAATGTGGAGGAGCGCGGCGTTGGGCGCGGCGAAGGCGGGGGTGAGCACGCGGCGGATGGAGGCGACAAAATCGTGCGCGGTGACCGGATCGCCGTTGGACCAGCGGGCGTCGGGGTTGAGATGAAAGGTGTAGGTGAGTTGGTCGGCGGAGATGTCCCATCGGGTGGCGACGCCGGCCACGGGATGCAGGTCTTCGGGGTGTTCGGCGACGAGGCCCTCGAAGAGGGCGGAGAGCACGTGGTGTTCGCTGGTGCCGGTGGCGAGGTGCGGGTCGAGCGAGGGGAGTTCCTGCCCGATGCCGCGATGGAGAATGCCGAGACGGTTGCCGCTGGAAACGTTGCTCTCGCGCGGCGAGCAGGCGGCGAGGCCGACGAGGAGCAGCGCGGCGGAAGTAAGACGTGAAAAGTGGGAAGTGAGAAGGGAGAGGCGCATCGGGTGTGTGGCGAAATTACGGCAAAGTGGTGCCGCAAATCAAAGTAGCGGGAGCATCCTGCTCCCGGCTGGACGGCAGGGAACGGGAGCTGGAAGCTCCCGCTACTTTGCTTTGCATGCGGATGGACTCGGCGGGTTCCGCGTCAGGCTTGGGTGATGAGGGCGTCATCACAAGGTAGCGGGAGCATCTTGCTCCCGGTTGGACGAACGGGAGCTGGAAGCTCCCGCTACTTTGGGGTTGTCGCGGATGTAGCGGCGGATGGCGTCCATCGCGGGCTCGTTGCGCACGATATGGTCGTAGGATTCGTGCTGCCAAAGCTGACCGGTGCGATCAAGGCGCCGGTTCAGTTGGTTGGCGGTGTAGGATTTCCAAGAATGGAGAATGTCGGCGAGTCCATGCCCTGACAGCGGCTTGACGAGGATATGCACATGATTGGGCATCACCACGTATTCATCCAGGGCGTAGCGCCGGCCCACGAAGAAACGAAGCGCGTTGTGGACGATATCCGCGTGCTGCGGATCGCGGAGCACGCAGGAACCGCTGCCGGCGTTGAGGAGCTGTTCGTAGCGCTCGGAGAAGAGGCGGTGATATTCGGCGAGTTCTTCGTGGGAGAGGTTTTTGAGGTCGTGTGTGCGCCGCCACTGTTCGCGTTGTTGTTGGATTTCGTTCACGACGGCACCAGGCAGCGCGTCGGCGAGGCGGAAGGTGACGAAATACCAGACAAGATTTTGCTCCCAGTGAGGGAGATTACCGCCGGTGCGAATATCTATTTCGGACAGGGGATTGAGGTATTCCCACAAAGTAGCGGGAGCTTCCAGGTCCCGATTCGACGGACGGGAGCTGGAAGCTCCCGCTACTTTGTTTGGCGCGCGCATGGAATCGGCGGGTTCCGTGTCACCCTTGGCTGATAAGCGCGACGGCGTGGGCGGAGATGGCGAGGCCGCGGCCGATGTCGTCGGCGCCTTCGTTGGTGGTGGCCTTCAGGCCGATGCGGTCAACGGGCAGGCCGGCGGAGGCGGCGAGGACTGCTTTCATCTCGGCGAGGCGGGGCTGGATTTTTGGTTTTTCCGCGATGAGCGACGCGTCGATGTTGACGATGCTCCAGCCGCGGGCGGCGAGTTCCTCGCGGACGCGCACGAGGAGTTTTTGCGAGTCGATGTCCTTGTAGGCGGGGTCCGTGTTCGGAAAAAAATGACCGATGTCGGGCAGGCCGGCGGCGCCGAGCAGGGCGTCGCAAACGGCGTGGGTGAGGCAGTCGGCGTCGGAGTGGCCGTCGAGGCCGACGTCGCACTCGAAGGTGACGCCGCCGAGCACCATGGGGCGACCGGGAGCGGTGCGGTGGATGTCGTAGCCGTGGCCGATGCGAAGGTTCATGTGGTGACGCGGAGTCGGAGTTTTAACGCAGAGTCGCAAAGACGCGAAGGTCGCAAAGATTCAAGCCCTGCGGGAGGGCTGGTAACTTTGCGCCTTCGCCTCTTTGCGTTAAAATAATACCGGCTCAATCCGCGGCGGATTGGCCGAGGAGGAATTCGAAGTAGGGCAGGTCGTGGGGGGTGGTGAGCTTAGGGTTGGGGGGGGGGTTTTCCAACATGGCGACGGGGGGCTTGAGGAGCTCCACGGCGGAGGCGTCGTCGGTGATTTTCTTTTTGCCGCGCGCGACCTTGGCGTAGGCCTTGACGATGAGGTAGGCGGCGAAGACCTGCGGGGTTTCCATGCCCCGGAGGCGGCAGCGGCGGAGGTTGGCCGCGCAGCGT
>Ga0079224_100007166_pt1 | contig 14913 bp, 11 predicted proteins | sample Stecom2015_FD_80414 | JGI IMG/M metagenome (GOLD analysis project Ga0079224, IMG submission 80414) | Agricultural soil microbial communities from Utah to study Nitrogen management - Steer compost 2015 | ecosystem: Environmental > Terrestrial > Soil > Agricultural land | place: USA: Utah...
CTACCTATTCCTGCACCGAAAATGACTACTCTCCCTTTCTCAAGGTGGCGGACAGCACGTCGACGAATAAAAGGCTCGCAAATTTGTTCCATCTTAATGGCTGTAAGCAAACGAGTCTTAATATCTACTTTTTCAAGAGCGTCTTGAAGCGCCATGCTGTTGATTACAGTTGCTAGCATTCCCATATAATCGGCTTGGACACGGTCCATTCCTGCCTTTTCCGCACTTAATCCCCTGTAGATATTTCCTCCACCGATAACAATTGCAATTTCCATACCTTGATCATGTACGGCTTTTATATCACGAGCGTATTGCGCTACCCGATCAATATCAATGCCGTAACTCTGCTCACCCATTAAAGCTTCACCACTAAGTTTTAAAAGAATGCGTTTGTATTTCATAGTTTTTTTCTGAATATGGAGAATATATTTTCTACTCTGGCACCAAAGATAAATCATTTTTTTTAAACGGGGTTTTTCAACGCAACAATTAAAAAACAAGCACCAGAAATGTCAATGAATCAACATTTTACAATTCTCTTAAAAATTCGTTATAAATATAAAGGAAAAATGCCTATTATGCATAAAAATGGCCTTATAATAATACAATCAATATTATATTGATATATTCTCTGTAAGTCCATCAACCTAACTGTATATCATTTATCCATTAACACTTAAGAATTACATGAAGAATATTTTTCTTTATTCGATATTAAGCTTTGGCTTAATTGGAGCTATTCCGCTGGCAGGCAATGCCCAAACCGCTCCTGTAAAACCGGACACTTCTATCGAAAACTCAAAAAACGACACCACAAAAAAATCAACAAAAAAAGAACCTAAGAAATTCTCAGAATTTATAAAAGCCGATGTCAAAGAAGATAAAGGCTTGTTTACAATATATTTTCAAGAAGATAAATATTTCTTTGAAGTAGCAGACAGCATATTGAATCGTGATATTTTAGTGGTAAATAGAATCTCACGTTCAGGAACGGATCTTCGTACAGGCATGTCAGGCTATGGAGGAGATCAAATAAACGAAAATGTAATCCGTTTTGAAAAAGGACCTAAAAACAATATATTTTTGAGAAATATTTCCTTTTCTGAGCGGTCGAAAGATACTACACAAGCTATGTTCCGTTCTGTAATGAATTCAAATGTCCAGCCCATTGCTGCAGCTTTTGACATAGTTGCACATGGTAAAAACAAAGGCAGTTCTATAATTGATATGACGCCATTTATAGAAGGTGACAATAATATTTTCTTTTTTAGTCCCTCTTATAAAGCTAACTTACGGTTAGGAGCAATCAAAAAAGAAAAATCTTATATAGAAAAAGTAAGCTCCTTCCCCCAAAATACCGAAATAAAAACAGTAAAAACGTATGCTAGAACCGCTCCTATCGGTGTAACTGGACCAGCCGCCGCGATTGCTGCAGCAGGGAATGCTACTTTAGAATTGAATACATCAATAGTCCTACTGCCTAAAGTACCGATGCAGGGCCGTCAATTTGATCCTAGAGTCGGATATTTTACTGTCCGCTATACAGACTTCGACATTAACCCACAAGGAGTTAAAAGAAACGCTTTAATTACCCGCTGGAGGTTGGAGCCTAAGGCAGAAGATATGGAAAAGTACAAAAGAGGAGAATTGGTAGAACCCAAAAAACCTATTGTCTTTTATATTGATCCGGCAACTCCAGAGAAATGGGTAGATTATTTAATTGCAGGGGTAAACGATTGGCAATCTGCTTTTGAAGAAGCTGGCTTCAAAAATGCAATAGTTGGAAAACGTGCTCCTACTCCGCAAGAGGATCCTGAATGGTCTTTAGAAGATGCACGCTATTCCGCAATTGTGTATAAACCTTCGTCTATACCAAACGCAAGTGGACCGCATGTTAATGATCCGCGTTCAGGAGAAATTTTAGAAAGCCATATCAATTGGTATCACAGTGTGATGACCTTATTGCGAAATTGGTATTTTATACAAGCTTCCCCTAACGATGAGCGCGCTCGCAAAATGGAATTTGAAGATGAGTTAATGGGCGACTTGATTCGCTTTGTTTCTTCCCATGAAGTTGGGCACACTCTGGGACTACGTCATAATTTTGGTGCCAGTTCAGCCTACCCAGTGGAAAAGCTACGTGATGCGAAATGGGTGAAAGAACACGGCGTTGCAGCCTCTATCATGGATTATGCTCGTTTTAATTATATCGCTCAACCTGGTGATGGAATTACAGGTGCAGATCTATATCCGCGTATCAATTACTATGACAAATGGGCTATTGAATGGGGTTATAAGCTTATTCCAGAAGCAAAATCTGATGAGGCTGAAAGAACTACACTAAACCAATGGATTTTAGCAAAAGCTGATGATCCTAAATATTGGTTTGGAACAGAGTCTAACCCTGATGATCCACGTTCTCAAAGTGAAGATTTAGGAGATGATTCTATGCTCGCAAGTCACTATGGTATTCTAAATCTTCAAAGAATTATGCCGAATTTAGAGAGCTGGACGGCTACCAATAATGAGGGCTACGATAACTTAAAAGAGCTTTACGGTGAATTAATCACACAATACAATCGCTATGCCGGTCATGTCACAAAAAATATAGCCGGAATTTACGAAACACCAAAAACAGTAGAACAAAAGGGTGCTGTTTACGAATTAGTGCCTGCAAAAAAACAACAAAGAGCAATCGACTTTTTAAATAAGGAAGTTTTTACAACTCCAGAATGGTTAATCAATTATGAGATCAGCAATAAAATAGGCGAAGATCCGATTCCCCGAATTGGATCAGTACAAAATGGCGTTGTAGGACGTTTACTATCTGCTAGAACGATCGATAAACTTATTAAAGCAGAAACTCAAGACAACAAGGCTTTTGGAGTAAAGAACCTTTTCGACGGATTAAACAAAGGAATCTGGGATAAATTAAATACGGAGAGTGATGTATATAAGCGTAATCTACAGAAACACTATGTGGCAAGCTTAATACAATTACTGACTGCACCAACTGAAACAAGAACAGCGTTCGGACAGCCTGTAGTAGATCCTACCCAGTCAGATGTTTCAAGTATAGCGAGAGCTGAACTTGATAAATTACAGCAAAAAATAAGAGAGTCTTCTCAAAAAACGAAAGGGTTGACCAGTTATCACTTACAAGACTTAGATCAACGTATTAATAGAGCATTATATCCAGAAGGATAATTGTGGAGTTTTAACTTAAGTTTATCCGCTATCAGCGATGGAAAATCCATTCTGATAGCGGATATTTTAGTTTAAACTAAGTTATTTTTTACCAGATACTCTGCAATCTGCACAGCATTAGTTGCTGCTCCTTTGCGTAAATTATCAGCAACAATCCAAAGGTTAACAGTCTTATCCTGAGAATTATCTCTACGAATTCTCCCTACCAAAACCTCATCTTTGTTATGAGCATCTTTAGGCATTGGATATTTTAAATTAGCAGGATCATCAACAACAATCACTCCTTCTTGTTCTGCTAGTTCAGTTCTAAGATCGTTTACATCAAAATCATTTTCAAATTCAATATTAACCGATTCTGAATGCCCGCCCACAACTGGAATTCTAACCGTGGTAGCAGTAACTTGAACAGTATCGTCACCTAATATCTTTTTGGTCTCCTCAATCATTTTCATTTCCTCTTTGGTATATCCATTATCCATGAACACATCAATATGAGGAATAACGTTAAGGTCGATATTATAAGGATAAGCTTTTTCACCTTCGATGCCTGCACGCTCATCATTCATTTGTTGAACAGCTTTCACACCAGTTCCAGTAACAGACTGGTAAGTAGAAACTACAACACGCTTAATTTTATATTTTTCATGAAGCGGTTTTAAGATCACCACCATTTGAGTAGTAGAACAGTTGGGATTAGCAATGATTTTATCGTCTTTAGATAGAACCGATGCATTCACCTCTGGAACAACCAACTTTTTACTAGGATCCATTCTCCAAGCAGATGAATTATCGATAACAGTTACACCCGCATCAGCAAATTTAGGTGCAAACTTTGAAGAAGTTTCACCACCAGCAGAAAACAAAGCAATAGCAGGTTTTAATGCAATTGCTTCTTCAATTCCTACTACACTGTACTTCTTACCCTTAAATTCGATTTGTTTTCCCTTGCTTCTTTCTGAAGCAACTGGTATTAATTCTGTAATTGGAAAATTCCTCTCTTCCAATACTTTAAGGATTTCTGAGCCTACAAGCCCCGTAGCACCAATAACTGCAACTTTCATCTTGTTATAATTGTTCGTATTTAATAAATATAAATGGATTTTCCCATTCCGATTACAAATATAGAAAAACATCAGTCTTATGTATAAAATAATGAAAAAATGAAATTATTATGGCTTTTATTATCAGGTTTGCATTAAAACCCCGCATTAATATATGAATATCAACTTTTCATATAATAGTAACGAAACAGTGCATATTAAAAATACTTTATTAATTAATAAGTTTATAATCTTCACCAAACCCTTCAAGAGCCGACTATTATTGCTATCTTAAGGATTTAAGAGGATTTTGCTAAAATATTTTAAATGTGAAACAAGCAGTATTATTCTTTATTTATTTTTTACCCAAGCTCCTTAGTGCACAGTTTACTGTTACTCCAATAAAGAAATTAAGGCCTGATACGATTGCTGATTTTCTATTTATTGATACTTTTGAAAATGAACTTTCTTCATGGACGGGGGAAGTGGACAAATTTCAAATCGAAAATCAACTCTTACTAAATTCTGAGAACGCTAGATCGCCGTCATTCTTACACACCCCCTCTACTGAAATAAGAAATAAACTATGGGAAGTCGGATTAGAAGTAAATGGACTACTAACCACTCAAAACAACGTCCGATTATACCTAGCAGCAACAAACGATAGCTTACCCGGCAATCAACATGGATATTATTTGCAGATAGATGGCGCATCGGGTAACCACACTTACAAGCTTTATAAACAAAATAATGCCACTAGAACATTATTATTTCAAAGCAAACCTACGCCTACACAAGGAGGTAAATTACGTGCCCGGGTAAGAGTAACCTGCACTATCAACGGTGAATGGCGAATTTACATAGATGAATACGATCAAGGAGTATTCAACCTAGTATCTGACCAAGACGGCAATTCTGCCATACGAGACCTCAGTCACGAAAGCTCCCTCTTCTCTGGCTGGATGACTCGCTTCTCTTCCACTAGAAAAAAAGATTATATACTGCATTATTTTCTGATCAACGAGCTAGAGGACATACCTCCTATTCATAAAGAACCAACCTACAAAGCAAAACCTTATGATGTGATTATCAACGAAATTATGGCTGACCCTTCTAATTCCGTTGGACTACCCGAAATAGAATATGTAGAACTCAAAAACCTTACTAATGAAGTAATTCATTTAAAGGACTGGACATATTCATCATTAACACGAACGCATAGATTCGAAAATGATAGTATACTTCCACATTCGATTTTAGTTTTATATAGAGCTCAAGACAGCCTTTCGGCGAAAGACTACGGTCACGCGATAGGATTATCTTCATGGCCGATTTTGGTGAATACAGGGACTACCCTCTCCTTAAATAATGAGGACGGATTGCTGATTGATGAAGTCACTTATAAACCGTCTTGGTATAAAGACTCCCAAAAATCAAAGGGAGGCTGGAGTTTAGAAAGAATAGACCCCTATTTACGCTGTAACGATGATGAGAACTGGATAGCGAGCATAGATACCCAGGGAGGAACTCCAGGTAGAGAAAACTCGGTCTATCAGGAAAAAGCTGAACAAGAGATGGCAATCGCAAACCTTGAATTCATTAGCTCTACACAATTAGACGTCACATTCAATAGAAATATTGAACCAATGTCGGCTTCTTTAAAAACAATATATAGAATTAATAATGGCATGGGAATACCTGATTCAGTGGAAGTAATTGATCATAAAAATATCGCTCTTTTTTATTTTAATGAATTTATCAGAGGGCAACATCATAAATTAAGTATAGAAGACATAGCCGACTGTATCGGGGTCAAAACAACTTTAACAGAAGAAATATTCTTGCCAGAAAGGATTACTCCGCGTGATGTTCTTATTAACGAAGTATTGGCAGATCCGTTTAAAGATGGAGTCGAGTTTGTAGAAATCTATAATAATTCAAACCATACTCTTAATTTAAATACGCTTTACATCGGCACCGTTTCTGAAAGCACGGGAGCCATTAATATAAAGAGAATTAGTTTCGATAACCATCTCATTCCGCCCGCTAGCTATCGCCTTTTAAGTCCCAATTCTAAGGTCGTTGCCATGCAATATATAAATTCCGCATCCGAAAACTTCATCGAAATGGAATCGTTTCCACAACTGAAAAATTCAAATGGTACGATCGTACTCATGGATGGAAACACGCAAATAGATCGTTTCGATTATCACGAAAATATGCATGATGCACTTATTAGCGACAAGAAAGGCGTATCTCTAGAACGCATGAGCTTTAACATTCCAACCAACGAAGCTGGAAACTTCAGGTCTGCCGCCGCAGCTGTAGGGTATGCAACCCCGGGATATAAAAACTCCCAGGTGAAAGAAATAAGCGACCAACAAGCACTAATCACCCTAACTTCCAAAACGTTCTCGCCAGACAATGATGGTTTTGAAGATCTACTTGAAATCAACTATCATTTTGAAACTGAAGAGGACGTGATGGCCACGATAGAAATTTATAACACAAAAGGCGTATTAGTAAGAACATTAACCAAAAATCACCGTCTCGCAAATAACGGAAGGCTTTATTGGAACGGCTTAATGGATAATACTCAGCTCGCAGGCGTTGGTATTTACATTGTTGTTATTGAACTCTACAATGCAAAAGGAATGAGAAAAATAGTGAAAGAAAGCTGTGTTTTGGCCAGTAAATTTTAAAGCAATAGAGCATTTAAATTCTAAAAGCTCTATCTTTGTCTTCATCAGCTGTAGGATTACACGACTAAAAACAAACACACATATCCAACCTTATGGGAAGAGCATTTGAATTCAGAAAAGAGAGAAAATTTAAACGTTGGGCAAAAATGTCCGTACAATTTACTCGTATTGGGAAAGAAATCGCGATGTCGGTTCGCGAAAGCGGCCCACATCCAGAGACAAATTCTCGTTTAAAAACTGCTATTCAAAATGCGAAAGCTGTAAACATGCCGAAAGACCGTATTGACGCGGCAATAAAGCGTGCCTCAGAAAAAGATTCCCAAGGCTATGAAGAATATGTTTATGAAGGCTATGCCCCGCATGGAGTAGCTGTGTTGATCGAAACCGCTACTGACAATACAAATCGTACTGTTGCCAACGTTCGTAGCTATTTCACTAAAGCCGGAGGTTCCCTGGGAAAAACGGGATCGCTTGATTTCATTTTCCAAAGAAAATCAGTCTTCAGATTCTTAGCAGATGAAAATATAGATGCGGAAGAATTAGAATTTGAATTAATTGATGGTGGACTAGAAGAAATGTATCTTGAAAAAGATGAAGAGGACAACGACCTAGTAGTTATCCAAACTTCTTTTGAAGATTTCGGAAATATGCAAAAACTCCTTGAAGAAAAAGGAATAGAAATAAAAAGCGCTAAACTTGAACGCATTACCCTATCCACAAGCGATATTTCAGAAGAAGATGCTGTGGACGTCTTGAAAATGATCGACAAAATTGAAGAGGATGATGACGTCCAAGCTGTCTATCATAATATGGCCTAATCATAAGTGTTTATAACCCTAGAGTTACCTTCTGCTTTAGTATGAGTCGTTCCACCTTGGTATCAGGCTCGTATCTAGTTCGCCCTTTCTGCGACAGTTTGCGATAATCCTGCGACTAAATAGCTGTTTAGTCGCAGGATTATCGCAAAACAGTAGGAAAACTGCAAAGTAAGTCCCGAATCAGGGTAGAGCGAAAGCAGAGCAGAGTATGAAGAAATACTAAGGAAATATCCTATAGAGAGTCTGAAGAAAAACTAAGGTAATACCCATAGATCAAATATCAGAAAAGTCTCATTTTAACTGCAAAATTGATTCATCGAGCTGTTTTTCGTACTTTCGTAATTTGTATCCGACTCGATCGAGTCAGTTTCTATTTAATAAAAATAAAATTATGTTCAAAAAACTTGTGGCTATTGAGCCGCTTAATTTGATTCCATCAGCAGAAAAGGAATTGCATACATTTGCAGAAGAAGTGATCATGTACGATGATATGCCTGCGGATGCTGACGAAATGGCAAAACGTATAGGCGATGCTGATGCAGTTCTGTTGAGTTACACTTCTAGACTCGGTCGTGACGCCCTTGAACAATGTCCAAATGTAAAATACATCGGCATGTGCTGTTCATTATATACCCCAGAAAGTGCTAACGTTGATATTCTCTATGCAAATAGCAGAGGTATTGATGTAAGAGGCGTACGTGATTATGGAGATGAGGGAGTTGTAGAATATGTAATTAGTGAGCTTGTCCGCTGCCTACACGGCTTTGGAAACAATCCTGATGGCAGTCCAGCTGAGCCTTGGGATGGCGTTCCTAGAGAGATTACAGGAATTAAAGCAGGGATTGTTGGTCTTGGAAAATCTGGTGGAATGGTGGCTGACGCACTTAAATTCTTTGGTGCTGATATCGCTTATTTCTCCCGTACAGAAAAACAAGAAGCAAATGATAAAGGATACCGCTTTTTACCTTTAGGAGATTTGCTTGAGCAGAGTGAGGTAGTTATTACTTGTTTAAACCGAAACACTGTTCTTTTACATGAAGAAGAATTTAAGCGTTTTGGAAATAACAAGATATTATTCAATACAGGACTTTCTCCAGCTTGGGATGAAGAGCCTTTCGCGAAATGGATAGACCAAGACAACATTTGCTATACCGATACTCTTATTGCTCTTGGGAATGAGAAATTCTTAAAGCATCCACATGTTCATTGTATGGGAGTTTCTGTAGGCCGTACGCGTCAGGCGTTTGACCGCCTGAGCGAGAAAGTACTGGCCAACATAACTGCCTACCTTAAAACACAATAGGCGAAGTAATATTACGGAGGGTATTCACTACGCTCCACCCAGCGATTTGCGCTGTTTTACTATACACATCAATCACCGCGTGAACTTGATCATTTTCAATTTCTATGCGGTGATTATCACCCACAAAACCTGGAGTAGAAGTCATGGACACCTTCATATCTGTAGGTCCAACGGATGCAAGAGAGGCCGCAACAGCCACGTTTACCCTAGTGGGGAAGAGAGCAATAGCTTCTCTAGCATTTCCCTTGAAAACTTGACGCTTTTCATTTTGCAATGACTCCTCATATACGGGCGTATTCTTAAGAGAATTTGGCCCTTTTTCTGTGTCAAATGATGCCTTGCAATCTCCACCCATCAGGGAAACCGTGCGCAGTACATCAAAACCACCGATTGCACCTGAAACTAGATGAACACGGGCGTTATTTTCTCGGGCTACTTTCTTTACTTCCTCATAGAATTCAGTCTCGGCAAATGCTCCAATCGACAATGTCACTATTGACGAACCGTTCCTTAAAGCAGGCAACGCAAACTCTTTCAAAGAAGCGGGAGATGCGGATTCAATGATATAATCTGGTTTAAGGGCTAGTAATTCTTCCATACTGGCACATGGAGTGCAAGTATATTCACTAGTAGCATTGTTCATTTTATCGGTGATTCGCTTTACTTTCTCTGGACTGCGAGAGTAAGCCGCGACGAGTTGGTAGTCTGGCAATAAGCCTCCAATTAATGCATCGGTAACCAAATCTGCTAGTTTACCGCAACCAATAATGGCAAGTTTATTCAATTTCATGTCTTGTATTATTTAATTTTTTAAAATATTGGAGCATTGCTCCATAGCAATGGCGCGCACCATTTTCTTTCTTGTAAATGATGCGCGCCTTTGAGTAAGTATCTAAAATGAGCTAGAGTTCAACCACTCTACAAAATGATCAAACCATTGATCGGTAGTTGTTGAGTTATTTAAGCCAAAACCGTGGCCACCCTTAGGATATACTAAAAGTTTGCTTGAAATATTATGACTCTCTAAGGCTGCGTGAAACAATCGACTATTAGCGATTGGAACAGTCGAATCATCCTCTGCGTGAACTAAAAAAGCTGGTGGAGTATCGTCAGTTACCTGTTCTTCATTAGAAAACTTCATTATCTGATCTTCGCTAGGACTCTCTCCTAGCAAGTTCGTTTGTGAACCTTTGTGCGTTAAACCAGTTTTCATGCTTATTACGGGATACATGAGTAGCATAAAATCGGGACGCAGACTAGTGTTTTCAGGATTATCTATATATGCTTCTTGATAATGCGTCCCTGCCGTAGAGGCTAAATGGCCACCAGCTGAGAAGCCTGCAATTCCTACTTGACTAGGACTTATATTCCATTTATCCGCGTTTTGACGTACCAATTGAATTGCACGTTGCGCATCCTGTAGAGGGCCAATGTGTTTTTGATGCATTAATGCATCATTTGGCAATCTGTACTTAAGAACAAATGCGGAGACGCCTTGTGAGGCTAAACGTTTAGCTACATCATGGCCTTCCTTATCGATTGATAAAATTCCATACCCACCGCCAGGGCAGATGATGACGGCTTTACCTGTGTTGGTTTCCTTTTCAGGAAGATAAGCATAGATTACCGGCTCAGAAACCAATGACACTCGCGAATACCCATCTTGAGATTTAACATTATTCTCCTTTATATCAGTTGCATCTTTGCTGTTAGGAACTGCAGAGTTATAAAGTTTGATTTCTTGTTGGGCGGTTGTACTTAAAGAGACAACGATCAAAGTCATTAATAATAGTGTTCTAAGAGTAACCATATAACTGTTTTTTACCGTCCTCAGACCATTGTCTGTCTTGCTTTTTTCTTTTCCAAGTTAACCGGCTGCGGAACCTTAACATAATAGCCTGTTCCATCATAAGGTCGCTTTCTTGGATGTTGTTGGCAGGTTTCAGAGCAGCAACCTTCTAATTTATCCCCACAATGGTCACATTGAGTAAAATGCTCATTGCATTCTGGGTTAGCACAATTTATCATTTTGAGTGTTTCTACACCACAGTTAAAGCAGGTAGACACTACGGTCGGATTGACAGTGTTTACATCCACCGCCACCCGGTTATCAAATACATAACATTGTCCTTCAAAGTCTTTCCCTCCTACTTCCTTGCCGTATTTGATTATTCCTCCATGCAATTGATAAACATCCTCAAAACCATGATGCAGCAAAAGAGCGGACGCCTTTTCGCACTTTATCCCACCTGTACAATAGGTAAGAACCTTTTTGCCTTTATACTTTGCTAGTTCATTTATTTTTTCAGGAAACTCTCTGAAGTTTTCAATGTCCAGCCTTACCGCATTCTTAAAGTGACCAAGGTTATGCTCATAATCAGAGCGAACGTCGAGAATAACGACGTCCTCTTCATCCTTCATTTTCAAAAAATCGTGAGGCTCCAAATGGATACCTGTTCTTTCATTAGGATTAATAACCTTGGGGTCTCTTAATCCAGAATGCACGATTTCACTTTTATAGCGGCAGTGCATTTTTATGAAGGTTGGCTTCTCTACATCATCAATTTTGAAGTCCGTTTTTGCAAAACGTGGATCTGCATGAATGGCGTCCATGTATGCTTTACAGGACTCTCGGGTTCCTGAAATAGTTCCATTTAAGCCTTCGTCAGCCACGATAATGCGACCGACAAGATCAAGGGATTTACAAAACTGAAGATGAACATCGGCAAACTCTTCCGCGTTCTCAATAGGGCTGTAGCAATAATACAGCAAAGTTTGGTATGCTTTCATAATTTCATTGATACCGCTGCAAACGGCGTTTAATGTCTAAAATGCAAAGATAATTATTTTCGATGGTTCCTTTTAAACTAATTGCTGTTTATATGGATATCATCGCTTTGCTTGTTCAAGCACTTGGCCATTTAATTTAATGTATTCTTCATTATTTTCCTCTTTGGCTATCTCAATTCCTTTTTGTGCGGTTTGAATTGCACCCGCTTTATCACCGGCTTTAATTTGAATCAATCCTTTCCAGTATTTAATGTACGTCGCTTTAGGCGCTTGTTCTTCAGCTTTATTCACCCACTCAAGCGCTTTATTTATGTCTTTATTATTTTTGTAATAATATTGAGCAGCAGGGAAGTACGGCTTCTTTTCCCCTTTCATTGCTTCGTCAATGGAGGCCATTATTTCTGCATCTTCGTCTACTAGAATATCAAATTCAATTAAGGTATTCTCCCAGCTTAAATTCATTTTCGCACCCTCTGGCATTACATCTGAGAAATTGATGGTGAATGTTTCCACGGGTGTTGCTAGGGTTTGAGGTTTTACTTCAAACCTCAATAGGTCTTCCGCTTCATTATAAGTGTAGGAACCCCATTGATTACTGTTTTTAGTAAAAATAACGGTCCATTTGTCTTTATTAGGAATCGTAAGAATTCCATAAGTACCTGCTGCCACTTTATTTCCACTAATGTTCACTTCACTTTCAAAAGTTATAGTAGTTATTTGGTTGGCACCCGTGCGCCAAACTGCATTATAAGGCACTAGTTCACCAAATACTTTGCGCTCACTCATATTAGGTCGACTATAAACAACGGTTACTTTGCTGGTTCCTAGGCTTTGGATAATAGTTTGAGAACTACTTGCTGGGGGTATCTTCACTTGTGCACTTCCTTTTTTATTTATCATTACTGCTAAAATTACGAGGCTACATACGGTTAATAACTTTATTTTCATGTTTCTTTTTTTCGTACTAAGATAAGAATAAATTCAAGACTCCCTCTAAAGGGCTATTTAATTAATAACAAAACCTAGAAATTTCTTTATATTCGAAGATGAAAAAGCTGCCTTCTATATCGACCCTATGGAATAATACCCGATCAGTCGTTGTTCGTTTTCCTCTTGCATTTCTTATCACGGCTATTGCGGTAATTACTTGGTGGCTAGCTATTAATTCTGCCACTGGGGATCAAGTAACACATTTATATAAGTTACTCGTGTTATGCAACCTGGCTTTCTGCCTTTCTTTGGCCATAGATTTATTTTCTGAAGCTAAAATAATAAGCGCGGGTAAGCGCTGGGTTCTACAGTTCTTAGCAATATTATTTTGTGGTATTTTATTTTTCGTCCTAGCTCCGGAGTGGTTTGAGGCAGATATTTATAAGCTGGTCACATTTATTGTTGCTGGTCATCTACTTGTTTCTTTCTTACCTTTTAGTAGAAAAGCGGATGTGCACTCGTTTTGGCAATATAACAAATTCCTTTTCTTAAGATTCTTTACCGCTGTCTTGTATTCGTCAGTCCTTTTTGTGGGATTAACTATCGCTTTAAGTTCAATCAAAAACTTGTTTAATATTCCGATTGATGGCGATATCTACTTAAGTTTGTTTGCTTTTATGTCTGCCGGCTTTAATACCTTGTTTTTCTTGGCGGGAATTCCCTCCGATTTGAATTCATTTGAAAAAGATTTTAGCTATCCAAAAGGGCTGAAAGTATTTACTCAATACGTACTCATCCCCTTACTAACAGTATATCTTGCGATCCTACTTATTTATGAATTCAAAATCATATTCGATCAGGAATTGCCAGAGGGCATGGTATCCATTTTAATCATGGGCTATGCCACATTTGGCATCCTTTCTTATCTCTTAATCTACCCGATAAGAAACGAAAAAAACAATGAATGGACGAAAACATTCTCTAAGCTATTTTTCATTTTCATGATCCCCTTGCTTATCTTACTATGTGTTGCGGTTTGGGTGAGGGTAGCGGATTATTCCATTACGGAACCGAGGTATTTTCTAATCCTGTTGACAGTATGGCTCAGCGGCATTACACTTTATTTTTTAATAAATAAGTCTCCGAATATTCAGCTGATCCCTATTTCGCTATGCCTAATGGCATTACTCTCCACATTTGGACCCCAAAGTGCTTCCTCTATTGCAAAAAATTCGCAATTAGCGCGTTATAAACAGCTAGGCACTGATAACAAGTCCGAAGAAGAGAAGGCTTCTATCATCAGATACATGGTTGGGCACTATGGATTAAGCGCTTTGCAATCTCTAACCGAGGCTGATTTAGTAGCTATTGAAAATAATATTGTAAAATCTGATACGCTAAACACGGTTAGGGCTTTCGAAAATAAGAATGAACTAGTGGATACAGCCTATTCCATTCTGAAAATTAGACCCTTATTCCACAGTTCTTTTCTTAGCTATTACAGCATTCAGCTTGCAGATAAAGTTGTCGATGTGTCTGAATACGATTACATTGTTGACTTTCAGTCTTATTCTGTAACGAAGGAAATATTAAGCCCATCAGATACAGTTAGGATCGAACATATCACGAATAAAAACCAAATTAAGATTCAATTAGGAAATGATAGTACGGTCTTAGCGCTATCTCCCTTTTATAAATCGTTAGAAAAGGAAATACTAACTTTAAAAGACGATTCTTATAAAATGGATAACAATGACATTCTACTTCCGGAAACAACGCTTAAAATAGATGCAGAACTAGCTAATTATCGATTTTCTCTTGTTTTCAAAAGTTTGTCTATATCAAAAGAGGTAGCTTCTGTCGGTGAGGACAAGATTGACAACTCTTTTAACGGGGTTTTATTAATTAGAAAAAAGGAATAGTTGCTCCCACCCTTTTAAATCAACTTCTGATAGGTTCTCCACCATAGATCGGGCATATCTCCATCTATTGCTGTTTTGTAATCCTCGTAACTACACGGCACCAAATGAAAACGTTCATTCACCGATTTCACGTTAGGATAGGGAACTTGCATCCACCAACGGTCTGTTTTTTTACTTTTAACAAAAACAACCTCATAATTA
>Ga0079224_100007169_pt1 | contig 14908 bp, 12 predicted proteins | sample Stecom2015_FD_80414 | JGI IMG/M metagenome (GOLD analysis project Ga0079224, IMG submission 80414) | Agricultural soil microbial communities from Utah to study Nitrogen management - Steer compost 2015 | ecosystem: Environmental > Terrestrial > Soil > Agricultural land | place: USA: Utah...
AACCGCTCACCCTCGATGTCGACGTGCGGCAACACCCGATCCAACCAACGAGGCAACCACCACGCCGCCCGACCCAGCAGCGACATCGCCGCGGGCACCAGCGTCATCCGCACCAGGAACGCGTCGATCGCCACACCCAAGGCCAGCGCGAAGCCCACCGACTTGATGATCGGATCGTCCACCAAGACAAAGCCGGCGAACACCGACGACATGATCAAAGCGGCGACGGTGACCACACGCCCACCGTGCCCCATCCCGCTGATCGTGGCATCCCGCGGGCTGAGCCCGTGCACGAAGTCCTCCCGCATCCGCGACACCAGGAAGACCTCGTAGTCCATAGCCAGACCGAACAGGATGCCGATCAACAGAATCGGCAAGAAACTCACCAGCGGACCAGGTGTGTCGAGCGCCACCAGGCTGGCGAAATGCCCCTTCTGGAAGATCAACACGGTGATGCCGACAGTCGCACCCACCGTCAACAAGAACCCCAGCGCCGCCTTGACCGGGACCAGCACCGACCGGAACACCAGCATCAGCAGCAGGATCGACAGCCCCACCACAATCACCAGATAGACCGGCATCGCGTCAGCCAACTTGTCGGACACGTCAATGCCGATCGCGGTCGCCCCGGTCAGCAACACCCCCTCGATATGCGCCACCCGCCGGCGAATCTCCTGCACCAGCTCCTCGGTCGCCTCATCCGTCGGCGCCGTCGCCGGAATCACCCCCACCAGGGCGGTGCGCTGATCACGGCTCATGTTCGGCGGGGTGATCGCCACCAGGTTCTCGGTGCCCTGCACCGCGGCCGTCACCTCACCGACCCGTTGCGCGGTGACCTGCGGCGAGTCCGACGTCACCACCAGCACGAGCCGCCCGGTGAACCCCGGACCAAAGCCCTCCCGGATCACATCGTTGGCCACCCGCTCCGGTGAGCCCTTCGGGGCGGTGCTCGCGTCCGGCAGCGCGACCCGCATGTCCAGCGCCGGAATCGTCAACGCGCCAAGCCCCAGCACACCGGCCAGCAGCACCGGCACCCGCCCGCGGATCATCCAATCCGCCCACCGGGCGCACCACGGCTGCTTGCCAGCGACAGCCGCCCCATTGACGGCCGCCCGCTGCTTGCGCGACAGCACCCGGTATCCCGCGAAACCCAGCAGCGCCGGCAGCAGCGTGATCGCCACCAGCACCGCCACCGCGACCGTGCCCGCGGCCGCCAACCCCATCACCGTCAAGAACGGGATGCCGACCACGGACAACCCAGCAAGCGCGATGATCACGGTCAGCCCGGCGAAGACCACCGCCGACCCGGCCGTGCCGACCGCCCGGCCCACGGACTCCTCAAGGCCCACACCCGCGGCGAGGTTCTGCCGATGCCGCGAGGTGATGAACAGCGAATAGTCGATGCCCACCGCCAAGCCGAGCATCAGCGCGAGCACCGGCGTCACGCTGGTCAACTCGACCACGCTGCTCAACGCGTACAGGCCGGCCATGCCCGCCCCGACGCCGATCAACGCGTTGAGCATCGTCATCCCGGCGGCCACCAGCGACGCGAACGTCACCACCAGCACCCCGAGGGCCACCAGCACCCCGATCGCCTCCTGGCCGCCGACCTCGGGGACGCTGGACATCACCTCACCGCCGTGCGCGACCGTCAAACCGGCCGCCCGCGCCGCCTCGCCCGTCTTCTCGTACGCGGCACGCAGCTCGTCGCTGATCGAGTACGCGCGCTCGGCGAACTGCACCTGAATCAGCGCGTATCGGCCGTCGGGCGACAGCGCCTGAGCCTGGAACGGGTCGACCGCGCCGATCACCCCGGGCAGGGCGGACACCTCCTGCACCAGCGCGTCGATCGCCGCCTTCTCCTCGAGCAGCTGCCGACCTTCCGGCGCGGCCACCACGATCGTGCCGGTCGCGCCGCTGGCCTCCGGGAAGTCCCGCTTGAGGATGTCCAAGGCGCGTTGGGACTCGGTGCCCGGCATCGACAGCTCACCGGAGGTGGGGCCCTTGAACAGCAGCGCGGCGGCGCCGAGCGCGGCCAGCGCGACCAGCCAGATCACCACCACGAGCCCGCGGCGCCGAAACGCGGCGCGGCCAAGTCGGTGCAGCAGAGTTGCCATGTGTCGCTTCCTGATCGGAGTGAGTGGTCACCGGGGCAAGAGCGCCCGGCGCGCCACACGGACGATGGATTCCCGTAGAGCGGCGTCGTCGGTGTCGGAGCGGCTGAACACGACCGCGGCGAGACCCGCCAACGTCACCCGCGCGAGCAGCTGATCGTCCGGATCGGACGATTGCCCCGCACACGCCATGATCAGACGCTCCACGTGGGGCCAGATGCCCTCGAACGCGGGGCGCTGAAACAGGCGCATCAGCTCATCGAAGATGAGCGCGACTTCCCGCCGGTAGCGGACGACCAGGTCCGCGAAGCCGTCGATGGCGGCTTCCCGGGCGGCCTCCGCGTCCAGGCCGGCGAGCCGGTCGCTGAGCGCGGCGAGTTCGCCGGCGGCGGGGGCAATCAGCGCGGAGAGGATGGCGTCTTTGCTGTCGAAGTGGTAGAGCAGCGTCGCCTTGGAGCAGCCCACGTCATCGGCGATGTCCTGCAGCGACGTGCCCTTGAACCCCGCGTCGGCGAAACGACGCGCGGCGGCGGCCAGGATCTCGTCGCGGGTGTTTGTCCGCGCCATGGCACACAAGTGTGCCTGACCGATCGGTCAGAGTCTGGCCGATCGGTCAGGTTGTCGCGCTGCTCACATTCGCGTCGCCAGGCGGGTGCGCCGCGGAGGGAAACAGCCGGCCGAGGATCCGGTTTGTCCGGTTCGCTCGTACCGCTGCGCGTTGCTGCTCGGCGGTCACCTCGATGTAGTTCTGGCTGCTCGTCAGGGTCGCGTGCCCCAACAGGCGCATGATCTCCGCGGCGCTGGCACCGTCTTCGGCGAGCCGGGTGGCGAAGGTGTGCCGCAGGGCGTGCAGCTGCGCGCCCCGCGGCACCCGGTCGGTGATCCCGGCCCGCCGGTAGCAAGAGGCGACGAGGTATTGCAGGCCGCCGCGGCGTAGGGGAGCGCCGTGCCGGTCGACCAGCAGCGGTGAGTCCGGGCGGACGCTGCGGGCGCCGAAGCGGCGCCGTCGACTGGCTAGATAGGCGTCGATGACGGCGTCGAGTTCGGGGGAGAGGGGGATGATGCGGCACCGGTTGCCTTTTCCGGTGACCGTAACGCGCCGTTCGCCGGGACGGCCGGAGACAGAGTCGACCCGCAAAGCCAGGAGCTCCGACAGGCGCAGTCCCGCGCACAGGGCGAGGGCGAGCACCGCCACGTCACGTTCCGGCCAGGGGTAGCGCTGGCGCCGGTCTTCGTGGGCGACCGCCTCGAGGAGCTCCTCGGGGGTGTGCTCGCCGCGCAGTGGTTTCGGGGTGGGTGTCGGCGGGTGTGGTTTGTCCACCGCCGGCATGGGGTTGCCGGCGACGACGCCTTCGGCGACGAGGAAGGCGAAGAAGCTGTTCCAGGTCGACCAGGCGCGGGCGATGGAGGCGGCGGCGCGGGGTGCGGCGAAGCGGGCGAAGGCGGCGCGCAGCGCGCGGGGGGTCGCCGCGCTGATCGGCAGCGAGGGGAGGGGAGTGCCGGTGTCGTCGGCGAGCAGGCGGGCGATGGCGAGCAGGTCTCGGCGGTAGGCGGCCAGGGTGTGGGGGGAGGGTTTGCGGGTGCTGCGGGCGACCAGGAACGCCTCGATGAGGGGGAGAAGCCGCTCGTCTGGTTTGTCCTGCATAAGGAATATTATGCAGCTTTTTCCGGTTTTGTGGTGCGTATGGGATCGCGTGGCTCGGCCCGCGGGGAGGTCAGGTGTCGGCGTCGCGCGGCGCCTGTGAGCGCGGATCCGGGTCCGCGGCGGATCGTGTCGGGGATGTCGTGGGCGGTGCGCGGGCCGCCGCAGCTCGGGCGCGGCGTGGGCGCGGTCGCTGGCGGAGCCTCACCGCGGCGCAATCTGACGGCGGGATCTCATGGCGACGTCTCATGCACGGTGAGATCTCAACGCGGGCTCGCTGTCGGGAGCGTCGACCACGGTCTGGGGAAAGAGTGCGTTTCGCTCGGTGTGCCTCGCGGCTTCCGGAGGAGGCCCGTGACCGCGAGCGGAAGGGCCGCTGATAACCACTAGTTGACATAATGTTTTTTATCGAACATCTGCCGAAGGCGGGATCTGAGCCGCTTCTGGGGTGCTGCCTCGGGTGCGCGGCCCTCGGTCACGGGTCGTGCGCGTCGACCGCCGGGCTCACCAGCCCGGTTTCGTACGCGGCGATGACGAGCTGGGCACGGTCGCGGGCGGCGAGCTTGCGCAGCAGATGCGAGACGTGGGACTTCACCGTCTTGATCGAGATGGTGAGGTGTTCGGCGATGTCGCTGTTCGACATCCCTTGCCCGATCAGCGTGAGCACCTCAATCTCGCGTGCCGTGAGCTGATTGAGACGGGCCCGCGCGGTGGCGGCCACCGGTGCGGTGGGCCGTCCCGCGAGGTAATGCGCGATCAAACGAGCCATGATCGACGGCGCGAAGAGGGCTTCTCCGCTGTGCGTCCGTCTGATGGCGGCCAACAAGTCACTGGGCTGGCTGTCCTTGAGCAAAAAGCCGCTGGCGCCGGCCCGCAACGCGTGGAAGACGTACTCGTCCAGATCGAACATGCTCAACACCAGCACCCGGGTGCGTGGGAGCTGGCGGCAGATCCTTCGGGTGGCTTCGATGCCGTCCAGCCGGGGCATGCGGACGTCCATCACCACGACATCCGGGCTCGTGGCGACGCTGACCGCGACCGCCTCTGCCCCATCGCGGGCTTCCCCTACCACAGTGAGGTCCGGCTCCGCGTCGATGATCATGGCGAGGCTGTGTCGGAGCAGGGGTTCGTCGTCGACGAGCACCACGCGTACGGGTTTGCCAGGGGTAGTCACCGTGGCGCCTCCGAGGTCGTCGCCGTTGAGCCTGCGGCTTCCGGGCTTGTGCTGTCCGGGATGGTGGCCTGGAGGCAGAACCCGACCTTGCCGTCGGCGGTCTCGCGGGGACCCGCGCTCAGGGTGCCCCCGAGGCTCGTCACCCGCTCCCGCAAGCCGATCAGGCCGTGCCCGGCGCCCGGTGTGGCGGTCCAGTCCCCCTGCGGCCCGTCGTCGGTGAGGCTCACCCTGATCCCCTCTGGCGTGCGGGCCAGTCGAATGTCGACAGCGCTTCGGCCGGCATAGCGGGCGGCGTTGGCGAGGCCTTCCCGCACGATCCGGCAGATCGCGACCTGCACGCCTGGGGACACCACGCCGAGGTCCTCGTGGTGGAGCGTGACCTTGAGACCGGCCCGGCGGGCCTCGGCGACGATGTCGCCCAGCGACGCCAACGTGTCTGCGGGGTGGCGCGCAGGATGCTGCTCTGTGCCGCGCAGCGCGGTGAGCATGCGCCGCAACTCGACGGTCGCTGTCCGGCTGATGGTATGGATGTCGTCGACGGCGGCCAGCAGCGCGTGGGCGTCGCCGTTCCGCGCATACAGGTGGGCGGCGGTGGCGGCACGGACGGTGATCAGCCCGAGGCCGTGGGAGACGATGTCGTGCAGGTCGCGGGCGAGGCGAAGCCGCTCGGCGAGGACGGCTTCTTCCGCGTCGCGTCGGGCGAGCACCGCTTGGTGCTGGTGTCGCTCCACGCGCAGTCGAATGATCGCGCCGATCGCGACCGCCCCGAGGACGGCGATGAGGAGCGTGACAAACGGCCAGGTCAGTCCGAGGAAGAAGACCGCGGCCGCGGTGATGGCGGCGACGGCGAGTGCCGCACCGAGGGGCCACGCCCACGGCTGCGCGTGCCGAGCCGCTGCCCTCTCGGTCATGCCGTCCACCCTACTGTCCGCTGCTGATCCACATCAGACCGTGGTCTGACAGACCGCGGTCTTATCCGCGCCGTAGGTGCCGACCTCGGTCCGATGCGCCGCTCCCCTTGTGCTCATTGGACTGGATGGGGCCGGACGCGCGGGCCAGGCCGGGCGTGGTCGCTGTGTCGTGAGGTCATTTGGGGAGGGCAGTTGTATCGGCGCGTGATCGTGGTCGTCGCGGGGGCGTTGTTTTCCCTGCTGGGTTTCGTGGCGGTCATCGTCACGGACCTGCACGACCGAGACTTTCCGCACGCGATCGGCGCCCACACCAAGTTGGGCCTCGACTTCAGCTCCTCCCGGTTGGATGACCGGGAGGCGTTGGCGAAGCTGAGGACGCTCGACGCCGGGTACGGCCTGCGAATGGTGAAGGTCGCGCCGGATCTGGTTGACGACACCGACCGGCAGGTGTTCGTCTCCCTCAACGACCATGGCGCTCCGGCCACGTTTCGCTGGTTCAACGGCGGGGTGGCCGCGGTGGTTGACGTGAGCCGGTTGGCCCACTCTCCCCCGGACGGCACGTATCTGGTGACGGGAAAGCGAGAGCACCTCGACGCGTTTGTCGGGCGCTTGGTCGACGACGGGGTGCGGGTGACCCGGACTGACGCTTCGGTGCTGCGCAGTCTCGCGTTCGTCGTCCAGGAGGGAAGCTTCGCCGCGGCGGTGCTCGCCGCGTTCGCGTTGATTGTGGCGCTCGCGCTGTTGTGGTTGTCGATGACGGCGCGCAGCCGCGCGGTTCGGGTGTTGGGCGGTTGTCCGACGCTTCGTATCCAGGTCAGGGATTTGGGGACGTTCACGGCGTTGCTCGCGGTGGCCGCCGCGGTGGTCGCCCTGGGGTTCGCGGTTGGTGTCGGGGTGAGCCGGGGGCGCGAGTTTGTGGGCACGTGTGCCAGCGCGCTGGTGGGGTTGCAGGTCGCCGTCATCGCGGTGTCGCTTGTGGTGGCGTTGGTGATGTCGGCGACCGCGTGGCCGAGCGCCGCGATGCTCGCCACTCGGCAGCCCGCGGTGCGGAGTCTGCGTACGGCGGCGGCGGTGCTTCAGGTCGTGGTGTTTCTGATGGTGTTGGCCGCGGCTGCGCCGGCCTGGGCGGCGTATCGGTATTCGGCGGCTGCCGCCGCGGAGATGGCGCAGTGGAAGAAGCTGGCCGACCAGGTCGCCGTTCGTTTTGGTGTGAGCGATGAGGAGATGACGCGTGTCGAGCCGCGTGTTGGGGAGCTGGTGCGAAGCGCTGAGGAGCTCGACACGGTGGCGTTCTCGTACGCCTTTGACCGGAGGGTGTGGCAGGGCGATTTTGGCGAGTACTCGGCGGTGGCGTTTGTCAACCGTCGGTGGCTTGCCCTGATGGGGGCGGATTCGGCTTCCCGGATGCTGACCTCGGTGCCGTATGCCGAGGTCGAGGAGATGGTCAACCGGGAGTTCGGTGAGACGCTCGCGCTGCTTAAGCGGGGTGAGCAGCCGGTGGCGGAGCTGTTGGCGCGGTGCGCGTATTTCCGGCCGTCTGATGGGTTTCGGTTTCCGGTCAGTGACGGCGGCAGCGGTGGCGGGCTCACGTTCCGGGACGATGTTCTGCTCGTGGTCGTCCCGTCGGTGTATGAGGCGATCAACGACCGGAATTTGACGTCGATGATGTCGACGAGCAACGTCTTGTTCACCGGTGTGACGCGTACCCAGGAGCTTTTGGCACGTCATGGTTTGAGTCCGCAGGGTCTGCGTGAAGACGGGTTCACCGGGGAGCTGCGCGTCGTCTACATCGCGGAAGAGGGGATTCTGCGCGCCCAGTTCTTGTCCTACGCGGTGTGGCTGATGACGCTCTCGCTGATCGCGCTGGTTGTCGCGTTCGCGGTGGCGGTCGGGATTTACGCGTTGATCGCCGCTTTGCTGCACGCGAAACGTGACTTTCCGCTGCGGTTGGCGGGCTGGTCGTGGTGGTCGATTGTGCGGGGTCGGGCCGCGCGGCAGGTGCTGGTGGGCGCCGTGCTGGTGCTGGCGGTGGTGTTTTTCCAGCGGCCTCAGCCGATGTGGCCGCTGCTGGCGGCGGCCGGGTTGGGTGCGGTGCTGGTTCCTGGCGGCCAGGTGTTGGCGGCGCGGTGGTGTTTTGGCCGGGTGAGTCGGCGGCAGCTGTAAGGGGTCACGGGATGCTGATCGAAGCTGAGGATCTGTGTGTGACGTTGGGTGGGCGGCGCATTTTGACGGATGAGGCGGTGCGCTGTGTCCCCGGCACGATGACCGCGCTCGTTGGGCCGAGCGGGTCGGGGAAGACGACGTTGTTGCATTGTCTTGGGTTGCTGTTGCCGGTCGACAGTGGGCGGATTGTGATGAACGGCCGGGATGTGGCGAACAGTGGTGAGCGGGCGCGGCGACGGTTCTGGCGGGAGCACGCGGCGTTTGTCCTTCAGGATTACGGGATCATGGATGAGGAGTCGGTCGCCTTTAACGTGACGATGCGGTCCTCCCTGTGGGGGCGGGTGACGGGCGATCGGGGGCGGCTGGCGCGTGTGCTGGAGCGCACCGGGTTGGCGGGCCGGGACGCGGAGACAGCGAGCCATTTGAGTGGTGGTGAGAAGCAGCGGCTGGCGTTGGCCAGGGCGCTGTATAAGGGGGCGACGGCGGTTTTTGTGGACGAGCCGACCGCTTCGCTGGACGCGGATAACCGGCGCAGGGTGATTGCGCTGCTGGCCGAGCTGGCGGGCTCTGGCTGCACGGTGGTCGTCGCGACACATGACGCTGACATGGTCGACGCGTGCGACGCGATCCATGAGGTCGGTAAGGGACGCTGACGCCGGCCGGCGGTGTTGGGGTGCGCGTCATGAAGTCGAAGGTCGCGGTCATTGTCGGTGTTGTCGCCGTCGGCGTGGTGGCTGTCGTGGTGGGTGTGGCCGGTTTAGGGCTTTTCGGCGGGGTGATCTCACGGTCGGCGGACACTCATCCCCCGTGTGAGGAGTTACCGACGCGCGCTGAGGCTGACGCGGGGCTTGCCGCGAACCGTGCTCTCGTCGAGGAGCTGGAGGCGCTGGGGCGTGGCGTGTCGGTGCGGGTGGGGACGCCCTGCCCGCAGGAGGGTGATCGGGCGCTGATCGAGGTGACGTATGGGTCGGCCGCGGAGCGGGAAGCGATTCGTGATCTTCTGGCCCGTCGGGATGGTTTCGGTGTGCCGGTCCACCTCGTCTCCCGGTAGGCCGGATAGCGCGGTCTTGTGGACTGCTGGTGGGAAAATGCGCCGGGTCTGACGAAGGGTCGCCGGTGCGGTTGCCTGAAGAAGTGCACATGCCGCGGGCGATCGTCGGCTGGTGGCTCGTCGTACCGGGCAGGAACTGGCATCCTTTTCCTTAACGGACAATCAGCAGACATTTTGTGGGCCGCAATCCCTGCCTGAACGGCCAGTGAGAGAATAGGCCAAACGGATCGGGCAATATCGATTGCTCTCTGGTTACCTGATATCCGCCACCGTGAACCACGCACGCGGGTTCGGTGGAGGCGACACCAATCCTGTTGGTGGTCTCGTCGTTCACATCTGGGGAGGCTCCGTGAAACGTGTGGTGAAATCAGCGTTGGCGGCGACGGCGATAGCCGCCGCGATGGTCGGTGCCGCGATCGCCCCCGCGTACGCATGGGTCACCCCTGGCCGGAACGTTCAGTATCCGGCGGAGGGTGGGATCTGGGAGTACGGCTTCTGGAACGCCAAGCTCCGTTCGTACTACACGGTCAACCGGTGCCACGGTTCGACGGTCGTGAAGTACAACGACGGCTCTGAAGTCGCCCGGTCCCGCAGCGTCGACACCGCGGCCGGTCGGACGTCGATCGCCGAGCTCACGGCGGTGAACACGCCGGGCTTGTCGGCTCGGTACTACTACCGCACCTGCTAGGAAGCCGTTCCCGATGACGTCGGCCTCGGCAGCCGTTGGGCGCCGATGCCGACGTCATCACTTCTGTTGTCCGCATTCTCGCGCGGATGCCGGTGTCCTTGAGCCGAGGGCGTGCGACGTGGTCACCGGTGGCGCGCAAACGGGGCCATCCCCGCGCCACCGGTCGGGTCACCCTGCTCCCTCTCGCGTTGTTCCTTTCCGCGCGGTTCTCTCGCGCGCTTAACCGCATTTACGTGGTGTCGACCCTGGTCTGCGACGGTGCTCTCTCCCCCAACGGAATGAGCACGAAATGAACAATCGCGCTGCTGGCTTCCTCGCTGTGGTCGACACTTCCGTTTCGTCGCCGGCGACTGCTCTGGCGGCCGTGGTTCTCCCTGGCGTCGACGCTGGCCCCAGATGACGTGGTGGGTGATCTGAAGTGGACACCTATCCCCTCGCGGAAACACGCATCCTTTTATGAGGAGGTAGCGGTGAGGAGGTAGCGGTGCCGGCTCGCCTCTGCCGGGGCTATCCACCGCGTCGCCTCAGCGAGGCATTTCTCATTCGAGCCGCGGGAGAAGGCGCGCATATGCTGAGGTCAGGCGATGCAGGCTCATCATCCGATGCCGGCTCACCCCGGTTCGCCGAGGACATCGCGCCGGTAGACAAGCCGGTCCATGTCCTAGTGGCTGTGGACAACGAGGTGCTGCGGGCAGGTATCGCCGCTCTGATTCGCTCCGGTCACGGATTCGCGGTCTCGGAGGCCCCCGTCGACTCCGCTCGGTTGGTGGAGAACGCGAAGCGGTGGCGGCCCGACGTCCTCGTTGTCGATTTGGAGGCGGTGGACAGTGTCGGCGGCGCGCTCGCGGTTCTCACCAAGGAGACAGTCGCCGAGCTGGCGGTGGTGGCCGTGGTGCCGGACGTCGTTCTCGACGTGGCATCCCTCAAGAGGATCATTCAATGGGGTGTCTCTGGGATCATCACGCTGAGGGACGGCGCCGCTCAATTCCGCAGCGCTGTGGAGACGGTGCGGCGCGGCGGGCGTTGGCTCAGCCCGGTGATCGGTGGTTATCTCCTCGACAAGCTTCTGCTGACCGAGTTCGACGGTTGTCCTTCGGCGGTGAACGGCACCCGCCAGTCGACGTTGACCGAACGGGAACGCTCTGTCTTGGCGCTGGTCGCCGACGGGCTGACCGTCAGTCAAATCGCCCGGCGCCTGCACCGCAGCGAAAGCGCGGTCAAGTACCACCTCGCCAATTTGAGCGCGCGGTTCCAGGCCAACAACCGGGCCCACCTCGTCTACTTGGCTATCCGGTCCGGTGAACTGCAGGTTGGGGTCAGCGGTGAACCCTGACGGAGCTCCCCCGTCTCCCCCGCCGGACTCGCGTGGATCTCGTGGGCGACGGCGCGGCGCTCGTGGAGTGCCGTCCGCCTGAAGCGGGTCGGCGGCGAGCCTCTGCTCGCCGCCGACCCGAAACGAGGAAGGGCTGGCCCGCGGCGCGCTTACGCGGTGAGCAACAACCGAAGACCGCGCAGCGTCGCCAGCTGGGCGTCGTTGGGCACCGTGACGCTGCGGTCGGTGAGCGCGGCCAGGCGGGTGGCCGCGCCGGGTCGGGCCGCGCCCCCGCCGGTGACGAGCAGCCGGCGGCGACGCGAGCCGCGTCGGCTGGTCATGCGGCGCACGACGTCGGCGATCGCGGGTACCGGGTCGGTCTCGGCGCTGGTGTCGACCCGTTCCGCCGCGGCGACCGCGCGGTCGGCGATCTGAACCACCTCGGTGCGGCCGTGGCCGATGTCGACAGCGACCATGTCGTCGCCGCCGTCGAGCTGCGGGCGGCACGCCAGCGCGGCCGCCAACGGTTCCTCGACCGTGCTGACCCGGCCGCCGGTGGCGCACTGGACTGCGGCGGTCAACAGGTGCTGCTGGCGCAAGGTGGCGGTGGCGGGGATGCCGACGATGACCGGTGAGCGGTCGTCGGCGGGACGGCCGGTGGCCGCCACCAGGGTGCGCAGCAGGTAGATGCAGGCGGACAGGTTGTCGACGACCCCTTCCCGCACCGGCCAAATCAGCGGCGCGCCGGTGCGTTCGGCGAGGTCGAGGGCGGCCTGGCCGACGGCCCGTTCCTCCGGTGTGGGCCCGTAGGTGACGACGGCTGGTTCGCTGACGACGGTGCCCAGCGTGGGGGTCCAGATGCGCACCATGGAGGTGCCGAGGTCAATCGCGAGCGGGTGGCGTACGCCGCGGCGGGCGTACGCGCCGACGGCGAGCATCCCTCACCACCTCCGGTGGGCGGGTGCGGACGCCCAAACGTAGCTTGTGGACATGACGTGCTCCTTCGCGTGCGGCTGATGACACGGCGACCGGTGAGCTAGGTGACGGTCGCGGGCCGCGGTGGCGCGCGGTCGGCTGACCAGGCGGCGACGCAGCTGGGCACGGCGCGGCGCGCCAGTCGGAACACGATGCACAGGCCGATGACCGGCCCGGCGACGAACAGGATGACCAACACGGCGAGCAGCAGCAGCGCCGGCAGGGGTTGGCGCGGCGCGGCGGCGCTCGCTGGACGTCGATCATCCATATGTTCACCATAGCCGCACACCGCGTCTACCAGCCATAGCGCGCCGTGGTGGCGGGCGGCGGGGCGGGTGTGGGCTCGGCGGTGGTGGGGCGCCTCGCGTGGTGCGGGTTGGTCGGGTTCGGTTGCCGCGGCGGTGCGCGGCGGGTGCGGTGTAGGGCGGGCGGGGTGTGGGGGTGTCGGGGGCACCTGGTAGGAAAAGCGGCGGCCCGCTTCGTGAAGGAGGAGTTGTATGGCCGCCGGGAGCACTGGGGACGGCTTGTCCACTGAGGATCTGGAGCGGATTCGGGAGATGCTGGCCGCCGGACGGAAACCCAAGGTGATGTTCACGGCGGCGGCGGGGCAGATCGCGGGACAGTTGGGGCAGGTGGTGGAGCTGCGTGACCCCGCCACCGCTGAGGAGTGGGTGGTGGTGCGGTTCGGCCGCGACGAGCTGCCCTTCTCCCCCGCTGACGTCTGTATTCCGCCGAAGGGGCAGGGCACGCCGGCGCGTAAACCGGTGCCGGAGCCTGTCTCGGTGCCGTCGCCGCCGCTGGCCGGTGAGCCGCCGGCGGTGACGCCTGCGGATGCGGAGCCTCGGGAGTCGGGGACCCGTCCCCCGGCGCGGCGGGCGAAGACCAGCAAGCCGGCGAGCAAGCCGCGGCCCGCGGGGCTGACGGTGACGTTGTCCTATGAGGACGGCGAGTGGATGGTCGCCGCGACGCAGGGCAGCAAGACGTTGGCGCGCCCGTATGTGGTGAAGCCGGCGGAGGCGTTGCGGATGGTGGCGTTGGTGGATGTGCCGGGGGTGCGTGAGGCGGTGGAGCAGATCCTGGCGGCGGAGCGGGCTGAGGCGGAACAGCAGGCGCAGCGGCTGCGGGCTGAGCTGGCAGAGGTGGAGGCGCGGCTAGCGGAGCTGCGTGAGGCGGCCGCCGGCGGATAAGGGCAGCAGGATCAAGACAGCAGGATTAGCGCCGCGAAGGGTGCGGCCCCGGGGCAGACGGGTGGTGGTGCGGTGCCCCGGGGCCGCGGGGTGACGGGTGCGGTGACGGGTGGCTCTTAGTCCGGGATGTGCGCCACGCTGATGCGTTTGCGGAACACCCAATACGTCCAGCCCTGGTAGGCCAGCACGATCGGGGTGAGCAGCACCGCCACCCACGACATGATCGTCAGCGTGTAGTCGGTGGAGGCGGCGTTGTCGATGGTGAGGGTGCCGGCCGGGTCCAGGGTGGAGGGCAGCACCGCCGGGAACAGGGCGGCGAACAGCGCGGCGACCGCGAACGCGATCGCGACAGCGGTGCCGGTGAACGCCCAGCCGTCGCGCAGACGCCGGTTGGCGACGAGCGCGCCGAGCAGGGCCAGCGCGGCGACGACGGTGAAGGCGATGGCCGCCGTGCTGGTGCGGATCGCCATGGTGGTGCCGAGGAACGCCACGGCGAGCGCGGCGGTGACCAGGCCGGCGCGACGGGCCAGCCGGGTAGCGCGCTGCTGGATGTCCCCGAGGGTTTTCAGGGACACGAACAGCGCCCCGTGGGTGAGGAACAGGGCCGCGGTGGTCAGGCCGCCGAGCAGCGCGTACGGGTGGAGCAGGTCTACAAGACCGCCGGCGTATTCGTGGTTGGCGTCCAGCGGAACGCCGCGGACGATGTTGGCGAACGCGACGCCCCACAGCACGGCCGGGATGAGCGAGCCGATGAAGATCGCCATGTCCCAGCGGGCGCGCCAGGCGGGTTCGGGACGTTTCGTGCGGTATTCGAAGGCCACCCCCCGCACGATCAGCGCGAGCAGGATGATCAGTAGCGGGAGATAGAAGCCGGAGAAGAGGGTGGCGTACCACTCGGGGAAGGCGGCGAACATGGCGCCTCCGGCGGTGAGCAGCCACACTTCGTTGCCGTCCCAGACCGGGCCGATGGTGTTGATCAGGACGCGGCGTTCGCGGTCGGTGCGGCCGAGCACGGGCAGCAGCATCCCGACGCCGAAGTCGAATCCCTCGAGGATGAAGTAGCCGGTGAACAGGACGGCGATGAGGAGGAACCAGATAGTGGGTAGGTCCACGGTGGGCTCCCTTTAGTAGGCGAAGGCGAGGGGACGTTCCTCGTCGTCGGTTTCTGGTGCGGGCTCGGCCACCGGTGCGAGGTCCGGCAGTCCCGCTTTGGCGTAGCGGATGAGCAGGCGAACCTCGATGATGGCCAAGATCGCGTAGATGAGGGTGAAGGCGGTGAACGAGGTCAGGACTTCGCTGAGGGAGACGGTGCGCGAGACGCCGTCTCGGGTGAGCATTTCGCCGTAGACGATCCACGGCTGACGGCCCATCTCAGCGAAGATCCAGCCGAAGGTGTTGGCGGCCAGCGGCAGCAGCGGCATGACCACGCCGGCGCGCACGAGCCAGCGGGAGGTGGGGACGCGGCCGCGGCGCTGGGCCCACAGTGCCCAGGCGGCGATGAGGGCGGCGGCCACCCCGAGGCCGATCATGAGTCGGAAGCTCCAGTAGGCGACCGGGATGATCGGGGTGTAGCTGCCGGGGCCGTACTGGGCGGCGAACTGGGCTTGCAGGTCGTTGATGCCTTGGACTTCGCCGTCGATGTCTCCGGTGGCGAGCCACGACAGCAGGTACGGGATCTTGAGGGCGAAGAT
>Ga0079224_100007171_pt1 | contig 14907 bp, 10 predicted proteins | sample Stecom2015_FD_80414 | JGI IMG/M metagenome (GOLD analysis project Ga0079224, IMG submission 80414) | Agricultural soil microbial communities from Utah to study Nitrogen management - Steer compost 2015 | ecosystem: Environmental > Terrestrial > Soil > Agricultural land | place: USA: Utah...
AATGCCATTGAAAACAAACACGAATGAATAACCGAACGTAGTGAGCTCATGAATGCCATTGAAAACAAACACGAATGAATAACTATTTACATATGAAATCTGCATAAATTGCTAGAACAGAAGGCAATGAATATGCATGTTTCACACCATTAAACAAACTATTCTGATGAAAAAATTGATCTGTGCGGAGCCCGGAAAGCTCGTGTATGCTGAAGATGAGATACCGCAGCCCGGCGTCGGAGAGTCGCTCTTACGCGTCCGTCGCGTGGGGATTTGTGGAACAGACATCCACGCCTTCGCGGGAAGACAACCGTTTTTCACTTACCCAAGGGTTTTAGGTCATGAAGTCGCCGCCGACTATGTCGAGGGAGATGCACCCGGTTTTACCGCTGGAGACAAAGTGACCGTTGTGCCTTATTTTACTGAAGGAAAGGACATTGCCTCCCGTATGGGAAAACCGAACTGTACGACTGATATGCGGGTTCTGGGGGTGCACATCGATGGGGCGATGGCCGAATATATCGTGGTGCCATCTCAGGCATTAAGGAAAGCAAATGAACTGGATTACGACGATCTGGTGCTTGTTGAACCTCTTGCTATCGGAGCGCACGGCCTGCAACGGGGTGGAATAATTCCCGGTGAATTTGTGTTGGTTCTTGGAGCGGGACCCATCGGTTTAGGGATTATTGCTCTGGCACATATCGCCGGAGGAAGAGTGATCGTGTTGGATGTTGATGCTGCTCGCCTACAGTACGCGAAGGACCTCGGCGCGGAACATGTCATTCCTGCGACGGACAGTGATGTCTACCAGCAGATTGAAGCATTGACCCATGGCGATATGCCTACGCTTTTGTTTGATGCCACTGGGAATACCGCTGCCATCAACAATGCGTTTCAATACATGGCACACGGCGCGCGCTATGTACTGGTGGGTTTGCAAAAAGAAGAAATACATTTTAGCCACCCCGAGTTCCACAAGCGCGAAGGGACACTGATGAGCAGCCGCAATGCGTTGGCGGGCGACTTCGAGTATGTGATGTCCTGTCTTAAGGAAAAATCGCTGGATAGTAACCAGTTTATTACAAGACGGGTCCGGTTTTCGGAAGCGGCAGATCTTTTTAGTGACGAGAAGAGACCTCTGCTTTCCGGAATTAAAACTGTCATTGAGTTCGATTAACAAGGCTAGGAGAAAGGTTTGTATCTAATAAGGGTATAGCCTTTCTCTCTTTATATTATCCAGCGCAAACGTTACCGATAACGTTTGCGTTTTTAATTCAGCCAAAAAGCCTCCTAAACTCAATTTTAATCCCTAAATTTCGTCGCAACCAATTGATAGGGAGTAAATTGTTAACATGAAGATAAACCTGTTGATCATTGTAGTATTGTTTTTTGTACAGAAAGCGGTAGCGGACGGCTACGACCTCGTTGTGGCTAAAGACGGCAGCGGGCAATTCGGGACAGTCCAACAGGCGGTTGATGCGGTGCCTTCTTTTCGGAAACATGTTACGACTATTTTCGTCAAATGTGGCGTTTACAAAGAAAAGATAATCATTCCGGAGCAAAAGAAAAACATCCGTATCGTCGGAGAAGATAAGAACCATACAATCATTACGTACGACGATTACGCGCAAAGGAAAAATCGGTTTAACGAAGAGATCGGAACATCAGGATCCGCCAGTTTTTATTGTTCCGGCGAAGGGTTTATCGCAGAGAATATAACGTTTGAAAATAGTGCAGGACCTGTGGGACAGGCTGTAGCGATGTGGGTTTCGGCTGATAAGGCTACTTTTATCAACTGTCGCTTCCTTGGGTTCCAGGATACGCTGTATACCTATGGAAAGGAGGCGCGGCAGTTTTATTTAAACTGTTATATCGAGGGAACGGTTGATTATATTTTCGGATCGTCTACGGCATGGTTTGAAAGATGCCAGCTCCACTGCAAGCGGTCCGGATATATCACGGCTGCCTCGACACCGGAAGCCTCGGCTTTTGGCTATGTTTTTAACAACTGTACTGTGACAGGAGATGACAGTACCGGTCCCTTTTATCTAGGTCGTCCGTGGCGCCCATTTGCGAAGGTGCTGTTTATGAACAGTGAACTGCCGGCCTTTATTGTGGCGGAAGGGTGGCATAACTGGGGAAAAGACGAAAATGAACACACGGCACTTTTTGCCGAATATAACAATACCGGGCCGGGCGCTTTGTCACAAAATCGTGTCAAATGGTCGAAGAAGTTATCGGACGAAGAAGCTAAAAGTGTTTCTATATCAGCTGTTTTCGGCGGCTGGGAGCCCGCGGGATACAAGGATAGAAAGGCCGACTTCCGGTAACGATTGCATAGTTTTTTCTTTACAATGCGTTACAAAGCCTGTACACTTGTTAAGGAATAGCTACCCAAATTTAAATCAATGTGCAACATGAAACGACACAAATCAGTAGAGAATAAAGCAAAAAAGGTATGCTTGCTATGGCTTTCCCTTTTTTCGTTTTCCGCGCTCTGGGCGCAGGAACCTGTACGGCCCACGGTCCGGCAGGTGAGTTTTCCAAATGATACGCTCAATATTACCGCCTTCGGAGCCAAAGGCGACGGTCAGCATCTAAATACGGAACCTATCAACGAAGCTATAATCGCTTGTAGTCAGAAAGGAGGAGGAGTTGTCCTGGTGCCGGCTGGATTATGGCTGACGGGCCCTATAGAGATGAAAAGTAACGTCAACCTGCACATCAGCCGCGAAGCTGTTGTCTTGTTTACGGATGATTTTAATCATTATAAACTTGTCGAATCAAATTGGGAAGGCGAGCCAGCATGGCGAAACCAAAGCCCAATATCGGGTAAAAACTTGGAGAACGTAGCCATTACCGGAAGTGGCGTCATCGACGGAAACGGTGGCGCGTGGCGTATGGTGAAGCGCAATAAGATGACGGAAACGCAATGGAAGAAACTCGTTTCCTCGGGCGGAGTGGTAGACGAGAAAGCGAATATATGGTATCCTTCGGAAAGCTCGCTGCGAGGCGCGCAGCAGAAGAAAGCCGGCGTCATGCGGCCCGGAACGACAGCCGCCGATTTTTCCGACGTGAAAGACTTTTTACGTCCAAACCTATTGGTTTTCACTTCATGCAAGCGGGTGCTGCTGGAAGGTGTCACCATTCAGAATTCTCCGGCGTGGAACCTGCATCCCCTTATGTGCGAAGAGCTGACCTTACGCAGGATACTGGTGCGTAACCCGTGGTACGCCCAGAACGGAGACGGAGTGGATATAGAATCATGTAAAAACGTACTGGTAGAGGATTGTACATTCGACGTAGGCGACGACGGAATCTGTATCAAGTCAGGAAGGGACAAAGCCGGCAGAGACCGGGGGATGCCGACAGAGAATGTGATCATCCGGAATAATATCGTGTATCACGCTCATGGCGGTTTTGTCATCGGCAGCGAGATGAGTGGCGGCGCCAGAAATATCTGGGTCGAAGATTGTTCTTTTATTGGCACGGACATCGGTCTTCGGTTTAAAACGACCCGTGGACGCGGCGGTGTTGTCGAAAATATATTTATCAATAATATTAACATGGTGGATATCCCCGGCGAGGCGATCCTGTTTGATATGTATTACGCGGCGGTGGACCCCGTACCCTTGGTTGGCGAAAATCGGGAGCCCGTTCAGGTCGTAAAGCTGCCCGTAACAGAGGAAACGCCCCGCTTTCGGAATTTTGTTATTCGTAACGTTCACGTTCACGGCGCCGAAAAAGGGATATTTGTCCGCGGACTGCCCGAGATGCCTATTCAAAATATCTTAATAGAAAATGCGAATATTGTTGCCAAAAAAGGCGTTGAACTCATTGAGGCTTCCAATATCGAGTTGAAGAATCTTACCATTGCCACCGAGGAAACCAATCCGCTCATTCATATTGATAACGGCGAGAACATCACGATTGACGGATTAGATCCGAAGGAGGGGGTGGATCTGCTGGTTTCGGTGTCTGGCGGGGCAAGTAAAAAGATTCAGCTGCTGAACACTGCGAAGAGTAATATAAAGAAGCTAAGCGAGTTTAGTAATGGGGCAGACCGCAAATCACTGGTCATCAAGAAATAGTATAGAACACAGATACCTAATACGAAATTGAACATGAAAAGAAATATATTGATAATGTTCTGTCTGCTTGTCTTGACGCATGTCGCATATGCGCAAAAGGCGCTTTCCGAGCAAATGGCGCTGACAGCAATGGACAAGCTTTTTAAAGACGCACGGTTTACCAACCCGGAAAAAGGACCAACGTGGACGTACGACATGGGTGTTGTCCTCGAAGGTGTCGCCGAGGTGTGGAAAAACACCGGGAATGGCGATTATTTCCGTTACATTCAACAATGGATGGATCAGTATGTAAGCGAGGACGGTTCGATACGTAACTATCGCGCAACGGAATACAATATCGACCATGTCAAAAACGGCCGTTCCCTACTGCTGTTGTATAAGGTGACCGGTAAGGAGAAGTATCTTAAAGCAAGCCATAAATTATATGAGCAGCTTCAGTCGCATCCCCGTACGAATGAGGGAGGCTTTTGGCATAAGAAAATCTACCCTTATCAAATGTGGTTGGATGGACTATATATGGCGCAGCCTTTTTATACGGAGTACGCCGCCCTCATGAATATTCCGGATGTGTTTGACGACGTCGCTAACCAGTTTACCTATATGGAAAACCATGCGCGGGACGAAAAGACCGGTCTGTTATACCACGGGTGGGATGAGTCTAGGAAAGAACGGTGGTCTGACCCCAATACAGGGCGTTCGAAACACTTCTGGGGACGTGGCATGGGATGGTTTTGTATGGCATTGGTCGACGTACTCGATTACTTTCCGGAAGATCACCCCCGGCGTAACGAGTTGATTCAGATATTGAACCGAACGTTAACAGCGGTAGCCAAGTTCCAGGATTCTAAAACAAACGTCTGGTACGACGTCGTCGACCTGGGAACACGTGAAGGCAATTACGTGGAGGCTTCGGCTTCCAGTATGTTTGTTTACGCCATGGCCAAGGCGGTCCGGAAGGGTTATGTTGCAAAGACTTTCCAGAAAAATGTAGACAGGGGGTTCGCCGGGCTAAAAAAAGAATTTATCACGCAGGCGGGACCGGACCGTGTAGATCTGAACAAAGTTGTCGAAGTATCTGGCCTGGGAGGAAAGAAATATCGGGACGGAAGCTTTGAATATTATATGAGCGAACCGGTTCGGACCAACGACCCTAAAGGTGTGGGAGCATTTATGCTCGCCGCCTCGGAAGTGGAGTTTTCCAAGAATCCCAAGAGCAGGAAGAAGGTCGTTGTCACCTTGGATAACTTTTATAACAACGAGTACAAAAAAACAGCAAGCGGGAGGCTGGAGCCGTACCATTATCTATGGGACGGACAGGATAATAATGGATTTTCGTTGCTCGGCCGCGTCTTCGAACAATATGGAGGCCAGCTTAATACCCTGCGCGAGAAGCCGGACCGATCGAGCCTTAAAGGCTCAGGTATCTATATCATTGTAGACCCGGACACCGAAAAAGAAACAGAAAGTCCAAACTACATGGATGAGGCCACCGCCAAAGATATAGCTGATTGGGTAAAACGCGGCGGCGTGCTGGTGCTGCTGCTGAACGACGTAGGAAACTGCGAAATAACGAAGTTTAACGTGCTGCCACAGCTATTCGGCATCGCTTTTAACGAGGACAGCAGAAATCGCGTAAAAGGAAATGAGTATGAAACAGGAGCTGTAGATATCCCGTCCGGAACCGGGATATTTTTCGACACGAAGAAGATTTACATAAAAGAAATATCGACTATAAAGGTCACCCCGCCCGGCAAGGCACTGGTTGAAAAGGACGGATCTACCGTCATAGCAACAGCGAAGTATGGTAAGGGGACCGTATTTGCGATTGGCGATCCATGGCTGTATAACGAGTATACAGACGGAAGAAAGCTGCCGGAGGAATATCAAAACTTCGAAGCGGCCAACGAACTGGTAAATTGGCTAATAAACCGGGCAAAATAGAAAAGATGGAGCCAGCATAAGTTTGAGCGGAGTGAGCTCATCCATAAAATGGAGATGTAACACTTATACAGCCGAAGGCAGCATGAATGCCATTGAAGACAAACAGAAAAGGAATAAATAATTATACAGATGAAAATCAGGAGGACCTTATTCGGAATAGGCTTGGCGCTTATGGCTTGCCACATGATGCAGGCACAGTCTGCCGCGAAGGATAGCCTGGCAGAGAAACTATTGATCTACCAACTGCCGAACGGTGCCTGGCCTAAGCAATTGGCCGATAAAAGGGCGGTCAACTATAGCGTCCCCCTGACAGAGGATCTTCTGAAAAAGATAGAGCAGACGGATAACAGGTACGCCACGATAGACAATGAGGCGACAACGCGCGAAATACATGTGTTGGTAAAAGCTTTTACGGAAACGGGAAATTCAGTCTACCGTGAGGCTGCAAAAAGAGGGGTATTGTATCTTTTGGAGGCTCAGTATGACAATGGTGGTTTTCCACAATATTACCCCAACAAATCGTTGTACCGTGCAGAGATAACCTACAATGATAACGCGATGATCAACGCGTTGGTGGTGCTGGATAAAGTTGCCTACGGAAAAGACGGGTTCGAAATCTTCGATGACAACGTGCTGCAGACGAAGGCAAAGGAGGCTGTTGCTAAGGGGGTCGGCTGTATACTCAAAACTCAGGTGAAACAGGCGGATTCGCTGAGTATTTGGGCAGCGCAATATGACGAAAACACGTTACAGCCGGCACAGGCCCGAAAATTCGAGCCCGCGTCGCTGAGCACCGCGGAATCCGTGGGTATTGTTCGTTTTCTTATGGAGCAGCCGGCAGACCCAGCGATAGAGCGCGCTGTCGACGCCGCCGTAGCTTGGTTTAAAAGTAACGATATCGAAGGGTACCGTTTCGATAGGACTGTAGACAAAAAGACCGGAAAGCTCGTCAGGGAGCTCGTTCCTGATTCCAGTTCGGTGGTTTGGGCGCGTTTCTACGATATCAAGAACAATAAGCCGCTTTTTGGAGACAGGGACAACAGTGTCACATATAACTTTGACGAAATATCCGACGAACGGAAGAACGGATATGCGTGGTTCGGCAATTGGCCGCAGAAGTTACTGGACAGGGAATACCCGAAATGGAAAAAGAAGATAAAAGCAGAAGAGAAATAACGGCGTTTTACGCAGATCAGAATAATATTAAGATATAGTATAATGTTGCTTTCAAAGGAAAATTTAACAAAGCTTACCACAACCAAAGCCGAACTTCCTAGTATAAACTCTTTTGACCTACCGGAGCGGATATTGCAGTTTGGTACGGGTGTATTATTAAGAGGGCTGCCCGATTATTATGTAGACAAGGCTAATAAACGCGGCTTGTTTAATGGACGTGTGCTGGTTGTCAAGTCGACATCTTCGTCCGGTGCAGATGCTTTTTCGAGACAGGACGGGCTTTATACCGTGTGTATCAAGGGGGTCGTCAACGGAAAAGAGGTCGTGGAATATACGGTCAATAATGCCATCTCCAGAGTGCTGTCGGCGGCACACGACTGGGAGTCTATCTTGGAAGCTGCCGAGAACCCTGATCTGCAGGTGGTTTTTTCGAATACGACCGAGGTTGGGATTGTAATGAGTAATGACAGTGTATCAGACGCGCCTCCAACGTCGTTTCCGGGCAAGCTGCTCGCTTTTTTATACCGGAGGTACACGTATTTTCAGGGAGATAAAGACCGTGGTCTAGTTATTTTGCCGACGGAGCTGATATCCGATAATGCGCAAAAGCTCAAGAAAATACTGTTAAACCTTGCTGCACAGAATGAGCTGGCGAGCAGCTTTGTCGCATGGCTGGAGGAGGCGAACGATTTTTGTAACACATTGGTGGACCGCATCGTGCCGGGGCGCTTACCACAGCAGGAGCAGGAACAAACGGAAGTAGAACTGGGTTTCGAAGATGAGCTGATGATCATGGCCGAGCCTTTTAGCTTATGGGCAATTGCGACCGATTCGCCGCGGGTAAAGGCAGCGTTGTCTTTCGCTCAGGTAGACGACGGCATCGTACTCGTGCCTTCTATTGATAAGTTTAAGGAAATTAAACTCCGCCTATTGAACGGAACGCACACGCTGAGCTGTGCCGCGGCCCTATGGAGCGGCTTTTCTACGGTAAAGGAAGCCATGAGCAATACGTCTTTCAACCTATTTGTCAAGGGGCTTATGCAAAAGGAAATCGGAAAGGCAATATTAGATCAGTACATCGAACAGGAGGATGTCGACCGGTTTTCCAACAGTGTAATAGACCGCTTTAGCAATCCTTTTTTGGACCATCGTTGGGAAAATATAGCACTCAATTATACGTCGAAAATGAATATGCGGAATGTGGCGCTAATTGATAAGTGGTACAAAAAACACGTTTTTCCTCCACTGCATATCGCATTAGGGTTCGCTGCCTATCTAAAGTTCATGAATACGAGACGCGTCGAAGAGAAATATGTACAGGACGTAAATGGCCGTACAGTGGTGCTACAGGATGAATTTGCCCCCTTGCTCTTCGATTGTTGGAAGGACGAAAAGACGGTGGTGAGCCGCGTACTAAGCGACGACAGCCTCTGGGGCACAAATTTGGCGGCTTATCCCCAATTTATGGAGACCGTACAGCGGTTTCTCGACGAGATTGAAACAATAGGAGTACTAAAGTCTATCGAAAAGTTAAACATAGAATGGCAAGTAGCATATTAAAGATACATCCGAAAGACAATGTGTTAGTGGCATTAAAAGATCTGTCCAAGGACGAAGATGTGGAGTTCGAAGGTGTTGTCTACCGTCTGCAGGAAGACATTCCCGCCAAGCACAAGTTCTTTATGCAGGACATGCAGGAAGGCGACGAGATCTACATGTACGGCGTTCTCGTGGGGAAGACGCAGTATTTTGTTCCCCGCGGTGGTATCATGAATACCGATAACACGAAGCACGCGGCAGACCCTTACACATTCAGACCGTATAACTACCAATGGGAGGCACCCGACGTATCCCGTTTTCAGGGGCGCACGTTTAACGGATACCTGCGTAAGGACGGTCGGGTGGGAACAGCAAATTACTGGCTGTTTATCCCCACGGTGTTTTGCGAGAACCGAAATCTCGATGTCATTAAAGAAGCGTTATATAATGAACTGGGGTATTCCGTAACAGGAAAGTACAGGGCGTTTACGCGCGAGCTTTTAGCGGCTTATGAGGCCGGACAGGACCTGACTTCCCTTTCGCTGGAACAGCTGGCGACGGCAGTTCATCGGAAGGACCGCGTATTTAAGAATGTCGACGGTATCAAGTTTCTCAATCATCAGGGCGGCTGCGGCGGGATACGCCAGGATGCTGCGGTATTGGGAAAGCTGCTAGCGGCATATGCCGATCATCCAAATGTGGCGGGAGTTACGGTGCTTAGTTTAGGATGTCAAAATCTTCAGCTGACGGACCTCATGCAGGATATTAAGAGCCGAAACCCACAGTTTGACAAACCGCTATTTGTATTTGAGCAACAGCAATCGAAGAGTGAGGAGCAGTTGATTAAAGAGGCGATTCAGAAAACGTTCTTAGGGCTTATAGAAATTAACAAGTTTGAACGCCAGCCGGTGCCGTTGAGTAAATTGACGCTAGGCGTAAAATGTGGCGGTAGCGACGGCTTCAGCGGCATATCTGCCAATCCGGCGGTGGGCTATACGTCGGATCTGCTGGTTGCGCTTGGTGGCAAAGTGCTGCTTGCGGAATTCCCTGAACTTTGCGGAGCAGAGCAAAATCTGATCGATCGCACCATAGATCCGGCGGCAGCGCACAAGTTCATCAACCTCATGACGGCGTATAGCCGGGCGGCGGAACAGGTCGGATCCGGATTTCATATGAACCCCTCTCCCGGCAACATCAGGGACGGATTAATAACAGATGCGATAAAAAGTACAGGGGCAGCAAAGAAAGGGGGCACTTCGCCGGTAGTCGATGTGCTAGACTATACAGAAGAGGCTACGAAACCGGGGTTAAATCTCGTGTGCACTCCGGGCAATGACGTAGAAGCGACCACCGGAAAAACGGCTTCGGGAGCCACACTTATCCTTTTCACCACCGGACTGGGAACGCCGACAGGTAACCCGATATGTCCCGTAATCAAAGTCGCGACCAATAATGCATTAGCAAAGCGGATGGCTGATATCATTGATATCAACACCGGCCCCATTATCGATGGAGAAAAGACGATACAGGAGATGGGCGAAGATATTTTAGAATATTGTATTAAAGCGGCAAGCGGAGAAATTATTCCCAAAGCCGTACAGTTAAATCAGGATGACTTTATTCCGTGGAAACGCGGAGTAAGTTTATAACGAACAAAACTATGAAAGCATTTTTAGACGAAAACTTCTTATTGCAGAGTAAAACAGCACAGGAGCTTTACCATCAATTTTCGAAAAAGCTGCCTATCATTGATTATCATAATCATTTGATTCCCGAGCAGATTGCTAATGACACACGCTTCGACAACATCAGTCAGGTCTGGCTAAATGGCGACCATTATAAGTGGCGGGCAATGCGCACGAATGGGGTTAATGAGAAATACATTACAGGCGATGCTTCAGATAAGGATAAGTTCTTAAAATGGGCGGAAACCGTTCCCTATACCATGCGTAATCCGCTGTACCATTGGACACACCTTGAGCTGCAACGTTATTTCGGGATTACAGAACTGCTTTCTCCGAAAACAGCCGAAAAGATATACGAAGAGACAGCTGAGAAGCTTGCCCAGCCTCAGTATTCTGTGCGCGGCTTATTGAAAATGATGAATGTAGAGGTGGTATGTACGACTGATGATCCGATAGATTCGTTGAACTTCCATCAGCAATTCGCGAAAGAGAATGAAAGCTTTAAGATGTTGCCGGCATTCCGCCCTGATAAGGCGATGAACACCGATGATATACAGGCACTCAATGCCTATATAGACGAGGTAGAAAGGGTGACGAACACTTCTATTAGCAGCTATAATGCTTATCTGGATGCGTTGAAATCGCGCCACGACTTTTTCGCCCAAAACGGATGCTCAGTCTCTGACCACGGCCTGGAACAGATATACGACGAAGACTATACCGATCAAGAAATATCGTCGATCTTCGAGAAAATCAGAATGAAACAATCGCTTTCTGCTATTGAGCAGGCGAAGTTTAAATCTGCGATGTTGGTGCAATTTGCGGAGTGGGATCATGAAAAAGGATGGGTACAACAATACCACTTGGGAGCTCTGCGTAATAACAACACACGTATGCTGCGCGTAAATGGACCAGATACTGGCTGGGATTCTATCGGCGACTTCAGCCAGGCGCGTGCGCTCTCCAAGTTCCTTAACAGACTGGATAACCAAGACCGTCTGACAAAAACCATACTTTATAACTTGAATCCGGCGGACAACGAACTGATGGCCACCATGGTCGGCAACTTCAATGATGGTTCGATTAAAGGGAAGATTCAATTTGGATCCGCCTGGTGGTTTCTGGATCAGAAGGACGGAATGACGAAACAGATTAATGCACTTTCCAACATGGGGCTTCTGAGCCGTTTGGTCGGTATGCTGACAGACTCACGTAGCTTCCTTTCCTTCCCTAGGCACGAGTATTTTAGACGGCTGATCTGCGACATTTTCGGTCAGGACGTCGAGAACGGAGAATTGCCTAACGACCTTGAGTGGATAGGAAAGTTGGTCAGCGACATTAGTTACAACAACGCGAAAGAATATTTTAACTTTTAGAGTAATATGGGCAGAGGAAAAGTGCTCAGCTTTGGGGAGATTTTACTTCGTATCTGCCCCGATCTGAGTTTGGATTGGGTAAGCAGCGGACACCTTCCCTTTTATATCGGAGGTGCTGAATTGAATGTCGCGACAGCGCTCGCACGCTGGGAGGTGCCGTCGTCATATGTCTCTGCGATGCCGAAAAACGCCATTACCGACGATATCGCGAATCATCTCGTCCGGAAGGGGATCGAACTATCTTCCATGAATTGGTCGGGAGATAGACTGGGAATTTATTATTTACCCAAAGGGAAAGATGTAAAGCATGCGGGGGTCGTTTACGACAGGAGCGGCTCTTCATTTTCTCAGTTAAAACGTGGTGATATCAATTGGGACGCCGTATTCGAAGGGGCGGACTGGTTTCATTTCTCGGCTATCTGCCCCGCCATTAACCAAGAGATCGCAGACATATGTCTGGACGCCGTGAAGATTGCAAAAAGCAAGGGGATTTTTGTTTCCTTAGATCTAAACTATAGGGCGAAACTTTGGCAATATGGAAAAAAGCCGCTCGATGTTATGCCCGATATCGCGTCGTATTGTGATCTGATCATGGGCAATATATGGGCTGCTCAACAGATGTTGGGTACCGGTCTTGCAGACATTTTTCAGGAAGTGAAAGCAGACTATCCAAAAGAGCTGCTTTTGGAACAGGCTAAGCAGACGAGCGAGGAGATCATCCGTAGGCACCCGCAATGCCGATTTGTGGCCAATACTTTTCGTTTTGATTATAAAGAAACCGGCATAAAATATTTTACGTCCCTGTATCTACAGGATGGACTTTTGGTTTCAAATGAGTATCTTTCCGAAAAGATTGTGGATAAAGTCGGTAGCGGAGACTGTTTTATGGCAGGACTGATATACGGATTTTATCAACAGCAAGATGCCAGTTATACACTCGAGTTTGCTACCGCCGCCGCCTACGATAAGCTATTTATTCCCAGCGACGCGACGACGAGTTCGGTGGCAGATATTGAACAACGAATAAAGAACAATGAGTAAAAGAAAAGAGGTCTTAGACGCTATTTTGGTTCAGGGGATGTTACCCTTGTTTTTTCATGGTAATGCACAGGAAAGTGTAGCTATTGTAGAAACACTTTACGGAAGCGGGATACGTGTTTTTGAGTTTACGAACAGGGGCACAGAGGCGCAAGAGGTTTTTAAAGCTTTAGTGCACGCACGCAATGAGCGTATGCCGGGACTTTATCTGGGAATAGGGACTATAAAAAGCACAGCCGATGCTGAAGCATTTATCGATTTGGGAGCCGACTTCATTGTAGCGCCTATTGTTGTGCCCGAGGTGGGCGCCCACGTACATAACAGGGATATGCTTTGGGTACCGGGATGTATGACCCCGACCGAGATCGCCCTCGCCCAGGAGGCGGAAGCATCATTAATCAAACTGTTTCCCGCCAACGTTCTAGGCCCTGGTTTCCTGACGGCGATCCGTGAGCTGTTCAAAGGGCAGCTGTTTATGCCGACGGGGGGAGTCGATCTCGAGATTGGAAACCTAACTTCATGGTTCAAAGCTGGCGTTTGCGCCGTGGGCATGGGAAGTAAGTTGATAGATCCGGCAAATGTCGAAGGACTGGCCGAAAAAACACAGAAGGCTTTGCAGCTGGTGGAACAGGCGAGAAATGCCAAATAAGCGCGACATGCTGTTTATAGCGTAACACAACCTAAGAATAAAATAATTTTAACCTTTTTAAGCTACACCAATGAATAACGATAAGAAAGGCAATTACAGATGGACCATTTGTGCACTCCTATTTTTTGCAACGACAATTAATTACCTGGATAGACAGGTTCTTTCCCTAACCTGGAAAGACTTTATCAGCCCCGAATTTCATTGGACCAACAGTGATTATGGTCTGATAACCGCCTTGTTTTCTATCTTTTACGCGGTAAGTATGTTGTTCGCCGGCCCATTTGTCGATTGGCTGGACACCAAGAAAGGATTTTTATGGGCTATAGGAATATGGTCTGTGGGAGCGGTGTTGCATGCGTTTTGCGGAATCGCAACCTCGGGCATCGTAGCCGGACAGTGGCTCGTCGGATTCGAAGGGGCGAAGGATGCTATCGCACAGGTTAATGATGTGGCCCGGGTAATCAACGTCAGTGTAACGCTCTTTATTTTTGCCCGGTTCGTCCTGGCAGTGGGAGAAGCCGGAAACTTTCCGGCCGCAATAAAAGCTACGGCAGAATATTTCCCTAAAAAAGATAGAGCCTTGTCAACCAGTATCTTTAATGCTGGAGCGACAGTGGGAGCGCTGGCTGCCCCCCTGACGATTCCGGTGATTGCAGCATATTGGGGGTGGGAAATGTCGTTCATTATCATCGGTGCGCTGGGCTTTGTATGGATGGGATTCTGGATCTTTATGTATAAAAAACCTCACGAGCACCCTAAGGTGAACGAAGCCGAATTGCGCTATATCTTGCAGGATGGCGACCATGAGGAGGAAACAACGCCGGAGGTTTCGGTGCCTGTGGTTAGGAAGAAAATGTCTCTCTCAAAATGCTTAAGATACAAACAGACGTGGGCATTTGCCTTTGGAAAGTTTATGACTGACGGTGTATGGTGGTTCTTCTTGTTCTGGATGCCAGCTTATTTATCCGCGGTATACGATATCAAATCGTCCGATACCGAGGGCCAGCTAGCCATCTTTGTGCTCTACCTAATTACGCTTTTGTCTATTATCGGTGGCTGGTTGCCAACCTACTTCGTCGATAAAAAGGGGCTAAATCCATATGAAGGACGGATGAAGGCGATGCTGATATTTGCCTTTATTCCGCTTGTGGTATTGTTCGCTCAGCCTCTTGGATACTTCTCGTACTGGGTGCCGGTATTGCTTATTGGCCTAGCAGGTGCAGCCCATCAGTCGTGGTCCGCAAACATTTTCTCTACCGTTGGCGATATGTTTCCTAAACGGGCGATTGCGACTGTCACAGGAATCGGCGGGTTGGCCGGCGGACTTGGATCTACGTTTATCAATTTTTTCTCCGGAAAGCTCTTTGACCATGCCAAGCAAACACAGATGACGTTCATGGGCTTTCAAGGAG
>Ga0079224_100007172_pt1 | contig 14907 bp, 12 predicted proteins | sample Stecom2015_FD_80414 | JGI IMG/M metagenome (GOLD analysis project Ga0079224, IMG submission 80414) | Agricultural soil microbial communities from Utah to study Nitrogen management - Steer compost 2015 | ecosystem: Environmental > Terrestrial > Soil > Agricultural land | place: USA: Utah...
CAGGGCAGCAACCAGGCGCCGCGGCCGACGCGGGGCTGCAGAGAGCAGGAAGACGAAGATGGGCATGAAACTGGGAATGGTGGGCTGGCGCGGCATGGTCGGCTCGGTGCTGATGCAGCGGATGCGGGAAGAGCGCGACTTCGATCGCGTGGAGCCCACGTTCTTCAGCACCTCCAACGCCGGCGGCACGGCGCCGCTCGGCAGCGCGCCGCTGGCCGATGCGAGTTCGATCGACGAGCTCGCCCGGATGGACGTGATCGTCACCTGCCAGGGCGGGGACTACACCAACGAGGTCCACCCGCGGCTGCGCGCCGCCGGCTGGAACGGCTACTGGATCGACGCCGCATCGGCCCTGCGCATGAAGGACGATGCGATCATCATCCTCGACCCGGTCAACCGCGCCGTCATCGACAAGGCGCTCGACGAGGGCCGGCGGGATTTCATCGGCGGGAACTGCACCGTCAGCCTGATGATGCTCGCGCTCAACGGCCTGTTCGCCGAGGACCTGGTCGAGTGGGTCACCGCCATGACCTACCAGGCGGCCTCGGGGGCGGGGGCGCAGAACATGCGCGAGCTCATCACCCAGATGGGCCAATTGCATGCGAGCGCGGCGGAACTCCTGGCCGACCCGGGTTCGGCCATCCTGGACATCGACCGGCGCGTTTCCGACGCGATGCGGTCGCCGGAATTCGCCACGGAGAATTTCGGTGCCCCGCTCGCGGGCAGCCTGATCGCCTGGATCGACAAGGATCTCGGCGGCGGCCTGTCGCGCGAGGAATGGAAGGGCGACGCGGAATGCAACAAGATCATGGGTCGCCCCGCCAGCGGGCTCGGGCATATTCCCATCGAAAGCGTCTGCGTGCGCATCGGGGCCATGCGATCGCACAGCCAGGCCCTCACCATCAAGCTGCGGCGCGACCTTCCCCTGCCGGAAATCGAATCACTGATTGCCAAGGGTAATGAGTGGATTCGATATATCGAAAACACCCGCGAGGCGAGCATCGCCGGCCTTTCCCCCGCGGCCGTCACCGGCCAGCTCGACATCGCGGTGGGCCGTGTGCGCAAGCTGGCGATGGGTCCGGAGTACATCAGCGCCTTCACGGTTGGCGATCAGCTGCTCTGGGGCGCCGCTGAGCCGCTGCGCCGTATGCTCGGCATCCTGGCGTCGCGATAATGTGGTATTCGCGAATTCGGGGGGCGGAATAGCGCTCCGGTAATTCGCGAACCCATCCATCGTCAACGCAGAACAACATTCGCCGAGCGCGAGCGAACCTTCTGCTTTGCTTCAGCTTGCGAGGGCAAGTTACTGATGTTAGCCTCAAAAGATCGAGAAGCACGTCTGGGGATAACCGTGCCGTCACGGAAAATCAAAATGAGCCAACCCCGACTCGTGCCTACACCGGCGGCCCTTGGGGTCGCCGTTGCCTTGGCCGTTTCAGGGGGACTGTTCCTTCCACGCTACGCAGACGCTGCCGGCCTCGGTCGGCTCACGGTCCAGTCGGCGCTCGGTCAGCCGCTCCAGGCTGAAGTGGAAATCACGTCGCTTACCCCGGAGGAATCGGCCTCCCTCTCGGCGAGCCTGGCGCCACCCGAAGCCTTTCGCCAGGCGGGCCTCGAGTACAACCCGGCGCTGACCGGGCTCAACTTCCGGATCGACCGCCGGTCGGACGGCAGGGCCGTGGTCCGGATCTCGTCCTCGCGACCCATCAACGAACCCTTCGTCGACCTGCTGGTCGAACTGAACTGGGCCTCGGGCAAGTTCGCCCGCGAATACACCTTCCTGCTCGATCCGCCCGGGATGCAGATCGGCCGCGCCAATTCCGTGGACGGCGGCGCGAGCACCGCCACGCCGGTCGCCCCGCGCGTCGCCACCGCGACGCCGACGCCCGCGCCCGCTGCGGCGCCGGCACCCCTGACCGCCGCCCAGGCGCGCGCTGCGGCCGGGCAGGGCACCGCGCCGGCCGCCGAGGCGCCCGCGGCGGCCCCGTCGCCCGCGCCGGTCCTGCGGCCCGCTCCCACGCCCGCGCCCGCCGCTTCGCGGCCCGCGTCCGTCGAGGTGGGCCGCGGCGACACGCTGGCGAAAATCGCCGAGCAGCACCGCCCGTCCGGCGTGTCGCTCAACCAGGCGATCGTCTCGATCTATCGCGCCAACCCCGACGCCTTCTTCGGCGGCGTGCACCAGATGCGCTCGGGCGTGAGCCTGGCGATCCCCTCCGAAGCCGAGATGCGCTCGCTCTCCCAGGCGGAAGTCGCCGCGGAGATGCGCGCGAGCCTGCAGGCATTCAACGAGTACCGCAATCGCCTCGCGAGCAATGCGCGCGAGGTCGGCGGCCAGCAGGGTGGGCAGCAGGCCACCGGCACCGTCGGCCAGGCCCGGCCGCAGCCGGCGCAGGCCGCCGCCGGCGATCAGCTCAAGCTCTCGACCGGCGGCACCGGTGCCGGCGTTGCCGGCTCGGCCACCGGCTCGCAGGCGGCCGATGCCGCCGAGGCCGCCGTGGCGCGCGACAACGCGCTGCGCGAGGCGCAGTCGCGGGTCGACGAGCTGGAGAAGAACGTCGGCGACCTGCAGCGGCTGCTCGAACTCAAGAACCGGCAGCTGGCGGATCTCGAGCAGCAGCTCGCACAGGCGCGCCAGATGGGCACGGCCGCGAGCGGCTCGATCACCGCCGCGCCCGCCGCCGCCGGCGCGGCCAGCGTCGCGGCCGGGGATGCCGCCGGGAGCGGATCCGGCGACACCGCCTCCGGCCCGAGCGCCGGCGCCACCGATGCCGGTCCGACCGCCACGGGCGACACCGCGGGCAGCGGCATGAGCGGCGGCGAAACCGCCGGCGCAGCCACCGCGGAAGGCGCACCGGCGAGCCCGTCCACGCCCACCGCGGATGCCGGCGCCTCCACTCTGGCCCAGGGCGCGCAGGATGCCGCCCCGGCGGAGTCGTCGGGCAGCGACGGCCAGGCGACATCGACCGCGGCAACGGACTCGCAGTCCGGCCAGGCCTCGTCCATGGCCGCGAGCCCGAGCGCGACGCCCGCCACCTCGGCCTCGCCGGCGCCCGCGCCCGCGTCGGTTCCGGCCGCGCCGGAGCCCGCGCCGACCGCGGCGCCGAGCTTCCTCGACGAGCTGCGCGAGAATCCCTACGTGCTGCTCGGCGGCGGCGCCCTCGTCCTGCTGGGCGGCTTCTACCTCTGGTACAGCCGCCGTCGGCGCAAGTCGGCCGAGAGCTTCGAGGACAGCCTGGGCGGCACCGACGCCTTCACCGCGAACTCCCTGTTCGGGACCACCGGCGGCCAGAACGTCGACACCTCCAACAGCCTGTTCAGCACGAACATGCGCGACAGCGGCGTCGACGTGCATTCGACCGAGGTCGATCCCATCGCGGAGGCCGAGGTCTACATCGCCTATGGTCGCGAGGCGCAGGCCGAGGAGATCCTCAAGGAAGCGCTCAAGAAGCAGCCCGAGCGGCACGCGATCCGGCGCAAGCTGCTCGAGATCTATGCTGGGCGCAAGGACGTTGCCTCGTTCAACGAGCTGGCCCGCGAGATGTACGAGCAGGCCGGTGGTACCAACGAGGAATGGCCGGCGGTCGTCACCCTCGGCCTGTCGATCGATCCGGAAAACCCGCTCTACACCGGCCGTGACGACGGCGACGCTCCTCGGGGCGACGCCGCGATTGGCGGTGCCGGGGCGATCGCCGGAGCGGCGGGCCTGATGGAGGCGCTGGACTCGCCGCTCGGGGCCGACGACGAGACCGAGACGCGCGCCGAGTCCGACGCGATCAGCGATCTCGACTTCTCCATCCCGACCGACACGCAGGACAGCTTCGCGTCGACCGCCGCATCGGCGTCCGATGCGGAGCCGGCCGACGACCCGGGCCTCGACTTCTCGATCGACATCGATTCGCGGATCGGCGAGAACGACGAGCCGGTCTCCTTCGCGGACGACGCGGGATCGGACGACGGCCTGCCCGCGCTCGATCTCGGGGAGCCGGAGGCGCCGGCGGCCCCCATGGCCGCGCAGGCGGACGGCTCGGGCGAATCGGAGCTCAGCCGGGCGCTCGACGGCCGCATCGACCTGCCGTCGCTGGACCTCGGCGACGACGACGCCTTCGCGACCACCGGTGCGCGGCGCGCGGCCAGCGAGGTCGCCGCGGACCTCGGCGACTTCAACGTCGACATCCCGTCGCTCGAGACGTTGCGCGGGCCCGCGGACGTCGAGGCGACCGCGGTCGACCTTTCCTCGATCGGCCTCGACCTGTCGCCCGAGAACCTCGGGGGACCGGGGGCGGGTGGCGATGCCAATCGCTGGCAGGAGATGGCGACCAAGCTCGATCTCGCCTCGGCCTACGAGGAGATCGGCGACAAGGAAGGCGCCCGCGAGCTGCTCGAGGAAGTGGTTCGCGGCGGCGACACGGAACAACAACAGAAAGCGCGATCGATGCTTTCAAGGATAAATTAGGTCCAGCCAGGGACCTTTGCGCGGGGAAGCCTGGCTTCCCCGTTTTTGTTTCGGAACCCCCCGCGTGCAGCGCATCGCCCTGACCCTCGCCTATGACGGCGCCCGCTTCGACGGCTGGCAGACGCAGCCCTCGGGTCGGACGGTGCAGGACGCGCTGGAATCGTCCCTGGCGGCGCTCGCGGGCCATCGCGTGCGCGTGGCCTGCGCCGGGCGCACCGACGCCGGCGTCCACGCGAGCGCCCAGGTGGCCCACTTCGACACCGATGCCACGCGTCCGCTCCAGGCCTGGGTGCGCGGCGTCAACGCGAGGTTGCCCGAATCCGTGGCGGTGCTCGACGCGCGCCCCGTGCCACCCGACTTCCACGCCCGCTATTCGGCGGTTCGCCGCCACTACGCCTACCTCCTGCACTGTGCGCCCGTCGCCCATCCGCTGCTGGCGGGGCGCGTGGGATGGGTGTTCCGGCCGGTCGACGAGTCGGCGATGCGCGCGGGCGCACGGCACCTGCTCGGCGAGCACGACTTCAGCGCCTTCCGGGCGGCCGAATGCCAGGCGAAGAGCCCCGTGCGCAGGCTGGAGCGCCTTGCGATCCGCCGCACGGGCGAGTTCGTGGTGCTGGAGTTCTCGGCCAACGCCTTCCTGCACCACATGGTGCGCAACATCGTGGGGGCGCTGGTGGCGGTCGGGACGGGCCGGCGCCCCCCGGAATGGATCGCGGACCTGCTCGCGTCGCGCGACCGGCGCCTGGGGGCCGCGACCTTCGCGGGTTCCGGCTTGTACCTGGCCGGCGTCGATTATGATGGGGAGATCGGTGCGCATGTCGGCCGGCCCCATGGGCTCGGCGGCCTGTCGGCCCTGTTCGGTTCGCCTCCGGCGCCGGCCATGGCGATGCCGGCGCCCGACGGATCGGCGCCGCTGCCGATGCGAGCAGGGGATTCATCATGAGGACCAGGATCAAGTTCTGCGGACTGGTGCGCGCGACCGACGTCGAGGCCGCCGTGTCCCTGGGCGCCGATCTCGTCGGCTTCGTGTTCTATCCGCGCAGTCCCCGCGTCGTTGACGTGCAGACCGCGGCGATGCTGCGCGCCCGCCTGCCGTCGTATGTCGCCGCGGTCGGGCTCTTCGTGAACGAGGTCCCCGCGCGCGTGGCCCAGATCGCCTTCGCGGCGCGCCTCGACCTGCTGCAGTTCCACGGCGACGAATCCCCGGCGGTGTGCGCCGACGCGGCGCGCCGCGCCGGGCTGCCATGGTGGCGCGCGCACCGGGTGGGCAAGGGCGCGGGTTTGCTAGAATCCCTCGCCAGCTACCGGGATGCCGAAGCCGCGTTGCTCGATGCCGATTCGGTGGCATACGGCGGCAGCGGCGAATCGTTCGACTGGTCGATCGTCCCGGCCGGCTACGACCGGCCGATCGTGCTGGCCGGCGGCCTCACGCCGGAGAACGTGGGCGCGGGCATCGAGCGGCTCGCACCCATGGCGGTGGACGTCTCCAGCGGCATCCAGGGCGACGATCCCCGCACCAAGGACCCTGCCAGGATGGCGCGATTCGTCGCGGCGGTGATGCAGGCCGATGCCAGGCGGGCGGCCGGATGACGGAACGCCCGACGCAACGCAGGAATCGATGAAGCCTTACGACCTACCCGATGCGAGGGGCCATTTCGGCCCCTATGGCGGCACGTTCGTCGCCGAGACGCTGATCCACGCGCTCGACGAACTGCGCGACGCGTACGAGCACTACCGGAACGACCCCGAGTTCGTGGCCGAATTCAAGGACGAGCTCGAGCACTTCGTCGGCAGGCCGAGCCCCATCTACCACGCGCGGCGCTGGTCGCGGCAGCTGGGCGGGGCCCAGATCCTGTTCAAGCGCGAGGACCTCAACCACACCGGCGCCCACAAGATCAACAACGTGATCGGCCAGGCGCTGCTCGCGAAGCGCATGGGCAAGCGGCGGATCATCGCCGAGACCGGCGCCGGGCAGCACGGCGTGGCCACCGCGACGATCTGCGCGCGCTACGGCATGGAGTGCGTCGTCTACATGGGCGCGGAGGACGTGGAGCGCCAGGCGCAGAACGTCTACCGCATGAAGCTGCTCGGCGCCACCGTGGTGCCGGTCGAGGCCGGATCGCGCACGCTGAAGGACGCGCTGAACGAGGCGATGCGCGACTGGGTCACCAACGTCGACACCACCTTCTACATCATCGGCACGGTCGCCGGCCCGCATCCGTATCCCGCGATGGTCCGCGACTTCCAGTGCGTGATCGGCGAGGAATGCCGCTGGCAGATGCCGAAGATGATGGGGCGCCAGCCGGACATCATCGTTGCCTGCGTGGGCGGCGGCTCGAACGCCATCGGCATCTTCCATCCGTACATCGACGAGCCCGGCGTCGAGCTCGTGGGCGTCGAGGCCGGGGGCGAGGGCATCGCCTCGGGCCGCCATGCCGCGTCGCTCAACGGGGGCGCGCCGGGCGTGCTGCACGGCAACCGCACCTACCTGCTGCAGGACGACGACGGCCAGATCATCGAGACCCATTCGGTGTCGGCCGGTCTCGACTACCCCGGCGTCGGTCCCGAGCATGCATGGCTCAAGGACTCCGGCCGGGCACGCTACGTCGTCGTCGACGACGACGAGGCGCTCGCCGCATTCCACGACTGCTGCCGCATCGAGGGCATCATCCCGGCGCTGGAGTCGTCGCACGCGATCGCCTGGGCCGTGCGCGTCGCGCCGGAGATGCCGACCGACAAGCTCATCCTGGTCAATCTGTCCGGCCGGGGAGACAAGGACATGCACACCGTGGCCCAGCGGGCCGGCATCGAGTTCTGAGGCCGTGCCGATGAATCCTCGCATCGTCGCGACCTTCGACCGGCTGCGCGCCGCCGGCCGCAAGGCGCTGATCCCGTACATCACCGTCGGATTCCCGACCCGTGCGGTCACCCTCGATGTCCTGCACCGGTGCGTCGCCGCCGGCGCCGACATCATCGAGCTCGGCGTGCCGTTCTCGGACCCGATGGCCGACGGCCCGACCATCCAGCGCGCGAGCGAACGCGCGCTCGCCCAGGGCGTGAAGCTGGCCGACGTACTGGAAGTGGTGCGCGCATTCCGCCAGTCCGATGACGTCACGCCCATCGTGCTGATGGGCTATGCCAACCCGATCGAGCGCATGGGCCAGGAACGCTTCGCGACCGAGGCGTCCGCCGCCGGCGTGGACGGACTCATCGCGGTCGACTATCCGCCCGAGGAATCGTCGGAATTCGCCGCCGCCCTGCGCGACCGGCGGATCGACCCGATCTACCTGCTCGCTCCGACGTCGACCGACGAGCGCATCGCATCGGTCGCCGACCAGGCGAGCGGCTACGTCTACTACGTCTCGCTCACCGGCGTCACCGGCGCCGGCCACATGGACGTGGACAACGTCCGCCGCGGCGTCGAGCGCCTGCGCCGGGCGATACGGCTGCCGATCGGCGTGGGCTTCGGCATCCGCGACGGCGACACGGCGCGGACGATCGCCCGCTTCGCCGATGCGGTGATCATCGGCACCCGCATGATCGAGGTGCTCGACGACGGCCCGGCCGAGGATGCGCCACGACGCGCGGGGGAATTCATCGCGTCGGTGCGCGAGGCCATCGACCATCGCGTAGAAGCAGGAGAGGGCGCCCGATAGCGCCCCGCAAGCCATGAGAACGAGGGGGAAGCCACGATGAGCTGGCTCGACAAGCTGCTGCCGCCACGGATCAAGAAGCCGAGCGGCAACGGCAAGCGAGTGCCCGAAGGGGTGTGGGTCAAGTGCCCGTCCTGCGAGACGGTGCTGTACTCGGCCGACCTCGAGACCAATCTCCACGTCTGCCCCAAGTGCGCGCACCACCTGCGCATCGGGGCTCGGGCGCGGCTCGACTCGCTGCTCGACGCCGACGGGCGCGCCGAGATCGGCTCGGAGGTCCTGCCGGTCGATACGCTGAAGTTCCGGGACAGCCGCAAGTACCCCGACCGCCTCCAGGAAGCGACGACGCAGACCGGCGAGACCGAGGCGCTGGTCGTCATGGGCGGATCGATCCGCTCCCTGCCGGTGGTCGTCGCCTGCTTCGAGTTCGAGTTCATGGGCGGCTCCATGGGCTCGGTGGTCGGCGAGCGCTTCGTGCGCGGCGTGAAGGCCGCGCTCGAGCAGCGGGTGCCGTTCATCTCGGTGGCCGCTTCCGGTGGGGCGCGCATGCAGGAGGGCCTGCTCTCGCTGATGCAGATGGCGAAGACCACGGCCATGCTGACGCGCCTGGCCGACGCGCGCCTGCCCTACATCTCCGTGCTCACCGATCCCACCATGGGCGGGGTGTCGGCGAGCTTCTGCTTTCTGGGCGACATCGTCATCGCCGAGCCCAAGGCGCTGATCGGCTTCGCCGGGCCGCGGGTCATCGAACAGACGGTTCGCGAGAAGCTGCCCGAGGGTTTCCAGCGAGCGGAATTCCTGCTCGAGAAGGGCGCGATCGACATGATCGTGGATCGCCGCAACATGCGTGACGAGATCGCCGCGCTCCTCGCGCTCCTGCAGAAGCAGCCGGCGGAAGCGCTGTCCTGAAACGCTGACGGAAGACCCGTGTCCGAACCATTCCCAGGCCCCGGGAGCGCATCGACGGCATGCGCGCCCGTCTCGCGATGAGCGGGAAGGAGCCGGCAGCCGTCGCGCCGGGCTACGGAGGGCCGGAACTCGCCGCCTGGCTCGAGCGGCTGGAGCGCATGCATCCCCGCAAGATCGATCTCGGCCTCGAGCGGGTCGGGGCGGTCGCCTCTCGCATGGGGTTGCGCTTCGACTGCACCGTCATCGTCGTCGCGGGAACCAACGGCAAGGGCTCGACCTGCGCGATGCTCGAGTCGATCCTGCTCGCCGCGGGCTACCGCGTGGGCCTGTACAGCTCGCCCCATCTCGTGCACTTCAACGAGCGCGTGCGGATCGGCGGCGTCGCGCTCGAGGACGCGCCCATCGTCGCCGCCTTCGAGGAAGTGGAGGCGGCGCGTGGTGACGTGTCGCTGACCTACTTCGAGTTCACCACGCTCGCGCTGTGCCGCCTTCTGTCGCGGGCGGGGCTGGATGCCGTGGTGCTCGAGGTCGGCCTGGGCGGACGACTCGACGCGGTCAACCTGTTCGATGCCGACTGCGCGATCGTCACCTCGATCGACGTCGACCATGCGCAATGGCTGGGCGAGTCGCGCGAGGCGATCGGCCTCGAGAAGGCGCACGTCTTTCGCCCCGGCCGACCGGCGATCTGCAGCGATCCGCAGCCGCCGGCGTCGCTCGTCGCCCATGCCGAGGCGATCGGCGCCGATCTCTGGCTCTTCGGGCGCGACTACAACTATGCCGGTGACCGGCAGCAATGGTCGTATGCCGGCCGCAGCCACCGGCGCAACAGCCTTGCCTATCCGGCACTGCGCGGCGCGAACCAGCTGCTGAACGCCGCGGGGGCGCTCGCCGCGCTGGACGCGTTGCGCAACGTCATGCCCGTTCCGCAGCATGCGGTGCGACAGGGACTGGCGCAGGTCGAGCTGGCGGGTCGCTTCCAGGTCATGCCGGGCCGCCCGGCGATCGTGCTCGACGTCGCGCACAATCCGCACGCGGCCGCGCACCTCGCGACCAATCTCGAGCAGATGGGCTTCTTCCCGTCGACCTGGGCCGTGTTCGGTGCGATGGCCGACAAGGATCTCGACGGCATCATCGCCGCGATGGCGCCGGTGGTAAGCCACTGGATCACGGTTTCGCTGCCGGGCGATCGCGCCGCGAGCGGCGACGAACTCGCCGCCCGATTGCGCGCGAACGGTATCGGCGTGGAGGACGATCACCACAGCGTGACCGTCGTGCCGACACCGCTCGACGGACTGCGGACCGCCCTGGGTGCGATTCGCGATGCTGATAGAATCGTGGTCTTCGGATCGTTCCTGACCGTTGCCGACGTGCTCGGCAAGTGGCGCCGCTAGCGGTGCTTGCAGCCGCCGCGGGCGGTCCGGACGATCTTCCTGGTTACAGACGTACCTGATGGCCAAGAGCGCAGCCCGCAGCCCATCCGACAAGGAGCCGGCGTCTCCGCAGACAAGGCGGGCCCGTCGCCGCCTGATCGGTGCGGCGGCGCTGGCGATCGCAGCGGCGGTCGTACTCACCCTGGTCCTTGATTCCGAGCCGCGCGGCACGATCCGCGAGGTCGAGGTCACGATACCCTCGCGCAATACCGAGTCCGCCGACGTCGGCGGCCTTGCGTCGGCCCGACCCGCTCCCGCCGCGCGGCCCGAATCCCCCGGTGCCGTCGAGGGCCGGGTGGCCGGGCCGATGGTGCCGCCACCGGACGAGCCGCCCACGACCCCGGCCGAGGCGCCGGCGCAGCCGGCCGACGTTCCGCCTCCGGCGGCCGGCCCCCCCGGGCAGCCCGAGCCGGTGAGCCCGTCCGCCGATGTCGCGCGCGAACCCGCCGGCGAGGAGCAGTCGAGCGGGCAGCCCGCCGCGGCCGCGGAGCAACCGCAGCCGAGGGCGAGCGGCTCGCCCGCCAAGCGCAGGCCGCGCGATGCCGACGCCGCCCCGGGCGCGGCCGCCCCGACAGCCGGCCAGGCCGGCGCCGCTTCCGAACAGCCGACGGCGGCCGCGAAGCCCGCCCCCACCGCGAAGGCGTCCGCTCCCGCATCCGATGCGGCACCCCCGGCGCCCTCGGCGGGCAGCAAGGGCGCGGCCACGAAGCCGGCCAAGGGCTACTCGGTCCAGGTCGGCGCCTTCTCCACCGACGAATCCGCGCAGGCGCAGGCCAAACGCGTTCGCGACGCGGGCCTGCCGGTCTACACCGAGAAGATCATCACTTCGCAGGGTCCCCGGATCAGGGTGCGCGCGGGCCCCTTCGGCAACGGCGAGGAAGCCGAGCGCGCCCGCGCGAAGCTGCAGCTGGCCGGTATCGAGTCGGCCATCGTCAAGCCCTAGTCGTGACCCTCGACCAACTCACCGGCTGGGATTACCTGGTCGTCCTCGTGCTCGGGATCTCGGTCATCCTCGGACTGCTGCGAGGCATGATCCGGACGCTGTTCGCGCTGGCCGGCTGGGTGGTCGCCTTCGTCGGTGCGCCGGCGCTGACGCCGCCGCTGCTCGCCCTCACCGGCGTCTCGGTGCCACCCTGGGTGGCGCTCGTCGTGGTGTTCTTTGCGTTGCTGCTGCTCACGCGACTGGCGGGCACCCTGCTTGCGCGCCTCACCAGCAGCGTGGGCCTCGGCGGAGTCGATCGCGGCATGGGCGTCGTGGTGGGGGCGGCGAGGGCGCTGCTGATCGTCGCGGCGATCGCGGTCGCCGGGCGACTGCTCGACATGCACGAGCAGCCCGCATGGCAGAAGGCCCTGTCGCGCCCGCTGCTCGATCGCATCGTGCAGACCGTCGATCCGTTCCTGCCCACGCGTCTTACCACCACTGCCGGGCGGATCTGAGCCCGGCGCGGGGAATCATCATGTGCGGAATCCTTGGTGTCGTCTCGCGAACCCCCGTCAACCAGCTCCTCTACGACGGTCTGCTGCTGATGCAGCACCGAGGCCAGGACGCCGCCGGGATCGCGACCGCGCAGAACAAGACGTTCAACATGCATAAGGGCAACGGCATGGTGCGCGACGTGTTCCGCACCCGGAACATGCGCTCGCTGCCCGGCAACTCCGGCATCGCGCATGTGCGCTACCCGACCGCCGGCTCCGCCTCGAACTCGGAAGAGGCCCAGCCCTTCTACGTGAACGCGCCGTTCGGCATCACCCTCGCGCACAACGGCAATCTCACGAATTCCGAGGAGCTCACCGAGCAGATGTTCCTGCGCGACCGCCGGCACATCAACACCGACTCCGATTCCGAGGTCCTGCTCAACGTGCTCGCCAACGAGCTGCAGTCGGCCGCCTCCGGGGTCAGCCTCGACGCGAACACCGTGTTCCGGGCCGTGTCGGCGGTGCATGAGCGCGTGCGCGGCGCCTATGCGGTCGTGGCCGAGATCGCCGGCTACGGCGTGCTCGGCTTCCGCGATCCCCATGGCATCCGCCCGCTGTGCTACGGCGTGGCGGAGACGGACGCGGGCCCCGAGTACATGATCGCCTCCGAGTCGGTCGCGCTCGAGGGCACCGGCTTCCGGATGGTGCGCGACGTGCAGCCCGGCGAGGCGGCGTTCATCGATCTCGACGGCAACTTCCAGAGCCGCCAGTGCGCGGAGGGGGCATCGCTCAACCCGTGCATCTTCGAGTACGTGTACTTCGCGCGGCCGGACTCCCTGATCGACGGCGTGTCGGTCTACGACGCGCGCCTGCGCATGGGGGAGTACCTCGCGGAGACGATCGCCCGCCAGCCCTGGGCGAACGAGATCGACGTGGTGATGCCCATCCCGGAGACGTCGCGCCCGTCGGCGATGCAGCTCGCCATGAAGCTCAACATCGCCTACCGAGAGGGCTTCTTCAAGAACCACTACGTCGGGCGCACGTTCATCATGCCGGGGCAGGCGGTGCGCAAGCGCTCGGTCCGCCAGAAGCTCAACGCGATGAGCGTGGAGTTCAAGGGGCGCAACGTCCTGCTCGTGGACGATTCGATCGTGCGCGGCACCACCTCCAGGGAGATCATCCAGATGGCGCGCGATTCCGGCGCGAAGAAGGTCTTCTTCGCCTCGGCGGCGCCGCCGGTCCGCTTCCCGAACGTGTACGGCATCGACATGCCGACGCGCAACGAACTGATCGCGCACGGCCGCAGCGACGAGGAGATCCGGGTCGCACTGGGCGCCGATGCGCTCGTCTACCAGGACGTCGAGTCGATGAAGCGCGCGGTCACCGAGCTCAATCCGCGCCTGACGAGCTTCGACACCTCCTGCTTCGACGGAAACTACATCACGGGCGACATCACGCCCGAATACCTCGAGCGCATCGAGATGGCCCGGCTCGGCAAGCCGGACCTGCCCGACGACGATGCGCCGAGGGCGCAGATGAACCTGCTTTTCGGCGCCTTCCATCGGGACGGCTGAGCGCCCGGAGAATTCCGCAATGTCGATCCATTCCAAAGTCACCCGCATCACCGCGCCCGCGATCACCGCGCGCAAGGGCGGCGAGAAGCTCGTCTGCCTCACCGCCTACACGGCCCCGATCGCCGAGATCCTCGACGAGCACGCCGACCTGCTGCTGGTGGGCGACAGCCTCGGGATGGTGGTGCACGGCCTGCCGAGCACGGTCGGCGTGACGCTCGACATGATGATCATGCACGGCAAGGCGGTCGCCCGCGGCGCCCGGCGCGCGATGATCGTCGTCGACCTGCCTTTCGGCACCTACGAGGCGTCGCCGCACCAGGCCCACGAGAGCGCGGCCCGCATCATGGCCGAGACGGGCTGCCAGGCGGTCAAGGTCGAGGCCTGCGACGGGATCCCCGAAATCATCGAGTTCCTCGTCGGCCGCGGCATCCCGGTGCTCGGCCACGTCGGGCTGCGGCCGCAGGCGGTCAACGTCGACGGCGGCTTCCGCGCCAAGGGCCGGACCGAATCGGAGCGCGAGCGGGTGCTCGCGGAGGCGAGGGCGGTCGAGGCCGCCGGCGCGTTCGCGACCGTGGTCGAGGGCGTGGACGCGGAGATCGCCTCGGAGCTCACGGCCGCCATCCGCATCCCGACCATCGGCATCGGGGCGAGCGCCGATTGCGACGGCCAGATCCTCGTCACCGACGACATGCTCGGCATGTTCGACTGGAGCCCGAAGTTCGTGCGCCGTTACGCCAACCTGCGCGAGGCGATCGGGCAGGCGGCCGCCGGCTACGCCAGCGACATCCGCTCCGGCAGCTTCCCCGGCGAGGCGGAGCTCTACCGGCTGAAGCGCAACAAGTAGGGCGCCCGCCGGGTTCGCGACACGGCATTGGCACGTTGCGCGAAGCGGCCACATCGGGCGACGACGCTTGCGCCGGCGCCCGTGGCCGTGGTGTAATGAAAGTCAGCGCTGATTTGTCCCAGCTTGCGGGCGCTCAATAAATCCAGCTAAACAGGGGACCGGATGAGCCGGTCCTGTCCGGGTAGTCCTTCCAGGGCCCCTCAGCTGAACCCGCGATGCCTCGGTCCGGATCGCGGGTTTTTCGTTTCCTGGAGCACTATCTTGACCCATCCCTCAGACCCCTACGCACGACTCCTGCCCGACGGGCTCTCGCCGGAGACCCTCGCGGTGCGCTCGGGCCTCGCCCGGACCCAGTACCAGGAGCACGGCGACGCGATCTTCCCCACCTCGAGCTTCGTGTTCGACAACGCGGCGCAGGCCGCGGCGCGCTTCGCCGGCGACGAGGAAGGCTTCATCTACTCGCGCACCGACAACCCGACGGTGGCCGCGTTCGCGCGTCGGCTGGCCGCGCTGGAAGGCGGCGAGGCCTGCGTCGCGACGGCCTCGGGCATGTCGGCGATCTCCGCCACGGTCATGAGCCTGACGCGCGCCGGGGACCATGTCGTGGCGGCGCGCGAACTCTTCGGCG
>Ga0079224_100007173_pt1 | contig 14906 bp, 18 predicted proteins | sample Stecom2015_FD_80414 | JGI IMG/M metagenome (GOLD analysis project Ga0079224, IMG submission 80414) | Agricultural soil microbial communities from Utah to study Nitrogen management - Steer compost 2015 | ecosystem: Environmental > Terrestrial > Soil > Agricultural land | place: USA: Utah...
ATGGCCAAGGGCATCAAGAACTTCCGCAAGGGCATGAGCGACGACGACGGCGAAGAGACGAAGACCGTCGAGCATCGCGTGGACGAGCCGGTGGGCGAGGCCAAGCAGAAGGCCAGCAAGTCCTGAGTGCCCCTTATCCCGGCTTCGTTCGGATATTAGAGAATGTTTGATCTCGGCTGGTCCGAAATCCTTGTCATTGCGATCGTGCTGATCGTTGTGGTCGGACCGAAGGATCTTCCGCGCGTCCTGCGCACCTTTGGCCGCACGACGAGCAAGATGCGCGCGATGGCGAACGATTTCCGCCGCCAGTTCGACGAGGCCATGCGAGAGGCGGAACTCGACGAGGTCAAGACCCTCGTCCAGGACGTCAAGAAGCTAGACCCGCGCAACGAGATCAAAAAGCACCTGAGCCCTCTGGAGAAGGCCGGTCACGATATTCGCAGGGAGCTCGATCAGGCTGGAAAGCCGAAAACGCCCAATTCGCCCGTGCCGAAGCAGGATGCTGCGGGCGAATCGGCGAAGTCTGTTCAGCCGGCGGCGCCCAATGCGGTGACCACAGTGGAGAAGGCCCCCAAACCAGCGGCGGACAATGCTTCCTCTGTCGGGGCAAAGCCTGCCGCTGCCAAGAAGGCTGAGACATCCATCGCCAGTAAGCCGGCGGCCAAACCTGCCACGGCAAAGCCGGCGGAGCGCGGCAGCGATAACAAGAAGACAGCGGGAACCGCGACGTGAGTTCCAAAGACGAAGAAGATGAGATCGAAAAGTCGTCCGCGCCGCTCATAGAGCATTTGATCGAGCTGCGCTCCCGCTTGATTTGGGCCATCGCGGCCTTTTTCGTCGCCTTCCTCGTCTGCTTCTTCTTCGCCCGGGAGATCTTCAATCTTCTGGTGATCCCCTTCCAGTGGGCGACGGACTGGGCGGGGCTCGACTCGGAGAAGGTGGATCTCATCTACACCGCGCCGCAGGAATTTTTCTTCACCCAGATCAAGCTGGCGATGTTCGGCGGCATCGTGCTCGCCTTTCCGGTGATCGCCACGCAGATCTACAAATTCGTGGCCCCGGGCCTTTACCGCAACGAAAGGCGCGCCTTCCTGCCTTTCCTCATTGCCTCACCCATCCTGTTTCTTATCGGCGGCGCGCTGGTCTATTTCTTCTTCACCCCCATGGTGATGTGGTTCTTCCTGTCCATGCAGCAGGTGGGGCCCGACAACGAAATCCAGATTTCGCTGCTTCCGCGCGTCTCCGAATATCTCGGCCTCATCATGACGCTGATTCTGTCCTTCGGGCTGGTCTTCCAGCTGCCCGTGGTCACGACGCTGATGGCTCGCGTGGGGCTGCTCAGCGCCGACGGTCTTGTGGACAAGCGTAAATACGCCATCGTGGCGGCCTTCGTGGTTGCCGCCGTTCTCACGCCGCCCGATCCGGTCAGTCAGATCGGTCTTGCGCTGCCCACCATCCTTCTCTACGAGGTCTCCATCTGGAGCGCCCGGATGGTGGAGCGCAAGCGCGAGGAAGAACGGCGTGCCGCCGAGGAGGCGGAGACGAGCGCGGGACCGGCTTCCTGAGTCACCGCGCTTTCCGCCGGGCGCCGTGTTGGCCATCTTTCATGCCCGGATCGGATCATGCTCGACATCAGGTGGATACGCGAGAACCCCGAGGCCCTGGTTGCGGCGCTCGTGAAGCGTGGTGAGGACAAGGCTGCCGCGCGATCCCAGGTGGAGGCGCTCGTTGCGGCCGACGAGGAGCGCCGGGCGCATCTTGTGAGGCTTCAGGAGGCGCAGGAGCGCCGCAACGCCGCCTCCAAGGAGATCGGCAACGCCATGCGAAGCGGTGACCGCGCGCTGGCCGAGAAGCTGAAAGCCGAGGTGGCGGAGCTAAAGACCTTCGTGCAGGAAGGCGAGGCGGAAGAACGCCGCCATGATGAGCGCCTGCGCGATCTGCTCGCCCGCATCCCCAACCTGCCGCTCGATGACGTTCCGGTGGGCGCCGATGAAAGCGGCAATGTCGAAATCCGCAAGGTAGGGGAGCCGGACAGCCCCAACTGGGCGCGCGAGCACTTCGAGATCGGCGAGGCGCTCGGCCTCATGGATTTCGAGCGCGCGGCGAAGCTATCGGGCGCGCGCTTCACCGTTCTCTCCGGTCAGCTCGCGCGGCTCGAACGCGCTCTCGGTCAGTTCATGCTCGACCTGCACACCACCGAGCACGGCTACACGGAGGTGCAGCCGCCGCTTCTTGTGCGCGACGAGACGATGTTCGGCACGGGGCAGCTCCCGAAATTCGCGGAGGATCTGTTCCAGACCACGGACGGGCGCTGGATGATACCCACGGCGGAAGTGCCGCTCACCAACCTCGTCCGCGAGGAGATTCTGGACGCCGAGTCGCTTCCGCTGCGCTTTACCGCGCTTACCCCCTGCTTCCGTTCCGAAGCCGGATCGGCCGGCCGGGACACGCGTGGCATGCTGCGCCAGCATCAGTTCAACAAGGTCGAACTGGTTTCAATCACTGACGCCGAATCCTCACTCGCCGAACACGAGCGCATGACCGAATGCGCCGAAACCGTGCTCAAGAAGCTCGGCCTGCCGTTCCGCACGGTGGTGCTGTGCACAGGCGACATGGGCTTCGGCGCGCAGAAGACCTATGACATCGAGGTTTGGCTGCCGGGGCAGAAAGCCTACCGCGAAATTTCCTCCTGCTCGGTCTGCGGCGATTTCCAGGCCCGGCGGATGAACGCGCGCTATCGCGTGGCCGGAGAGAAGCAGACCCGCTTGGTGCACACGCTCAACGGCTCCGGCGTCGCGGTCGGCCGCGCGCTGATCGCTGTCATGGAGAACTACCAGAACGAGGATGGCAGCATTAGCATTCCCGAAATCCTGCAGCCTTATATGGGTGGGCTGAAGAGGATCGAGGCGGCGAGGCAATAGGTGCGCATTCTTCTCACCAATGACGACGGCATTCATGCCGAAGGTCTGCAGGTGCTTGAGCGCATCGCGCGCACGCTCTCCGACGACGTCTGGGTGGTGGCGCCCGAAACGGACCAGTCGGGCTACGCCCATTCGCTTTCGCTTTCCGAGCCCTTGCGGATGCGCAAGATCGACGACCGGCATTTCGCCGTGCGCGGCACCCCCACCGACTGCGTCATCATGGGCGTGCGCATGGTGATGGATTCGCCGCCCGATCTGATCCTCTCCGGCGTCAATAACGGCACCAACATCGCCGACGACGTCACCTACTCGGGCACGGTGGCCGGTGCGATCGAGGGCACGCTGCTGAACATCCGCTCGATCGCGCTCAGCCAAGACTACGACTTCACCGACGAAGGACGCCACGTGCCGTGGGACACCACGCTGGCGGTGGCGCCCGATCTTCTAAAGAAGCTGGTGGCGACGGAACTGCCGCCGGGCGTTTTTCTCAACGTCAATTTTCCGCGCTGCGCGCCGCACGAGGTCAAGGGAACGAAGGTCACCTTCCAGGGCAAGCTGGTCCACGGCCTCTGGATCGAGGAGCGCAAGGACGGGCGCGGCTTTCCATATTACTGGCTGCGGTTCGGCCGCAAGGAAGCGCAGATACGCAACGGGTCCGACCAGGCGGCGATCCGAGACGGCTACATCTCCGTCACGCCGCTGCATCTCGATTTCACCGCGCATGAGGTGCGCGACAGGCTGGCAAAGGCAATCGGGAGCGGGCCGTGAGCATACCCGAGGAAGAGCGCGAAGGCTTTGCCGCTTTCATGCTGCGCTTGCGTGCGCGCGGCATCGCCTCCAAGGAACTGTTCACCGCATTCGAGCAGACGCCGCGCGGCAGCTTCGTGCCTGCCGAGTGGAAGGCGGCCGTCTGGTCGAACCGGATGGTCCCCATCGAATGCGGGGAGTCGCTTGAAGCCTGCGACTTGCAGGGAGCGGTGCTGCATGCGCTCGATCTCAAGCCCGGCCTGCGCGTTCTGGAGATCGGCACCGGGTCCGGCTACACGGCCGCCGTGATGGCGCGGATGGTCGAGCGTGTTCTGTCGCTCGACCGCTACAAGACATTGATCGAGGGCGCGCGCTTGCGCCATGAGGCGCTTGGCCTTTCCAACATCTTCCTGTCCCAGGCCGACGGCATGGAGGGAGCCGCCGACGGCCCCTTCGACCGCATCGTCGTCTGGGCGGCGTTCGAGGAGACGCCACGCCGGTTTGTGGACTTCCTGGCCACGGGCGGCGTCATGGTGGCGCCAGTCGGCCCGCCTGATGACGTTCAGATGATGGCCCGGTTCGTGAAGGTCGGCAGCCGCTTCGAGCGCACCGATCTGGAGCCCGTTCGCCTGCAGCCGCTGATGAAAGGCGTGGCACTCGCCCTGTAAGCGGCGCTTTCCTAACCGTCCCAACGCGGAAGTCTTCAAAGCTATTGCTGATTTTTGCAGTGCTTAACGGCCCGGTAAGATTAACACGCTTTAATTGAGGAAGATTCGTCAACGGGAATTTGCGGGTGGCCCTCATGCGTTTCGGCATCTCACGTCAACACGGCTCGGCGCTTGCAAGAGGTGCGGCGGTTCTGGCGATGGGTGCGCTGATGGCGGGATGCAGCGCCGCGAACCTGACGGACGGGCTTACCACCAGTTCCACCGGCACGATGGGTGTGGCCCAGACCAGCCAGCCTTACCCGGGCGATAGGGTGCCGAGGCCGAAAGAGCCTATCGGCATGGAGATGCAGAACACGGCGGCGACATGGACACCGCCGACCGCGCCTTCGTCTTCTTCCTGGTCAAGCTACAGCGTTCCTTCCGCCACTTCGTCTACCGTATCCTCAGCGCCGCTGCCGCCTCCCGCCGCTCCCGGCCAGCCTGCGAGCCAGCCGGCACCAGCGGTAGCCCGGCAGCCGGAGCTAGAGCAGCGCGAGACGCAGGTGGCCGCTCTGCCGAGAGCGCCGGAGCCGCCGCGCGCATCCTCCGGCGGGCTGTCCGGCAACACTTACACGGTCACCGCCGGCGACACGCTTTACTCCGTCTCGCGCAAGACCGGTGTGAGCGTCGATCGACTGAAGCAGGCAAACTCCCTTTCGGGCGACACGATCCGTGTGGGGCAGAAGCTTGTCATCCCCGGCGGTAGCGGTACTGCCATAACAAGCGCCGCCCCGGCACCAGCCAAGCAGCCTGAGCCCGTCAAAACAGCAGCGGTGAAGGCCGAACCGTCGGCCATCAAGCCCGCCCCAAGTCAGGTGGAGACGCCGAAAGCATCGGCCTCAACCACGGCGCCTGTCCAGTCCGAGCCGAAAACGGCCGCTCAGGAAAAACCCGCCGAAGAGCAGGTGGCTTCCCTGCCGCCGCAGGCAACCGGTGTTGACCGCCTGCGCTGGCCGGTGCGCGGCCGTGTGATTTCCGGTTTCGGCAGTGGTTCCGATGGCCGGCCCAATGACGGCATAGACATCGCGGTGCCGGAGGGTACCGCCGTGCACGCGGCCGAAAACGGCGTCGTCATCTATGCGGGGGACGGGCTGAAAGGTTTCGGCAACACGATTCTCGTTAGGCATGAGGACGGCCTCGTGACGGTCTACGGGCACACTTCCGAGATGAAGGTGAAGCGCGGCGATACCGTCCGGCGCGGTCAGGAGATCGCGCTTTCTGGCATGACGGGCGACGCGGACCGGCCGAAGCTTCATTTCGAAGTGCGCAAGGGCACGAGCCCGGTCGATCCGATGACCTATCTCGAATAGGCGGGCGGCGCCGCGCGCGGGTTGACTGTCCTCCCTTCCGGCATTTTCACTCCTGGTGCCTGGAAGGATGAGCGGATAGGCCCCGCGTGCGGCTGCGCGCGCATCAGCTACGCGGCGCGGCGTTCGTGCCGGCCTTCGCGGATTTCCTCCGACAGTTTCTTGCAGAAGACATCGAGATCGCCGGGATTGCGGCTCGTCACCAGCCCCTGATCCGTGACCACTTGGCTGTCCTCCCACAGGCCGCCGGCATTGATGACGTCGGTCTTTATTGAGTGGTAGGAGGTGAGGCGGCGGCCCTTGGCGATTCCGGTTTCTACGAGGAGCCAGGGCGCATGGCAGATGGCGCCCACCACCTTGTCGGCCGTCCAGAAGGCCTTGATGAAGTCGAGAGCCTTCTGTTCGACGCGCAAGAGATCGGGATTGATCTGACCGCCGGGCAGAACAAGAGCGTCGTAGTCTTCGGGGCTCGCCTCGTCGAGCGTTCTGTCCACCTTGACCGGTCTTCCCCAGTCCTTCTTATCCCAGCCCTTGATCTCGCCGGCTTCCAGTGAAATCACGTGGACCTCGGCGCCTGCTCCGCGCAGGCGCTCCAGCGGCACCTCCAGTTCGGATTGCTCAAAGCCATGGGTTGCCAGAATGGCAACCCGCTTGCCGGAAATATCCTGCATCTTACTCTCCATCGTCAGGGGATGGTTGCCCAACGGGGAGCTCGGTTTTGTGTTCCTTGCCGGAGGGCTCAAGAAAATATTTGTTTGTGCACGCCTTGCCGCCGCCGTCGCGCGGCCTATCTAAGGTCTATCGATCTTGCTTGTTGAGCTTTGTTGGCGCCCAGGCGTCCCGGCGACTTCTTTCAATATCGATCTGAACCGCTCATCCCGCACTGGCGTGGTGAGCAAATGCTGTGACCGATTTGAAAGGAAATCGTCATGAACACCGGTACTGTTAAGTTCTTCAATGCCACGCGAGGCTTCGGCTTCATTCAGCCTGATGATGGCGGGCAGGACGTCTTTGTTCACGTCTCCGCCGTCGAGCGCGCGGGTCTTGCCACCATCGTGGAAGGCCAGAAGCTGGGCTTCGATGTGGTCACGGACCGCCGCTCCGGGAAGAATGCCGCGGACAACCTGCGCGCCGCGTAAAGCCATTCCGCCATGTGACCGAGTATCGGCACGCGACGGGAGACGAAGAAAAGGTCGGGCAAGCCCGGCCTTTTTGCGCTTTCAGGCGCTATGAAAAGGACGAAGTCGATGAATCCTGCCATCACCAAGGACACACTGTTCCCACCCCGGAAGACGAACCCCGCAACCAGGGCCGAGGCTACGGATCGCGCAGCGCGCGCGATCATCGAGGAGGAGAAGAAGCAGCGCGAGGCGAAAACGGCGCGCCTGCGGCAAGCCCGCCTCGAGATGGAGGCCCGCCAGCCAAAGCCTGAGCCGGTGAAGTCCCGTAACCGGAGGAAGCCGGCAGGAACGCGCCGCCAGGTGCGTTGATCCGCTTCCGGGCAACTTCAGCCAGTGACGCGCCGCTTAGGGACGCGAACCCACTTCCCTGAATTGCTAGGCCGCCATGAGCTGCTTGCGGTCGGTACGCTCCTGCTGCGGCGAGCGGGCATAAAGCTCGCGGTAGCATTTGGAAAAATGCGAAGCGGAGACGAAGCCGCACGCGACCGCCACTTCGACCACCGGCATGGTCGACTGAAGCAGCAGGTGGCGCGCACGGTCGAGCCGGAGCTCCAGATAGTAGCGCGCCGGAGAGCGGCCCATCTCCTGGCGGAACAGGCGCTCGATCTGGCGCCGCGAGAGGCCCACCGCATCCGCGATTTCCACCAGTGACAGGGGCTCGGAAAGATTGGCTTCCATCAGCTCGATGATGGTGAGCACCTTGGAATTCTGGACGCCGAGCCTTGCCCTGAGCGGTAGGCGCTGGCGATCCGAAGGATTGCGCACCCGGTCCGTCAGCATCTGCTCGCATACGCGGTTGACGAGATTGTCGTCGAAATCCTCGCCGATGAGCTGGAACATCATGTCCATCGCGGCCGTGCCTCCCGCACAGGTGTAGATGTTCGAATCGATCTCGAAGAGATCAGCGAAGACGTTCGCCTTAGGGAATGTTTCGGCAAATCCCGGAAGGTTTTCCCAATGGATGGCGCAACGCTTGTTGGCCAGCAGGCCAGCGGCGGCCAGTATATGGGCACCCGTGCACAGGCCGCCCAGCGCCACGCCGCGATTGTACTCCTCCCGCAGCCAGGCGAAGACCGACTTGTTGGAATAGGACTCCACGTCAAGGCCGCTGCAGACGATGACCATGGAGGGCCTTTCGGCCCCCACCATCATGCGGCGTTCCTCGACAAGCGACGTATCGACGGCGATCTCTATGCCGCTCGAGGCGCGGACGGGGCGGCCATCCACGCTGCACAGCCGCCACCGGTAAGCCTCGAAACCGGCCATGCGGTTGGCCGCGCGAAGCGGTTCCAGAGCTGTCGCAAACGCGACGAGAGTGAAATTAGGGACAAGGAAAAAAACCAGAGAGCGCTTGAGCTGCCTTTCATCCCGCATGTCCCACTGCTCCTCCACGCACCCGATCTTGCCGATGTCGCTGACAGGCAAGCCTTCGTAAAGAACGCCTTGTGTGTCAACGGGGTAGAATGGCGCAGGAAGAAAAATTTTGCCCCGCCCGGTGAGGGCGGGGCAGGGCCTTGGGAGGCGGAAAATTCAGACGAGCATACCGAGGCGCAAGGCGGTGAGCGCCCCGGTCTCGCCGGGCATTGTCCGTTCGAGCCGTTCCCGGTCTCGCATCGAAGGGGCGCCCGTATCGCGGACCCGGCGGAAGATGCGGAGGCGTTTCATGTTCTGCTCCATCAATAACATTGAGCGCGCGACGGGGAACGTAGCGTGCTTGGCCGCCTTCTATGCCTTCTCAAGGGGCACGACCGCCTTAAAACCGAAGCGGGCCATAGGAAATGCGACACGTCCGCGGGGTTTCACTGTCCCGCCCGGCTGGCGCTCCGCGGCTGCGGAAGACGACGCCCGGTGAGCGCCTGCTCGTTGATTTTATCGAACTCGCGCAAGAAGCTGCGCAATGCTTTCAGATACTTCATCTCCAAGTTTCTCCAGAGATGTCACCAGCGCCGCTCGAACAGGGAATCGTGCGGACGTGCATATCCCGGCTGATCCGGGGACTGGGCACGGCGCCAGCCGATGTCCTTCTGAATCTCCAGCGGCAGGCTGCTGATGTAGCGTTCTGTGCGCCGGCGCTCCCACTGGGCAACGCGGCTGTGCAGATAGTTCCTGATCGCGGTGCGGATGGACATGGGCCTTCTCCTTGGCTGATCGCAGTTCCGATTTCGCATTGACTATGGTGCCGTATTGGTTTTCAATCAAACGAAATGAAATGACACTTTAGATCAGCAAAATTGAAGGTACGCTATGAACGCCCCGCTCAACCACCCGCTCCCTCTGCTTGAGCTGGATGTGCTGCGCACATTCGTGGCCATTGCGGAGACGGGAAGCTTCACGGCCGCGGCCAATGCGGTTTTCCGCACGCCCTCGGCGGTTTCGATGCAGATCAAGAAGCTTGAGGATCAGCTCGGGCGGGCGGTTTTCTCGCGCGACGCGCGTTCGGTCACGCTGACGGCCGACGGGGAGATGCTGCTCACCTTTGCCCGGCGTCTGCTGGCGCTCAACCGCGAGGCGGTGTCGAAATTTGTGGCGCCCAGCATCAGCGGCATTGTGCGGCTTGGCTCACCGGACGATTTCGGCGAGCGGGTGCTGCCTAGCGTGCTGAAGCGCTTTGCGCAGTCGCATCCGGCCGTGGCTGTGGATGTTACGATCGACGTGAGCACCAATTTAAGAAAGCGCATGGCTGCGCGGCAGCTCGACATTACGTTGATCACTTGCACCGATGCGAAAATGGAGGCCGGCGTCGAGATTCTGCTCAGCGAGCCCATCGTGTGGGCCGGGGCGAGGGGAGGCTGCGCCCATCTGCGTGAACCCCTGCCGGTTTCCATCTGGGAGGAGGGATGCGCCTGGCGCTCGGCCGCGCTTGCCGCACTGGGCGAACAGGGGCGCAGCTATCGCATCGCCTATATGAGCGCGCACACGGCGGGCCAGCGGGCGGCGATCCTGGCTGATCTTGCGATCGCGCCGCTGCCCAAATCCTTCATCGGCGGAGACCTTGTGGAGCTGGGCGAGAATGACGGTCTGCCGCCGATGGGCAATTATCACATCGGCATGATCGTCACGCCTGACGCGTCTGCGCCGGTGCGGGCCGCCGCCGATCATATCCGCGCGACCTTCGAGCTCTTTCACGAGACGGGACACTTTTAAGGCAGCCGGAACCTTCGCGTCCCGTGCCGATTTTCGCAAGGCGGGCCGTCTGTCAGCCGACCCGCCTTTTGAACAGGGAGTAAGGCCATGCAGGAGGAGCGCGAGACCGTTGCCGGCATCTCCCTTTCGAACCCGGGCAAGATGCTGTTCGAAGCGCAGGGGCTCACGAAGCGCGACATCGCCCATCACTATGTCCGCGTGGCCGAGCGGATGCTTCCGGACATCAGGAACCGGCTCATCAGCCTTGTGCGATGCCCGGAAGGCAGCACCCGGGAGTGCTTTTTCCAGAAGCATGCGGGCAGGGGCTTTCCCGAAGCAATCAGGCGGCGGGACATCATCGAGAACGATGGCGACAAGGCCGAATATCTCTTCGTCAGCGATCTGAAGGGCATCATCGCGGCCGTACAGATGAACACGCTCGAGTTTCATATCTGGGGCTCGCGCGTCGACGCTCTGGAGCAGCCGGACCGGCTGGTCTTCGATCTGGATCCGGACGAGGGCGTGAGCTTTGCGGATCTGCGTCAGGCCTGCTTCGATCTGCGCGATCGGCTGGCGGCGGCGGGACTTAATACACTGCCTCTCGTTACCGGCGGCAAGGGCGTGCATGTGGTGGCGCCGCTCAACCGGCGTGCCAAGTGGCCCGAGGTGAAGGCATTTGCCCGCGCGATCGCCGAGCGCATGAGCGAGGAAGAACCGGAACGGTTTCTCTCTCAGGCCTCCAAGGCAAAGCGCAAGAACCGCATCTTTATCGACTGGCTGAGGAACGAGCGCGGGGCCACGGCCATCGCGCCCTATTCGACGCGGGCGAGGCCCGGCGCCCCCATCGCCACGCCCGTATCCTGGGACGAACTCGCCCGGCTTGAGGCGGCGAACACCTTCCGGATCGGCGATATGGACAAGCGGCTGCGCGAGCCGGACCCCTGGGCCGAAGCCTCCGCCTGGCGGCAGTCGATTACGAGGAAGATGCTGGAAAGGGCGGGTGTGGCGGCGTGAATGCTACCGATCCGCCACTGCGGGGACGCTGGCTACAGCCGGTGCGGAACAACTTTTCATTCAAAGAAACAATAACGAAATTCCTCCGCGGGAGGCCATAGAGATGCCGTCAGAAATCAGAAGAGGAAATCTCACAGAATGGGTAATACCACATCCTCGAATGGAATCGGTCGGCATGGCTACACGCCTCCCACTCCGCCTCGTCGCGAGGAGGAAATAGACAGATCGAGATACAGCGGCAGGGTGGTCAGCTCCTCCGTCCTTCTGCCCAATCCTTACGCACCGAACGATCCCCGGGCATACATCCGCGTTGATCCGCTGCCATCCTACGAGCAGCTGTTTTCGAATGCGCCTCCACCATACGGTGCCCGTGGTGATCGCCGTGCTGGTGGGCGTCATCAGGATGCTCCGCCGCCCTACAGCGCTATTGCTGGCAATCCCGGCGTCGCGCCGCCGCCGTACAGCGCGGGGATGCGCCAGTCCGACAACGGGCTTGCTTCCCGGTCACAGAACCCCTGGGAGGTACGTTCCGACCAGCGGGACGGCAATAATGCCTCGCTGCGGGAGTCCCGCATCTGACGCTCCCTCCTGTTTGGGACTGGGTTAGCGGGCGATGGGATACCGCCCGCTGCACCGGCCTGGAATGAGGCCGTTCTGGAAAGTGGGAGGCTGGCATCCGTCCGGTCCTTCCGGGCTGCTGAAAGACCGAAGCACCTCGGGGCTTAGATGTCTTCAACGCTTGCGCCTGGCTTCCCGCTCCTCGCGCGAGCGGCGGCGTGGGGTCTCTGTGCCGCCCTCTGCCAGAACCTTCCGCGGCGGAAGCTGCACCTGCTCGGCGAGCTTCGGGTAGGGGTCCACCTTGTTCGGCAGCGCCATAGCGTGGACGAAGTGCTCCTGGAACTTCGGCTCCAGCGCCGTCTCGATCTTTTCGATCTTCCGCACCGTCTCCTCGATCTCGCGCCGGTAGCGCCGGTTGAGCAGCGCCATTCGCGCGCCGGTGCCGGCGGCGTTGCCGACGGCGGAGACGTTTTCCAGCTCACAGTCGGGAATGAGGCCGAGCACCATCGCATAGGTCGGGTCGATGAAGGAGCCGAAGGCGCCGGCGAAGCGGATCGCGTCGACGGTCTCCACGCCCTGCTTTTCCATGAGCAGCTTGGTACCGGCATAAAGGGCCGCCTTGGCGAGCTGGATGGCGCGCACGTCGTTCTGCGTGACCGTGATGCGCGGCTCCCCGTCGTGAAGCAGGTAGGAGAAGGTGCGGCCCTGGCCGATGATGCGCGAGCTTCGCGCGGCAAGCGAACCGTCGATCACCCCGTCCTCGGAGATGATGCCGGAAAGATACATCTCGGCGATTACCTCGATGATGCCCGAGCCGCATATGCCGGTCACGCCCGTGGCGGCTACGGCTTCCTTAAAGCCCGGTTCGTCCGACCACAGCTCCGAGCCGATGACACGGAAGCGGGGCTCCAGCGTTTGGCGGTCGATGCGCACGCGCTCGATGGCGCCCGGCGCGGCGCGCTGGCCCGACGAGATTTCCGCGCCCTCGAAGGCGGGGCCGGTGGGCGAGGAGGCGGCCACCAGCCGCTTGCGGTTGCCAAGCACGATCTCGGCGTTGGTGCCGACATCGACCACGAGCATCATCTGGTCCTGCCGGTGCGGCCCTTCCGAAAGCGTGACAGCCGCCGCATCCGCGCCCACATGGCCTGCGATGCAGGGCAGCACATAAAGCCGCGCGCCGGGATTGAGGCCGAGGCGCAGGTCGTGCGCATGCGCCTTCACCGCGCCGGAAACGGCAAGCGCGAAAGGCGCCCCGCCCAGTTCTGTCGGGTCTATACCGAGGAAAAGGTGGTGCATGATCGGGTTGGCCACGAAGACGGCATCGAGAATGTCCGTGCGCGCCACGCCGCTTTCGACTGTCACCTTGTCGATGAGCTTGGAAATCTCCTGCCGCACCGCCCGCGTCATGGCGATCCGGCCGTCCGGGTTCATCATCACATAGGAGACGCGGCTCATCAGGTCTTCGCCGAAGCGGATCTGCGGGTTGGACGCCCCGGCGGACGCCACGACCCGGCCGGACAGCAGCGAGACCAGATGCATGGCGATGGTCGTGGAGCCGATATCGCAGGCGATCCCGTAGGCCTCGTTCTTGAGGCCCGGCCAGAGCGCGATGATGCGTGCCGCGTCCTCCTCCTCGTCATGGTGGATGGCCGCCGTGACGGCCCACTTGCCCTCCCGCAGAATCTTCTGAACATCGCCCAAAATGTGAAAATCCGCTTCCAGGCGTCTGTAGCCCCAGTCTTTTTGAAGCTGAGCCTTGAGCCGGTCGAGATCGCCCAGCGGCTTGTGCATGTCGGGCTCGGGCACCTCGACATAGCACAGATGCACGGCCGGATGCCGCTCGATGACGCGGTTGTCGGCGTCCTTGCGCACCACCTGCGCGTTGATCACCGCGTCCTGCGGCACGTCGATGACGAGGTCTCCCTCGATCGTCGCCGAGCAGGAGAGGCGCCGGCCGGCGGGCAACTCGCGCTTTTCGGCATACTGTGCCTCCTTCGGGCCGACGGGGGAGATATGCGCGTTGGACGAGGTGATCTTATGCTTGGCGAAATGGCCTTCCTGCACCTCGATTTGGCAGCGCCCACAGGTGGCCCGTCCGCCACACACGCTTTCCACATAGACGCCGAGCTGGCGCGCGGCGTCGAGCACGGTCGTGCCTTTGGGAAAGCGCCCGCGCTTGCCCGAAGGCATGAAGAGGACCAGCGGATGGTCCGTGATGTCGGGCGGCGCGTTCATGGGAGAAGGAACTCCTGACAATCGCGAAGGATCGAGTCGACCGTACCGTGACAGAGCACTATCCCCTCCCGGCAGGTTCCCGTTTCACCCCCGCCCCATCCTTGCCATGCGGGCTTCGCGGCCGCCGCGGCGGCGGCCGGCGGGAGTGGCCGGGGCCTGGCCGTTGCCGTTCCCGGATTCCGCCGCCCCGGAGTTCCCCGCCTGCGCCGGCTGATAGTCGCGGTAGGTCATGATCCAGGTCTGGCAGTTCGCATCCGTGCCGTTCAGCACGTTGGCCGCGCGCACCATCTCCATCTCCTGCGGGCGGCAGGGGTTCATGATGGCGCTCGTCATGCCCGCCCCGATCACCATGGGAATGAAGGCCGCATTGATGCCGTGGCGATGCGGCAGGCCGAAGGAGATGTTGGAAAGCCCGCAGGTGGTGTTAACCTTCAGTTCCTCGCGCAGGCGTCGTACGAGCGCGAAGACCTGCTTGCCCGCCGTTCCCATGGCGCCAACGGGCATGACGAGCGGATCGACAACGATGTCATGCGCGGGAATGCCATAGTCAGCCGCGCGCTGGACGATCTTCTTCGCCACCTCGAAGCGCACGTCCGGGTCTTCCGAAATGCCCGTTTCGTCATTGGAGATCGCCACCACCGGCACGTCGTATTTCTTCACCAGCGGCAGGATTTTTTCGAGCTTCTCCTCCTCGCCGGTCACGGAATTCACGAGCGGCCGGCCCTTGGCGACCTTCAGCGCCGCCTCGATGGCCGCGGAGACGGAGGAGTCGATCGACAGCGGCACATCCACCAGATCCTGCACGATCTGCACCGTCTGAACGAGAAGATCGGGCTCGGTGGCATTGGGATCGACCGCGGTTACGCCGGCGTTCACGTCCAGCATCGAGGCGCCGGCGGCGACCTGTTCCAGCGCGTCCTTCTTCACCGTCTCGAAATTGCCGGCCACCATCTCGGCCGCCAGCTTCTTGCGGCCCGTCGGGTTGATGCGCTCGCCGATGACGCAGAAGGGCTGGTCGAAGCCGATCACGACTTCCCTGGTCGCCGAGGCGACAATGGTGCGGGTCATTCACAGTCCTCCAAAGATATAAAGATTTCTTTATATCGTTATCTC
>Ga0079224_100007174_pt1 | contig 14905 bp, 12 predicted proteins | sample Stecom2015_FD_80414 | JGI IMG/M metagenome (GOLD analysis project Ga0079224, IMG submission 80414) | Agricultural soil microbial communities from Utah to study Nitrogen management - Steer compost 2015 | ecosystem: Environmental > Terrestrial > Soil > Agricultural land | place: USA: Utah...
CCCGTAAATGGGCGGTGACCTGGGCGTTCTCACCGGCCCCCGGTCGCGGGCGGGCGCGGCGTCGGCGCCGCGGTCCCGACGCCGCAGCGGCCCCCGGCGCCTCTACCCTCAGAGGGCGAGGCGGCGACGGGCGCCGCCACCCCCGACGACAGGGAGACGATGCTCCGCAACACCCTGAAGACGACCGTGTTCCTCGCCGCCCTCGGTGGCCTCATGGTCGCCGTGGGCTCCATCTTCGGCCGGGGCGGGGCGGTGATCGGCCTCGTGCTCGGCCTCGTCACCGTGGGCGCCGCCTACTGGGGCTCCGACAAGCTCGCCATCCGGGCGGCCCGGGCCGTGCCGGCGGACCCGGCGCAGTACCCGCAGTACCACCAGATCGTGGCCGAGCTGAGCCAGCGGGCGGGCATCCCGATGCCGCGCCTCTACATCAGCCCCGAGCAGCAGCCCAACGCGTTCGCCACCGGTCGCAACCCGCAGAACGCCGCCGTGGCCGTCACCCAGGGGCTGCTCGCCGTGTGCCCGCCCGAGGAGGTGCGGGCGGTGCTGGCCCACGAGCTGGCCCACGTGAAGCACCGCGACATCCTCATCGGCTCCGTGGCCGCCGCCGTCGCCACCGGCATCTCCTTCATCGCCAACATGGCGATGTGGGGCGCCATGCTCGGCGGCCACCGAGACGACCGCGAGGGCGGCAACCCGGTGGCGCTGCTCGCCACGGCCCTCCTCGCCCCGATGGCGGCCGGCCTGCTCCAGATGGCCGTGAGCCGGTCCCGCGAGTTCGAGGCCGACCGCTACGGCGCCGAGCTGATCGGCACCGGCGTGCCGCTGGCCTCCGCCCTGCGGCGCCTCGAGGCGTACGCCAAGCAGGTGCCGATGGACGTGCAGCCCACCCAGGCCAGCCACTTCATCGTGAACCCGCTCACCGGCCGCCAGGTCAGCTTCGCCAACCTGTTCCGCACCCACCCCACCACCGAGCAGCGCGTCGCCCGCCTGCTCGGCTCCCCCACGGCCGCGGTCTGAGCCCGCTCCGCGCGCGATCGCCGGTCGCCGCCGCGCCGGTGCGCCGGCCGCGCCCGTGGAGCCGGCCGGTACGGTCCACCGGGTGATCCGTCGGCGGCGACAGCGAGCGGCCTGGCTGGAGGGCTGGGAGGCCGTCGCCGCCGAGCGGCTCCGCCAATGGGCGTGGCTGCGCGACGACGAGCGAACCCGCCTCGGCGCCCACGTCGAGTGGATGGTGCGGACCAAGCACTGGGAGGCGGCCCGGGGCTTCGCGCTCACCCAGGACATGGTGATCACCGTGGCCGCCCACGCCGGGCTGCTGCTGCTCGGCCTCGACCGGCACCACCTCCGCGAGGTGCGGGCCGTGGTCATCCACCCCCGCACGATCACCCGGCGGGGCGTGTGGGCCACCTCGATCCGCGGCGTCGTGACCGACGGGCCCCGCCGGGTGCTCGGTCACGCCGTCGGCGGGCGCGGCCCGGTCGTGCTGTCGTGGGCGGCGGTGGAGCGGGACCGGCGCGGGGACGACGGGCAGAACGTCGTCCTCCACGAGCTGGCCCACAAGCTCGACGCCGCCGATGGGCTCTTCGACGGCACCCCGCAGCTGGGCGGCCCCGCCGAGCGGGCCGAGTGGGTGCGGGTCTGCACCGCCGAGTACCGGCGGCTGCGCCGGGAGGGCCCGGGCGAGGGCGTGCTGCGGGCCTACGCGGCCGAGTCGCCGAGCGAGTTCTTCGCCGTCGCCACCGAGGTGTTCTTCGAGCGTCCCGCCGCCCTGCGCGCCGGCCGGCCGGCCCTCTACGAGGTGCTCGCGGGGTACTACGGCCAGGACCTGGCCGACCGCGACCCCGCCCGCTGACCGCCCCTCGCCGGGTGGTGGAGGCCCCCGGCCGCGGTGGCAGACTCGTCGGTCCCATGGCGAGGAAGATGCGGCTCAGGAGGTGGCAGAAGGAGGCGCTCGACCGGCTCGACGAGCACCCCGGACCGGACTTCCTGGCCGTCGCCACCCCCGGGGCCGGCAAGACCACCTTCGCCCTCACCGCCGGCCTCCGGCACCTGGCGACCGAGCCGAGCCACCGCCTCGTCGTGGTCGCCCCCACCAGCCACCTGAAGGTGCAGTGGGCCCACGCCGCCGCCCGCTTCGGGCTCCACCTCGAGCCCCAGTGGATGTCCGCCACCGGGCGGCTCCCGGCCGACATGCACGGCATCGTCGTCACCTACCAGCAGGTGGCCACCAACCCCGGGGCCCTGCGCCGCCACGCCGAGCGGTGCATGGTGATCCTCGACGAGATCCACCACGCCGGCGACGAGCGGGCCTGGGGCGACGCCGTCCGCCGCGCGTTCGAGTTGGCGCCGCGGCGGCTCGCCATCAGCGGCACCCCGTTCCGCAGCGACACCCACGCCATCCCCTTCGTCGAGTACCACCTCGACGAGGCGCTCCCGAACTACGAGTACGGCTACGACCGGGCCCTGGCCGACCGGCGGGTCGTGCGACCGGTGTGGTTCCCCCGGGTCAACGGGTTCATGGAGTGGACGGCCCCGGACGGGACGATCAACGCCGCGTCGTTCGACGACGACCTCGACCGCCAGCGCTCGGCCCAGCGGCTCCGCACCGCGCTGTCCCTGGAGGGCGAGTGGCTCCCGACGGTGCTCGACCAGGCCCACCATCGGCTCGTGGAGCTGCGCCGCACCCACCCGGCCGCCGCCGGGCTCGTCATCGCCGCCGACCAGGAGCACGCCAAGGGCATCGCCCGGCTCCTCCACCAGCGGCACCGGGTGCACGCCGTGGTCGCCACCTCCGACGACCCCTCCGCCTCGGCCCGCATCGCCCGCTTCGCCGAGAGCGCGGACCCGTGGATCGTGGCCGTGCGCATGGTGTCCGAGGGTGTCGACATCCCCCGCCTGCGCCTCGGCGTCTACGCCACCACCACGACCACCGAGCTGTTCTTCCGCCAGGCGGTCGGCCGCTTCGTGCGCCACACCGGGGGCCGGGCCGCCGACGAGCGGGCCTGGCTGTTCATCCCCGACGACCCCCGCCTGCGCACCTGGGCGGCGTCGATCGCCGAGCAGCGCCGCCACAGCCTGGCCCGCAACCGCCGCGACGAGGACGACGCGCCGCGGGCCGAGGACGAGGCCGCCCTCGACGAGGTGCCCGAGGAGCCCGATGAGCAGCTCTCGCTCTTCGAGGTGCTCTCCGCCCAGGTCCTCGACGTGGAGGACCAGCGCTCGGTCTTCGAGACCGACGACGACCTGGGCGACGACGAGGAGGAGGCCGACACCAGCGTCGACGTGGAGCTGCCGCCTCCGCCCCCGCCCGGCGGCGGCCGCTTCTCGGCGCCGCTGCCCGCCGACCTCGGGGGCCGGCCGCTCACCGAGGTGAAGAAGGAGCTGCGGGAGGCCAACGCCGAGCTGGTCGTGGACCTGGTGCGCTTCACCGGCATGAGCCACCGCGAGGTCAACGGCCGCCTCAACCGCCTGGCCGGCGTGGAGCGGGTGACCGAGGCCACCCTCGAGCAGCTTCGCCGCCGCGCCGACCAGGCCGAGCGCTGGCTCGCCTCGCTGTAGTCAGCGGGCCGTCGGGATCAGCCCGTGTAGGCGGGGGCCGCCACCACCGGCTGAGCCGGAGGCGTTGCCGTGTCGGCACCCGCGCCCGCCGGCGCGCCGGCCACCACCTCGACGGCGGCGCGGGCGACGAGGGGCTCGTCGACCCAGTCCCAGGTGAGGGGGCCGAGCACGTCGAGCTCATACGGGTACTCGACCGCGGCGACGCCCAGCGCCTGGGGCTCGAAGCCGTCGTCGAGCAGGTCGGCCAGGAGGTCCTCGTCCACCTCCACCGTCTGGTACGAGCACTCCCCCCGGATCTCGTGGGTGCCAGCGCCCGTGAGCGTGAGCGTCACCGGGATGGCGGCCGGGTAGCGCTCGTCCGCCGTCACGGTGGTCACGAGCTCGTCGTCGACGTACACCTCCAGCACGGGATGGTCGTCGCGCAGCTCCTCGAGGTCGGCGAGGAGCTGCTCCGCCGGATCCTCGTCGGCCTGCAGGATCACGAGGTCGTCCCCGTCGCCACCCTGCTGGGCCGCCATCGCAGCAGCCAGGTCGAAGTCGTTGTCGGACTCGCAGCCCCGGAACGTGGCCACCACCGCGGCCCCGTCGGCCACCGTCGCCTCGTCGAGGTCGAGGCGGAAGGTGCGCTCCACCGCGAGGACGTCGAGGTACCAGCCGAACGCCGGGATCCCCTCGATGGGCTCGCCCGCCTCCTCGCCCGTGAGGCCGCAGATCGCCACGACGAGGTGGTCGCCCGGACGCTCCGGCGCGGGCACCTCGAGGGAGAAGAAGCCATCGGCGTCGGTGGTGCCGAAGTGGACCGACGTCCCCTCCAGGTCCTCGAGCGAGCCCGGGAGCTCGCCCGCCACGGCCATGGCCGACGAGACCACGAAGACGGCCACGTCGCCGCCCTCGCCGTCGGGGACGGGGCAGGGCTCGCCGCCCTCGTTGCTCACGGTCACCGTCCCGCCCTGGGTGGCCACGCCGGGCGTGAAGGTGAGGCCCCACTGGCAGGCGCCGAGGAGGACGGCGGCCGAGAGCAGCGCGCCGCCGCGGCGGACGCGTCGGGTCGGAGAGGTGGGCATCGAGGGGTCTCCCGCGGTCAGTGGTACGTCGAGGGGTGCGTCGACCGCGCCCGCCAGGACCCGGTTCGCCGTCCGCAGGTTCGACGCTACCGCGCCGTGGCCGGCCGGTCGGCCACCGGGGCCGAGGGCGATCCTCGGGCCAGCCGTCGACGGCCGGTCGCCGGGTCGAGGTCGCCACGCCGCCGGCGGGGGTACCTTCGCGGCATGACGGACCAGGGGAGCCAACCGACCCGCGCCGACACCGAGGCGATCGGCGGGGCCCACGACCCGACGGTGGTGGGGGTGCCCCCGGTCGGTCCGGAGGCGGCGCCCGGCGACGCGGGCGGGGAGGGCCCGCCGCCCGGTTCGCCGCCACCCCCGTGGGGCCCGCCGCCCCGGGACCGCCGCCTGTGGATCATCGTCGCCCTCCTCGTGGCGATCGTGATCGTGCTCGTGCTGCTCCTCCTCCTGCGCGACGACGACGGCGACGGCGACGCCACCACCACGACGTCGGAGACCACGACCACCCTCGAGGAGGAGACCACCACCACGGCGGAGGAGACGACGACCACCGAGTCGACCACCACCACGACCGAGGCCACCACCACGACCGCCGCCGCGCCGCCGGTCACCGCGGATCCGGCCCAGTGCCGCGAGGCGGGCAGCGACCCCGGCAACCCCAACCCGGCCGCCCAGGCCGTGTTCATCGCGTGGACCCGCGGCGACGAGGCCTGCGCCCGCGAGCTCATGACCGACCAGGCCTTCGACCAGCTCTTCGCCCGGGACGGCCGTGACGCCACCGACGACTTCCAGAGCTGCGTCGAGGAGGAGGTCCCCGAGCCGGTCATGGACTGCGCCTTCACGTACCCCGGCGGCGCCACGCACTACGTGATGCGGTTCGTGCCCACCGGGGGCTGGGAGGTGGTCGAGGTGTACCAGGTGGCCGACTGAGCGACGGGCCGTCGAGCGTGGGCGCCGTCAGCGGCGCTTGGCCCGGCCCACGGCGATCGTGGCCGCCGTGTCCCCGAGGGCCAGCATCAGGTCGGCGGCGTCCTCCACGATCCGGTCGCGGGGCCCGTCGATGCGGCCGTCGAGCCACGCCGCCACCAGCTCGGCCAGGCCGCCGACGATGATCGCCGCGGTGACCCGGCCGATCTGCTCGCCCTTGCGGGGCCGGCCGTGGCGCTCGACGCCGGCCTGCTCCACCATCGCCACGAGCGCGTGGCCGGTCTCGATGCGGCGCCGGTTCAGCGCCTCGTTGCCGAGCGCCTCGACGTAGAGGACGCGGCCCCGTCGGGGGTCGTCGTCCACGAACGCGAGGATCGAGCCGATGGCCGCCCGCATCTGCGCCCGGGGGTGGTCGCCCGCCTCGGCCACCGCCCGCAGCACCTCCTCGCCGAGCTCGGCCACGAGCCGGTCGTAGAGGGCGAGGAGGAGCGCGTCGAGATCGTCGAAGGACTCGTAGAAGTACCGGGGGTTGAGGCGGGCCTGCTGGCAGACCCCCCGCACGGTGGTGCCGCCCCAGCCCTCGGTGCCGAGCAGCTCGAACGCGGCGTCGAGCAGCAGCGTCCGCCGCTCAGCGCGACGATCGTCGGGGGTGAGCCCGACCCAGCGGGTCGGCTTGCGGGACGCGGGAGAAGTTGGCAACGCCCGTTACCATAGCGTACGCTCGTGGCAACGCTCGTTGCCATGCCGGATCCGGGGGAGGACCGATGACAGAGCGGGTGCTGATCGTGGGGGGAGGCGTCGGCGGCCTCGTCGCCGCGCTGGCCTTCGGGCGGGCCGGCCACGAGGTCACCCTGCTCGAGCGCGACGAGCTGCGCCCCCTCGCGTCGGCCGCCGAGGCCTTCGCCACCGAGCGGGCCGGCGCGCCGCAGGTCCACCAGACCCACGCCTTCCTCGCCCGCATCCAGGTGCTGCTGCGGGACCGGTTCCCCGACGTGATGCAGGACATGCTCGACGCGGGCGGGATCACGATGCCGATGACGGCCAACCTCGGTGAGCCCCGGCCCGGCGACGAGGACCTCAAGGTCATCGTGGTGCGCCGCTCCACCCTCGAGTGGGTGCTGCGCAAGGCGGCGGTGGCGCAGGAGGGCGTCACGATCCGCACCGGCGCCGCGGTGGCCGGCCTGGTGGGCGACGGCACCGACGGGTCCGGGCGGCCCGTCGTCGGCGGCGTGCGCCTCGCCGATGGGGAGGAGCTGCGGGCCGACGTGGTCGTCGCCGCCACCGGCCGACGCGGCGACGTGCCGGCCTGGCTGGCACCGCTCGGCGTGGAGGTCCCCGAGAAGGTCCGCGAGAGCGGCCTCATGTACCTCACCCGCTGGTACCACCGGCCCGCCGCCGAGCTGCCGCCCGACCCCCGCCTCGGCGCCGACCTCCGGTACGTGAAGTACCTGGCCGTCCCCGGCGACGGCGACACGCTGTCGGTCACGCTCGCCGTGCGCACCACCGACGGCGCCATGCGCAGCGCGCTGTCCGACCCCGACCGCTTCGAGCAGGCCTGCCGGCTCCTCCCGGGTCCCGACCTGTTCTTCAACGACGAGGCCCCGCCGCTCGAGGGCATCGGCGGCGTGCGCCCGATGGCCGGGCTGCTCAACCGGCTCCGGCGGTTCGTGGACGACGACGGCGAGCCGCTCGTCGTCGGGTTCCACGCCGTCGGCGACGCCCACACCGTCACCAACCCGATCTACGGGCGGGGCTGCTCGCTGGCCGCGGTGCAGGCCGTGGCCCTGGCCGACGCCCACGCCGAGCACCCCGACGACCCCGTCGCCCGCGCCCGGGCCTACGAGGCGTTCAACCGGGCCGAGGTGGAGCCGTGGTTCGACAACGCCGTGATGATGGACCGCTTCGGCGCCGACCCGGCCGGCCGGGGCCTGCTCGGCGGCCGCGGCTCCGGTGGCGACGGCGACGGGTCCGCCTCCGACGCCGCGAAGGGGATCGGGGCCGTGTTCGCGGCCGCCGCCACCGACCCGGTGATCGGCCGCGGCATCGCCCGGTTCATGAACCTGCTGCAGACCCCGGCACAGCTGATGGCCGACGCCGAGCTCATGGCCCGCATCGCCGAGGTGGCCGCCGAGCCCGACCGCTACCCGCTGCAGCGCCCCGAGGCGCCGGGACGGCGCGAGCTCCTGGCCCGCCTCGGCGTGCCCGAGGACGACCCCGACGGCGAGCCGGAGGGCGACCCCGACGGCGCGCTCGTCGCCTGAGCCATCGCTGCCGTGATGACCCGTCGCTTCACCCACCCGTCGAGCACCTGACCGTCGAGGAGCCATGACCGCACCCGCCCCGCACCCCTCCACCGTCGAGCGCACCGTCGCCGTGAACGGCGTCGAGCTGCACGTCGTGGAGGCCGGCCCCGCCGACGGGTTCCCCGTCGTGCTCAGCCACGGCTTCCCCGAGCTGGCCTACTCGTGGCGCCACCAGATCCCCGCCCTGGCCGACGCCGGGTACCGGGTGATCTGCCCCGACCAGCGAGGGTACGGGCGCAGCTCGCGGCCCGAGGCGGTCGAAGCCTACGACATCCACCACCTCACCGGCGACCTGATCGCCCTGCTCGACGAGGCCGGCCACGAGCAGGCCGCGTTCGTCGGCCACGACTGGGGGGCGATGGTCGTCAACGGCGTCGCCGCCCTCCACCCGGACCGCTGCGCGGCGGTGATGGCGATGAGCGTGCCGCTGCTCCCCCGGGGCCCGATCTCGCCGCTCGAGCTGTTCAAGATGGCCTTCGGGGACTCGTTCTTCTACATGCTCTACTTCCAGGAGCCCGGCGTGGCCGACGCCGACCTCGGTCGCGACCCGGCCGAGACGATGACCCGCATGCTGGCCGGGCTCACCGTCCCCGAAGGCGGGCAGCTCGACACCTCCGGGCTCTCCGCCCCGGAGGGCACCGGCTTCGTCGACCGCCTCCCCAAGGCCGAGGGCCTGCCCGGCTGGCTGAGCCAGGAGGAGCTCGACGTCTACATCGCCGAGTTCACCCGCACCGGCTTCACCGGCGGCATCAGCTGGTACCGGAACCTGCACCGCAACTGGGAGACCACCCCGCAGCTCGACGGACGGGTGCTCGAGATGCCCGCCGCGTTCCTCACCGGTGCCCTCGACCCGGTGAACCTCATGAGCCCGGCCGGCCTCATGGACGGCTACGTGCAGGACCTGCGCTTCAGCCGCGTCGTCGACGGCGCCGGCCACTGGGTCCAGCAGGAGAAGCCGGCCGAGGTCAACGCCGCCATCCTCGAGCTGCTGTCCGCCGTCGCCCACTGATCACCGTCCCGCCCGAGCACTGGAGCACACCATGACCGACCAGCCGCTGCGCTTCGGCGCCTTCTTCGCCCCGTTCCACCCCGTCGGCCAGAACCCCACGCTGGCCCTCGAGTACGACCTCCAGCGGGCCGAGGCCCTCGACCGGCTCGGCTACGACGAGGTGTGGTTCGGCGAGCACCACTCCGGCGGCTACGAGCTGATCGGCAGCCCGGAGATCGTCATCGCCGCCGCCGCCCAGCGCACCCAGCGCATCAAGCTCGGCACCGGCGTCATCTCGCTGCCGTACCACCACCCGTTCCTCGTCGCCGACCGCCTCGCCCTGCTCGACCACCTCACGAAGGGCCGGCTCATCGTCGGCACCGGCCCCGGGGCGCTGCCCACCGACGCCCACATCATGGGCATCGACCCGGTGGAGCAGCGCCGGATGATGGAGGAGAGCCTCGAGGCGATCCTCGCCCTGTTCACGAGCGACGAGCCGATCGGCCGGGAGACGGACTGGTTCACGATCCGCGACGGCCAGCTGCACCTGCGCCCGTTCCAGCACCCGCACCCGGAGGTGGCGGTGGCGGCCATGGTGTCGCCGTCGGGTCCCCGGCTCGCCGGACGGTACGGGGTGTCGCTCCTGTCGCTGTCGATGTCGGTGGCCGAGGGCTTCGCCGCCATCGGCCAGGCGTGGGACGTGGTCACCGAGCAGGCGGCCAAGGCCGGCCAGCCCGAGCCCGACCGCTCCACCTGGCGGGTGCTCGGCAACCTGCACGTGGCCGAGACCCGCGAGCAGGCGATCCGGGACTGCACCTACGGGCTGCGCAAGTTCGCCGACTACTTCGGCGGCGGCGCCGGCTTCGTGCCGCTCGCCAACCAGGTCGACGCCGACGAGGACCCCGAGGGGTTCGTGCGGGCCTACGCCGAGAGCGGCGGGGTGGTGATCGGCACGCCCGACGACGCCATCGAGTACATCGAGGGCCTACTCGAGCAGTCCGGCGGGTTCGGCACGTTCCTGATGCTCGGCCACGACTGGGCCCACCCGCAGGCCACGCTCGAGAGCTACCGCCTCATCGCCGAGCGGGTGATCCCGCACTTCACGGGCCAGCTGTCCGCCCAGCGCCGCAGCCACGAGTGGGCGGTGGAGAACCGGGGCCAGCTCTTCGGCCGGGCCGGCCAGGCCATCCTCAACGCGATCACCACGCACGTGGAGGAGAAGGAGGCCGACGCCAAGGCGGCGGCCGGCGGGGGGAGCGAGCGCTGATGCGAGCCGCCGCACTGAGGTCCGGGCGGATCTACGTCAACGACGACGTCCCCGAGCCGCAGCCCGGCTTCGGGCAGGTCCTCGTCCAGGTGAGGGCCTGCGGGATCTGCGGGTCCGACCTGCACTTCGTGGACCACGGGCCCCAGATGATCGACCTGGGCAAGCAGATGAAGGGCATGCCCGACCTCGCCGGCTTCGGGGCCGACCCCGACGCGGAGCCGGCCCCCGAGCTCGACTTCGACCGCGACATCTTCATGGGCCACGAGTTCTCCGCCGAGGTGCTCGAGGCCGGCCCCGACACCGACGCGCCGCCGCCCGGCACGCTCGTCACGTCGCTGCCGGTGCTGATGACGCCCCGGGGCATCGCGCCGATCGTGTACAGCAACGAGGTCCACGGCGGCTACGGCGAGCGGATGCTGCTGTCGGCCGGGCTGCTCATGCCGGTGCCCAACGGCCTCGACGCCCGCCACGCCGCGCTCACCGAGCCGATGGCCGTCGGCCTCCACGCCGTCAACAAGTCGCGGGTGGCCCAGGGCGAGGGCGCGCTCGTGCTCGGCTGCGGGCCGGTGGGGCTGGCCTGCATCGCCGCCCTCCGCCTGAAGGGCATCGACACGATCGTCGCCGCCGACTTCTCCCCCGCCCGCCGGGCCATCGCCGCCCAGATGGGCGCCACCGAGGTGGTGGACCCGGCACAGGAGGACGCGTTCGACGCGTGGCAGCGGGCCGGCCGGGGCAAGCAGCTCGTCGTGTTCGAGGCCATCGGCGTGCCCGGGATCATCGACACCGTGCTGCGCGACGCGCCCGTCGGCACCCGCCTGCTCGTCGTCGGCGTGTGCATGGAGCACGACACGATCAACCCGTTCTTCGGGATCAGCAAGGAGCTGAACATCCAGTTCGCCCTCGCCTACGACCCGATGGAGTTCGCCGAGTGCCTGCGGGCCATCGCCGAGGGCGACATCGACGTGTCCCCGATGATCACCGGCGAGGTCGGCCTCGACGAGGTCCCCGCCGCCTTCGAGGCGCTGCGCAACCCCGAGGCGCACTGCAAGATCCTCGTCACCCCCTGACCGGGCCGCACCGCGCCCGCCGGCCGCCGGGCGCGCCGCCCGGCCCGATCGTCAGCGGGTGGCGAGGCGCCGGGCGGCGAGCGCGACCGCGGTGGCGAGGGCGGCGAGGGCGAGCGGGACCGGCGCCCCGGTGACGGGGAGGCGGTCCCCGCCGGCCGGTGCCCCGTCGTGCCCGTGGTCCCCCACCGCCGCCGCGGGCTCGGGCCCGTCGGCCGGGGCGTCGGGGCCGGCCGAGCTCGGCGACGCCGAGGGATCGGACGGGTCGGACGGGTCCGACGGCACCAGGACCGAGCGGGGCCCGGCGACGGGGAGGACCACCGAGCTCGGGTGCTCGGGGGAGGCGAGGACGCTGACCGGACCGGCCAGGGTCTCCAGCGCGGCGGGCAGCGGCGGGAGGGCGTGGGGCACGTCGTAGGCGGCGACGGTGACCCGCAGGCGGTGACCGGCCGGGACGACGAAGGACGAGGGGAAGACCTCGACGGGCAGCAGCACCGGCTCGCCGGGCGGCACCGGCTGGACGGCCGCCTCCGTGAACGGGTGCCACGGCTGGATCGACTGGCCGTCGAGCCAGCGGCTGCGGTCCGGGTCGACGGCGCGGTGGCTGGCCCGCAGCAGCCCGTTGGTGATGCCGGTGGAGGTGCCGTCGGGGGCCACCGAGGAGACGGCGACCGACGCCAGCACCTCGCCGCCGAGCGGGGCCTCCACCCACAGGTCGGCCTGGATCGGGCCGTCCACCCGCACGGGCTCGGCGAACGGATCGGTCGTGAAGGTGAGCGCCAGCGCCTCGTCGAGGCGGTTGTCGGTGGCACAGGGGGTGGCGCCGAGCAGCCCGATGAGCCACTGGTTGGCGCTGCGGGTGCACACCCCGGTGAGCGGCAGCTGCAGGTACTGGCCGGCGGGCTCCGGGGCGGGCGGCGGCTCGGGGCTCAGCCGACCGCCGCCGCGGAGGTGCCAGCGCTCGGCGTGCAGGTCCGGGATCGGCCAGGTGGGCGCCGACTCCCACCGGCCGGTGCCGAGCACGTGCTGGGTCACCGGGGCGAGGCAGTCGACGCCGGTGTCGCGGCCGCGCACGTGGGCGTCGAACCACCGCAGCGTGAGGTCCTCGAGGCTGGGCACGCCGTCGGCGGGCAGGCCCTGGCCGGTGGTGAGGTGGTTCCACGGCCCCATGAGGAGGCGAGCGTCGTTGCCCGCCGCGGCGAGGGCCTCGAAGAGGAGCGGCTCGCCCCGCTGGAACAGGTCGTCGTGGCCGCCCACGATGAACGTGGGGGCGTCGATCCGGTCCACCACCTCGATCGGGGAGCGCTGCCGCCAGAACGGGCCGTCGTAGGCGGTGCTGCCGGCCAGCAGCGCGTCGGCGATCGTGTCGAGCTGGAAGTCGGGCACGGCGAGCAGGTGCTCGACGATCGTGGACGGGTCGGCACCGGGGACGAGCGACAGGCCGGTGACGAGCCCCATCCACAGCGGGATGAAGGCGGTGTTGACCTCGCCCCCGGCGAACACGATGTCCCGGTAGGCGTCGGCCATCGGCACGATGGCGAACACCGCCTCGACCGCCGGGTGACCGCTGGCCGCCGCGAACAGCGACGTGATGCCCATGTAGGAGGCGCCGAGCAGGGCCACGGACCCGTCGCTCCAGTCCTGGGCGACGATCCAGTCGAGCACCTCGGGGTAGTCGGCGAGGGTCCGCTCGCCCCAGGAGTCCCACGCGCCGCCGGAGCCGCCGGTGCCCCGGTCGTCGACCACGACCGCGGCGTAGCCGTGGGGCACGAGGGCGCCGCCGGCCGACCCGAACGCCTGGGCGCCGGCGGTCTTGTTGTACCCGGTGATCGTGACGACGGCGGGCACCGGGCCGTCCACCCCGGTGGGGAGGGTGACGTCGGCGCGCAGCACCACGCCGTCGGACATCGTGATCTCGTGGTCGACGGTGGCCCCGACCCCGGCCACCGGCGCCGGGGCGTACGGCGGCAGCCCGCCGGCGCACCCGTCCGCCGGGGGCGGCGCCGGCTGCGATGCGACCGACGTGGGCGCGGCGGGGGCGGCGACGAGGCCCAGCAGCACCGCCGCCAGCGCGGCCCACCGGCGGCCCCGGCGGCGCCGCGCCCGACCGTCGCCCCACCAGAGCAGATCTCGCACCATTCGTGCAGGTTCGCCACCGTGGCCGGCATCCCCTGGGCCGGTCGATGTGACGGCGGGCACCTCCGGTGGGGCATGCTGGGGCGATGCGCTTCCGCCCGGGCGGCAACGAGGTCGCGACCACGCTCCCGCGCCGGTTCGGCGCGGGCGGCCGGGCCCGGTCGTCGGAGGCCACCCGCCCGCCGCGGCGCCACGCCCGTGCCGCCGGGGTCGCCGCGCTGGCCGCCACCGCGGCGCTCGCGCTCGGCGCCTGCGGCGACGACGCCGAGGTAGCCGTCGAGCTCGTCGAGGGCGTGGAGGTGGCGGTGTCGGCGATCGACAACACCTTCCGGCCCGAGACGATCGAGGTGGCGGCCGGCACCGAGGTGGTCTGGACCAACGACGGTCGCAACGACCACAACGTGCTGCCGGTGGAGGGCGACGACTGGGGCGTCGAGGTGGACGGCTTCGCGCCCGGGGACGAGTACCGCCACCGCTTCACCGAGCCCGGCACCTACCCCTACTACTGCTCGCTCCACGGCACGACCACCAAGGGCATGGTGGGCACCGTCGTGGTGACCGGATGATCCCGACCAGGAGGGACCCGATGACCCGGATCCGATCGCCTCGCCGCGTGCTCGCGGCGCTCCTCGCCCTCGGCCTGCTGGCCGGGGCCTGCGGCGACGACGACGGCGGCGACGCCAGCCCCACCACGGAGGCTGCCGACGACGGCGGCAGCGGCGAGGGCGACGGCGACTGGCGCACGCTGCGCGTCCCCACCGACTACGAGACGATCCAGGCCGCGGTCGACGCCGCCGAGCCGGGCGACCTCGTGCTCATCGAGCCCGGCGTCTACGAGGAGGCGGTGGACGTCACCACCGAGAACCTCACGATCCGCGGCCTCGACCGCAACGAGGTGATCCTCGACGGCGGCTTCGAGCTCCAGAACGGGATCCGGGTGCTGGCCGACGGCGTGGCCATCGAGAACATGACCGCCCGGAACTACACGACCAACGGGTTCTTCTGGACCGGCGTCACCGGGTACCGGGGGTCGTACCTGACCGCCTACCGCAACGGCGACTACGGCGTGTACGCCTTCGACGCGGTGAAGGGCCAGCTCGAGCACATCTACGCCTCGGGCAGCCCCGACGCCGGCATCTACATCGGCCAGTGCTACCCGTGCGACGCCGTCATCGACGACGTGCTCTCCGAGTACAACGGCCTCGGCTACTCGGGCACGAACTCGGGCGGCAACCTGCTCATCGTCAACAGCACGTTCCGCTACAACCGAGCCGGCATCGTGCCCAACAGCGGCTCCTACGAGCTGTGCTACCCGGAGCGGGAGACCACGATCGTCGGCAACGTCGTCTACGGGAACTCCCAGCCCGACACGCCGGCCATCTCGGTGGCCCTGCTCGGCATGGGCAACGGGATCCTCCTCGCCGGCGGCAACCGCAACGTCGTCGAGCGGAACCTCGTCTTCGACCACGAGCGCACCGGCATCGGCCTCGTGCCGTTCCCGGAGGAGGAGGCCAACGACGTCGTCCCGCCGCAGGAGGACTGGGAGCGGCCCTGCGCCGAGACCCGGGACGACCCGCTGCCGGAGCGGTCCGAGGAGG
>Ga0079224_100007175_pt1 | contig 14905 bp, 15 predicted proteins | sample Stecom2015_FD_80414 | JGI IMG/M metagenome (GOLD analysis project Ga0079224, IMG submission 80414) | Agricultural soil microbial communities from Utah to study Nitrogen management - Steer compost 2015 | ecosystem: Environmental > Terrestrial > Soil > Agricultural land | place: USA: Utah...
CGGGCAGTCGATCAGCCCGGTCAGCACCGCGTTGGCGATGTTGCCGACGCCCGACTGGATCGGCAGCAGCGAGGCCGGCAGGCGGCCGCGCGCGACCTCGTGGCGGAAGAACTCGAGCAGGTGCCCGGCGATCGCCCGCTCGGTGTCCCCGGGCGGATCGAACGGCAGGTTGCGGTCGGGCGATTCGGTCTCGACGATCGCGACGATCTTGCCGGGATCGCAGCGGAAGCCGGTCTCGCCGATCCGGTCGCCCGGGCGCAGCAGCGGAATCGGCACGCGGTCCGGCGGCAGCGCGGTGCCGTAGTAGATGTCGTGCATCCCCTCGAGCGCGTGGTTCTGCCAGCGGTTGACCTCGAGGATCACCTTGTCCGCACGCTCGAGCCAGGTCTTGTTGTTGCCGACCGAGGACGAGGGCACCAGCGTGCCGTCCTTCCGAATCGCGGTGACCTCGATCACCGCGACGTCGAGCGGGCCGAGGAAGCCCTGCCAGGCCATCGGCGCGACCTGCGACAGGTGCATGTCGAAGTATTCCATCTCGCCGCGGTTGATCTGCTCGCGGGCGACCGGATCGGAATTGTATGGCAGGCGGAACTCGATGCCCTTCGCTCTGGCCAGCGCGCCGTCGAGCTCGGGCCCGGTGGAGGCGCCGGTCCACACGCGGATGCGGAACTCGCGCCCCGCCGCGTGCTCGGCCTCGATCCGCGCAGCAAGCGCCTGCGGCACGGCCTTGGGGTAGCCCGACCCGGTAAAACCGCTCAGTCCGACCGTGTCGCCGGGGTCTATCAGGGCCGCGGCCTGCTCCGCGGTCGTTATCCTGGCCCGGAGGCCGGTGCACGCGATCCTGTCGCTCATTGCGCTCGTCCCAAGCTCTGGCCGACGGTCTCCCGTTCGATCCTGGGGCAATCCGCGTACACCTCGCGACGCAAGCCCGCAAAGGCGATGCGCGGGCGAGCCTTCCTACAACCCCAGCTCCCTGAGGATCGCTTCGCGCAGTTCCTGCGCCCGCGGGTCCGACAGCTTGCGCGGATGCGGCATGCCGACCTCGAACCAGGTCTGGATCGTCGTCGGCCGCGGCGAGAGCACGAGGATCCGGTCGGCGAGGTAGATCGCCTCCTCGACGTCGTGGGTGATCAGCAGCACCGTGTGCCGCTCCTCGTCGAGGATGCGGCGCAATTCGGTCTGCATCTTGAGGCTCATCAGCGCGTCGAGCGCCGAGAACGGCTCGTCCATGTAGAGGATCTCGGGCTTGACCACGAGCGCGCGGGCGATCTCGACCCGCTTGAGCATTCCGCCCGACAGCTCGTGCGGATAGGCCTGCTCGAACCCGGCGAGGCCGACCATCTCGATATAGCGGTGCGCCCTCTCGACGGGGTTGCTGTGCCTGGTCGCGCTGAGCGCGAACATCATGTTCTGCAGCACCGTCATCCACGGGAACACCGAGCCGTGCTGCGAGATCATGATCCCGTTGCGGTTGGGCCCGTTGCGCCTCTTCCCGTCGATCAGGATTGCCCCGCGGTCGGCCTTCTCGAACCCGGCGATGATGTTGAGCATGGTCGACTTGCCGCAGCCGGAGGGTCCGACGATCGCCACGAACTCGCCGTCGGCGACTTCGAAGCTGACGTCGTCGACCACCGCGAGGTCGCCGAACCCCTTGCTGATCCCGTCGATGACGATCTTGCTAGCGGACATAGCGCCACTTCACCATGTCGAGCTTCTCGAGCAGGCGGGTGGCGCCGTCGAGCAGCAGCCCGATCACGCCGATGAGGATCATGCTGGCGATGACGAGGTCGTAGCGGTTGCCGGCGTTGCGCGAATCCATGATCAGGTAGCCGAGCCCGGTGTTGAGGGCGATCATCTCGGCAGCGACGACCACCAGCCAGGCGACGCCGAGGCCGATGCGCATCCCGACGATGATCTCGGGCAGCACCGCCGGGATCACGACGCGGGTGAACAGCACCCATCGGGACACGCCGAAATTGGCCGCGGCGCGCAAGTAGCGCCGGTCGATCGTGCGCACGCCGACCGTGGTCTGCACCATCATCGGGAACACCGAGGAAATGAAGATCAGGAAGATCGGCGAGAAGTCGCCGACCCCGAACCACAGGATCGCCACCGGGATCCACGCAATCGGCGAGATCGGCCGCAGCATCTGGAACAGCGGGTTGAGCGTGTAGTAGGCGCCCGTGACCCAGCCCATCCACAGGCCGAGCGGGACCGCCACGAGGAACGCCACCCCGAAGCCCATCTCGACCCGGAACAGCGAGGCCTCGATGTGCTGCCACAGCGTGCCGTCCTCGGCCAGCGCCCAGGCGCCGGTGGCGACCTGACCCGGCGTCGGGAAGATCGGGCTCTCGCTGTTGGCGACGACGATCCACCAGACCGCGATCAGCGAGCCGATCAGCAGCACCGGCGGCACTATCCGCGCCAGCTTTCCGTCGATTGTCCGCAACGCTTCCCCCAAATCCCCTACGGTCTTGCGGCATCGCGCGCGGGTTTCACAACCTCGAAAACGTGCCCGCCGGGGTCCGGGCGGGAATATTTTCGAACCGTCGCGACCAAATGTTGCACCCGGGCAACAAGGTAGCAACATAGCTACATTTAATTGCATCGGTGTGGACTGAAACGGCGTGGCGCGGAAGCGCCTGTCCTTGCGAATCCGCCGCGTTTTCCCGTCATCCCGGACTTGGTCAGGAGCTGGGCCCCGCGGAGGCCCTCCGAGGGTGACGGCACGCCCCGGAGGTCCTGCGCCGCCTGATCTATGGGTCCTGAAACAAGTTCAGGATGACGACGGTGGGAGCTGAGTCGATCGTGGAAGCTTGGGCGATGGTGGGAGTGGAGACTGGGGCGGCGCGAGCTCAAGGAGCGCCAGTTCTCCCTGCAGCGCTCACGACCCCGTCAGCCTGTCCCAGCGCCAGCGCAACCGCTCCCAGCCCGGCGCGGGAGCGGGCTCGACAACCACGTTGAGCTGACCGTCGGCGTGCGCGGTGCACAGGAAGCTGTAGGTCGCCGCCTGGCGGAACGGCAGCCGGAAGGTCTGCCCCGGCATGATCAGCGTCGGGCCAAACACGTGCGGCGCGGCGTCGGCGTTTCTCAGCGCGAGCACGTCGTGGACCTGGAGGCGGATCGTCTGCGGCAGGATCTCGAGGTCGTGCTCCCCGGCGATCCGGCGCTCCGATGTGCCCGCCGGAATCTCGAACAGCCGCTCGCGCGCGCCGGTCGGGATCGGCGCCAGCGCCGCCCAGCCGAGCCCTGCGGCGGCGAGCAGGGCGAGGGCGGCGAACACGATGCGTCGCATGGCGGCTATCCCTCGAGCAGCAGATTGAGGTCGTGCGCGAAATCGGCCGCGTCGTGCCCGAAAGGCATCATCGCCCGCAGCCGGCCGGCCCGGTCGATCAGGAAGATCGAGGACGTGTGCGCCATCGCGTAGTCGGGCCCGTCACCCTCGCGCTCCGCGGTCACGCCGTAGGCCTCGCGGACCGTGGCCAGGGTTGCCGGATCGCCGGTCGCGCCGACGAAGGTCGGGTCGAACGCGGCGAGGTAGGGCCGCATCTGCTCGACGGTGTCGCGCTCGGGATCGACGGTCACGAACACCACCTGCACCCCCTCGGCGCGCTCGCCCAGCGCGCTGCGTGCCTGCGCCAGCGTCGCCAGCGTGGTCGGGCAGACCGCCGCGCAATGGGTGAAGCCGAAAGTCAGCAGCACGACCTGGCCGCGGAAGCGGTCGAGCGTCACCGGCGCGCCGTGGGACCCGTCGAGCGTGAACGCGGGCGCGGGACGCGGCGGATCGTAGGCTCCGGCGACCAGCGCCGGTTCCGGCACCTGCTCCCGCACGAGCCACAGCACTGCGAGGCCGGCGACGAGCAGCGCCAGCACGGCGGCGAGACGCACGGCCCCACTCACAACGCGATCGACGCCGGGCGAGCCGCGAGCGAAAAGCTCTCGTCGACGTAGCGCGCGAATTCGACCGGCCGCGACAGCGCGCCCGCCTCGACCGCCAGCTCCATCAGCTCGTCGAACTCCTGCCGGACCATCCGCAGGTCGCCATAGGTCACCCGGTCCTCGGGGTGGTCCATCACGAAGCGGAGGATCTCGGGGTCCTGGTTGAAGAACCGCGGCCGCGCGGCGATCTCGACCGCACGCTCGCGATTCTCGCGCCGCGCGTCGAGCCAGCGACCGGCCGAGAGCACGTAGTTGACCATGTTCTGCACCAGCGGCCGGTTGCGCTCGATCAGCTCCTCGCGAACCGTGAGCACGCAGCACATGTAGCGCGGCCATTCGTCGCGCGTCATGCGCAACACGCGCGCGTAGCCGGCCTTCTGCGCCGCCGCGCCGAACGGCTCGCCGGTGCAATAGGCGTCGATTCCGTTGACGTAGAGCGCCGCCGGCATGTCCGCCGGGGCCATCTCGACGACCTCGACGTCGTTGACCGTCATCGCTTCGTTGTCGAGCATCTTGCGCAGGAACAGGTAATCGACCGCGAAGCGGCTGGGGATCGCGATGCGCTTGCCGGCGAGGTCGCGGAACCGGTCGTAGGGCGAATCCGTGCGGACCATGATCACCGCGCCCGAGCGGTGGCCGATCGAAACGATCTTCACCGGGATGCCCTGGTCGGCGAGATCCATGACCATCGGCGCGAGCATGTAGCCGGCCTGCAGGTCGCCCGACATCAGCGATTCCTTGAGTTCGGGCCAGCCGGTGTAGCGGCTGAAGCCGAACGCGAGCTCGGTGGCGTCACGCGTGCCGAACGGGTTGGCCGCTTCGTTCGCGGCGCAGGCGATCGGCAGGGTCAGGTTGCAGGTCACCGCGAGCCCGCCGACCGTCACCGGCTGGGCGGCCTCGGCCGGCGCCAGCAGTCGCCGCAGCGGCAGCGCCACCGCGCCGAGCGCGCCCGCGCCCAGTGCCGCGCGCAGCAGCCATCGCCGGTTTCCGCGCGCGGAACCGGGAAGCTGCTCAGGGGCCCCGCTCTCCATGGGGATAGCGCTATCAAGCGGCGCCAAGCCATACAAGCGCGGCGCACGCCCACGGGGATTTGGCTTCCGCGCGGCCAGCGCGTATCGGGCGGCTTCGAAGGGGGACCCGAAATGAAGCCGATCATCGCCCTGCTTCTCGCCGTGGCTCTCGCCGCCTGCGGGCAGCCCGCCGCGCTCGAGGTGGCGGACCCGTGGACCCGCGACACCGCCGGGCGGACGGCCAACGCCGCGGTGTTCATGACGATCACCTCGCCCGTCGCCGACCGTCTCGTCCGCGCGTCCTCTCCGGTCGCCGCGCGCACCGACCTCATGACGATGGTCGACGACGGCGGGGCGATGGGGATGATCTATCTCGAAGGGATCGACCTTCCGGCGGGCGAGCCGGTGCGCCTCGCGCCGACCGGGCTGCACGTCTGGCTCGACGGCCTGAACGCGCCGCTGCGCGCGGGCGAGGCTTTCCCGCTGACGCTCGAGTTCGCGACCGCCGGCGAGCGGCAGGTCGAGGTCTCGGTCATCGCCCCGGCGGCAACGCCACCGGGTGCCGACATGGAAATGTAGCTAGTCCCAGCCCTGCGCGAGGAAGCGCAGCGCGCAGCCGGCGAGGATCGCCGAGCCGCGCGGCAGCACGGTCTCGTCGACCATCATCCGGCTGGAGTGGATGCCGCAGCAGCTCGCCCAGTTGTCACCCTCGCGGGCCACTCCGAGGAAGGCCATCGCCCCGGGCACTTTCTCGAGCACGTAGGAGAAGTCCTCGGCGCCCATGATCGGGCTCGCGAGCCGCTCGAAGTGCCCGTCCCGCAGACCTCGGGCGACGGCCTCGAACAGGTCGACCGCGCGCGGATCGTTGACCGTCGGCGGGAACCCGTCGGTGATGGTCACCGTCGCGCGGCAGCCGTGAGCCGCGGCGATGCCCTCGGCGAGCTCGCGGAGCGCCGGGCGCACCGCCTCGCGCCGCCCGGGCGAGAGCGTGCGGATCGTGCCGGTCAGTTCGGCGCGGTCAGGGATGATGTTGTGCGCGGTGCCGGCGTGGATCTGGGTCACCGTGACCACGGTCGCCTCGGCCGCGTCGAAGCGGCGCGTGACCAGCGCCTGGATCGCCGAGACGATCTCGCACGCGACCGGGATCGGGTCGCGAGTCTGGTGCGGCATCGAGGCATGGCCGCCGCGTCCCTCGACGGCGATTTCGAGCTTGTCGGCCGAGGCCATTAGCGTCCCCGCGCGGCTGGCGAGCACCCCGTGCGGCGCGTTGGGCATGATGTGCAGCGCGAATGCGGCGTCGGGCAGCGGCCGCTCGCCATCGCCGAGCAGCCCTTCCTCCAACATGAACCGCGCGCCGTGGAACCCTTCCTCGCCGGGCTGGAACATGAAGCGGACCTCGCCCGCGAGCTCGGCCTGGCGATCGCACAGCAGCCGCGCGGCCCCGGCCAGCATTGCCGTGTGCGTATCGTGGCCGCAGGCGTGCATCCGCCCGGGCACCGTCGAGGCGAATTCGAGCCCGGTCTCCTCGGGCATCGGCAGAGCGTCCATGTCGCCGCGCAACAGCACCGCGGGACCCGGCTTCGCCCCCTTCAGCGTCGCTACCGCGCCGGTGCAGGCCCTGCCCTCGCGCCACTCGAGTGGCAGCCCGGCGAGCTCGGCGCGGACCTTGGCCAGCGTCAGCGGGGTCTCGAGCCCGAGTTCGGGCTCGGCGTGGATCGCGCGGCGCAGCGCGACGATGCGCGGGGCGAGGCCCCGCGCCTGCTCGAGAAGGTCGGCCGAAAGCATCCCGCATTCCTAACCGGCAATGCCCGCAGGTGCCAGCGCCGGCATTCGGCCGAACCTTGCAACCCTGTCGCCGAATTCCCAGTTCTGGCATGGCCGGTTAAGCCGATGGCCATGCTTTTGCGCGTATCGGGAGGCGCGTTTCCAGTCCTCCGCGACGGCGAATGTGGCCGGGCGGCGACACAGTTTGGATTTTGTGCGAAAACCGTAGTAATCGCTGCGGGCGGGGGTTTAAGGCGGCGCCAATGCACGGGACCGTTCATCTGTTCGACCGCTTGCCGGAAGTGGCAAGACCGTCCGGTGCGTCCGGCGCAGCGGCTCCGCCGGTGCGCGCGGTTCCGCTCGTCGGCGTGATTCGCAATCCGCGCAGCCACCGCAATACCGGCACCCCGCCCGAATGGACCGGTCGGGCGACGCTGCTGCTCGAGACACCGGCCAAGCGCAGCGAATTGCAGGCGATCCTCGAAAGGTTTGCCGAGCGGCGGGTCGACTACATCGTCGTCGACGGCGGCGACGGGACCGTGCGCGACGTCCTGACCGCCGGGGCCGGCGTTTTCGGGGAAGCCTGGCCGCCGCTGATCGTGCTGCCCAACGGCAAGACCAACGCGCTTGCGGTCGACCTCGGCCTGCCCGTCGGCTGGTCGCTGTCCGACGCGCTCGAGGCGACCCAGAGCGGCGGGATCGAGCAGCGCCGTCCGATGGTGGTCGCGCAACGCGACAATACCGACGCACGCGTCCAGGGGTTCGTGTTCGGTGCCGGGGCGTTCACGGCCGCGGTCAGCCTCGGCCAGCAGGCGCACCGCCGCGGCGCCTACAACGCCCTCGGGGTGTTCGTGACCGCGATCTGGGGCCTGCTGCAGGCGCTGTTCGGCAGCGAGGACAATCCGTGGCGCAAGGGCACGCCGATGCGCCTGTTCGACGGCAACGGCCGCGAGCTGCCGCACAGCGGCATCGGCCGCGTCGACGAGCGCTACCTGATCTTCGCCTCGACGCTGGACCGCTTCCCGGCAGGGATCCACCCGTTCGGCGGGCTCGAGGGCCCGCTGCGCCTCGCGGTGCTCGACAATTCGCGCTTCGGGCTGACCGTGCGGACGCCGCTGGTGTTTCGCGGCGCCGTCAGCGAAAGCCTGCGCCGGCGCGGCTATCACGTCCACGGCGCCGAGACGCTGCGGCTCGACATCGGCGACCGCTTCATCCTCGACGGCGAGGCCTTCCCGGCCGGCCGCTACCAGATCTCGCTCGGGCCCAAGCTGCGCTTCGTCGTGCCGTGAGCGGCACGCTCGCGGCGCGTGTCGAGGCGGGGCTCGACCGGCCGCTCGATCCGGCCGTCGCGATGCTCGCGCGGGAACTCGGCGAGACGGCCGGGGCCCGCGCGGTGCTGTTCTACGGTTCCAATCTGAGGACCGGCTCGCTCGAGGGCGTGCTCGATTTCTACGTGCTGCTGCCCGGCGCGCGGGAGACCGGGCTGTGGCCGCGGGTTTCGTACCGTGAGCGCGAGCACGCCGGCGAGGTGTTGCGCGCCAAGATCGCCACGATGACGCTGGCCACGTTCGCCGAGGCCGCGTGCGGCAAGACGCTCGACACGACGATCTGGGCACGCTTCGTGCAGCCGAGCGCGCTGGCCTGGGCTGCCGACGACGCGGCGCGCGGTGAGGTTGCCGGGGCGCTCGCCGCGGCCGCCCGCACGGCCGCGCGGCTCGCCGTCGCCGTGGGGCCCGAGCGGGGCCGCGAGGAAGATTACTGGCGCGCGCTGTTCCGTACGACCTATCGCGCCGAACTGCGCTTCGAGAAACAGGGCCGTGAGGAATCCATCCTCGCGGCCAACCGCGCCCATTTCGACGGACTGCTGCCCGCGGCGCTGGTCGAGGCGGGGATCGCCTTCGTCCAGGATCGCTCGGTGATTGCGCCCCGGCTCGACCCGGCCGAGCGGGCGCGCATTCTCGCCTGGTGGCGCCGCCGGCGCCGGTTCGGCAAGCCGCTCAACCTCGTGCGCCTCGCCCGCGCGACGGCGACGTTCGACGGCGCGGCGCGCTACGCGGCGTGGAAGGTCGAACGCCATACCGGTATCGCGGTCGAACTGTCGGAGTGGAGCGAGCGGCATCCGCTGCTCGCCGCGCCGGGCGCGGCATGGCGCTTCTGGCGCGCGCGGCGCCGGCGCGAGCGAGAGATCGGCAGCGGCGCCTAGAGGTAACGCATGTTGATGGTGATCGAGCGCACGCCGTTGTCGACCGCGAAGCCGACCTTGCTGTAGCTCGGCTTGCCGAGGTTGAACACGTTGAAGCTCGGATTGTTCGACGCTCCGCCGCCGTCCTGTGACAGGTCGGTCTTGCCGTTGCCATTGACGTCATGGCGCACGGCGATGCCGTAAGTGCCGGAGGCCGGGGCCGGCATGCAGAAGGTCATCGAACCCGCCCGGGCGGGGACCTCGATGCGGTGGATCCAGCGGCCCCGCTCGAGCCAGTCCTGCCGGGTGGCTCGATAGAGCTGGACGCGGACTTTGCCTGAGCTCGACTTGATCCCGCTGACCGTGACGTTGACCGCGGGCCCGTCGCCGCGGCACCGCGCCGGGTCGTTGCTGATCTCCTGGCGGTACTGCGCCACGGCTGGTGCCGCGACGAGGCCGAGGCCGGCGAGGGCGAGCGCGCAGAAGGCTGTCCGGAGGTGGATCGACGGTTTCATGGATTTCCCGTTGCGAACTTAGGCACGGCGCGGCGTTCGGCAAGTTTCGCAGGGCCTCGGTGACGCCGCTTGATGTTCCTGCGCCCCATCCCTTTAGGCGAAGCGGGTGAATTTCCGCTGAATTCGCCGCGGCGAGGCTGCGAAGCGCCGAACCGCTTCACTCGGCAGGCCCCCGTGTGGAAAAGGCTCCGCGTGCCGCTTGTTCGCCGATTCGCGCGCGCGTAGGGCCGGGAATGCTGGCCATGTCCGAGTTGCTGATCTCGCCCTCGATCCTGTCGGCCGACTTTTCCCGGCTCGGCGAGGAGGTGCGCGCGATCGACGAAGCCGGCGCCGACTGGATCCACGTCGACGTGATGGACGGCCACTTCGTGCCCAACCTGACGATCGGGCCGGGCGTGGTTGCGGCGCTGCGGCCGCACAGCGCCAAACCGTTCGACGTGCACCTGATGGTGTCCCCGGTGGACCGGTGGATCGAACCGTTCGCCGAGGCGGGCGCCGACGTGATCACCGTCCACCCCGAAGCCGGCCCGCACGTGCATCGCTCGGTCCAGGCGATCCGGGCGGCCGGAAAGAAGGCCGGGATCTCGCTCAATCCGGCGACCCCGGCGAAGATGCTCGATTACCTGATCGACGAGATCGACCTCGTGCTGGTGATGAGCGTCAATCCCGGGTTCGGCGGGCAGAGCTTCATCGCCAGCCAGCTGCGCAAGATCGAGGCGGTGCGCAAGATGATCGACAAGGCGGGCCGCGACATCCGCCTCGAGGTCGACGGCGGCGTCAATCCCCAGACGGCCCGGCAGTGCGTCGACGCCGGGGCCGACGTGCTGGTGGCGGGCTCGGCGGTGTTCGCCGGAGGCGCGGAACGCTACGCGGCCAACATCGCCGCCTTGAGAGGCGACGGATGACCGAGATCGCCCCGCGCAATCGCTTCCTGACCGGCGCGCGCGCGGCAGAAGGAACGGAGGCGATGGCGCTCCCGCTCGACGACACCGGCACCGACCCCCTGGTCAGGACGGCCCCTGCAGCCGAGGCACCGCCGGCCGGCGAGCTGATCGAACCGGGCCGCGCCCTCGCGCTGTCGGATTTCGAGCCGCCCGAGATTACCGCCGGCGAGCGTCTGATCCGGCTCGCCTACCGGCTCGGGATGTCCGGCTCGGTGCTGTCCGCGCCTTTCCGCAAGCCGCCCAAGCCGCGGTTGCTCGCCACCGCCGAGAGCCCGCTCGCCGGCGACCGGGTCGCCGGGATGGCGCTGCGCGCCGGGCATTTCCTCGTCCACGGGGTCAAGGCGCCGATTACCCAGGTCGACTTCTCGCCCTCGGCCAAGCTGACCCCGCCGTTCGAGCGCACGATCCACGGCTTCACCTGGCTCCGCGACCTCGCCGCGAGCGCGCCGCGGCCGCAGTGCACGCAGACCGCCGAGCGCGTGCTGGCCGCCTGGCTGGCGGCCAATCCTCATACGAGCGCGGGCCGCAACAGGGGCGCCGCGTGGAAGGTCGGCCATGCCGGACACCGGCTGCTCGGCTGGCTGGTCCATGCGCCGGTGCTGCTCTCGGGTCCCGACAAGCAGTTGCGCGGGCGCACCCTCGCGGCGATCGCGGCGACCGCCCGCTGGCTCGACCGCAATGTCGGCCGCGCCGACGACAAGATCGATGCGCTCGCCGGCTGGTGCGCGATCGTCGCCGCCGGCCTGTTGCTGCCTGACGGCAAGCCGCGGCGCCTGTTCGGCGAGGCCGGCCTTGCCCGCACCCTCGGCGAGTTGATCGGCAACGACGGCGGCGTGCTGTCGCGCAGCCCGCTGCTGCAGATGGAGGCGATCGCGCTGCTCGCCGAGCTCACCGCCTGTTATCGCGCGACCCGGCGCGATCCGCCGCATGCGGTGGAATCGATGCAGCAGCTGCTCGTGCCGCCGCTGCTCGCCCTCGTCCACGGCGACGGGGGGCTCGGCAACTGGCAGGGCGCCGGCGCAGTCTCGGCAGCGCGCGTCGAGGCGGTGATCGACGCCAGCGGAGTGCGCACGCGCCCGCTGCGCGATGCGCGGCAATGGGGCTATCAGCGCGTCTCGGCCGGCAAGACGCTGCTGCAGTTCGACGCCGCGCCGCCGCCGCTCGCCAAGCACGCGCGGCACGGCTGTGCTTCGACTCTGGCGTTCGAGCTGTCTCATGGGCCGCAGCGGATCGTGGTCAACTGCGGCGGCGCGGCCTTCGCCGGCGGCCAGGTGCCGATGCGGATCGAGCAGGGCCTCCGGGCGACCGCGGCGCACTCGACGCTCGTGCTCGGTGACGCCAACTCGACCGCGGTGCTGGTCGGCGGCAAGCTCGGCGCCGGCGTCGGCGAGGTCGAGGTCGACCGGCGCACGCTCGCGGCCGAAGGCGGCGGCAGCGCGACCCGCCTCGAAGCGAGTCACGACGGCTACGTCGCGCGCTTCGGGCTGGTCCACCGCCGCGTCCTGCTGTTGCGTGACGACGGCACCGAGCTGCGCGGAGAGGACCAGCTGGTTCCCGCCGGGCGCAAGGGCAAGCGCGGCAAGGTGCCCTATGCGGTGCGCTTCCACCTCGGTCCGGGCATCGAGGCCGCGGTGGCCGAGAGTGGCCGCAGCGCCGGCATCGCCTTGCCCGACGGCAGTTACTGGCACTTCGTCGCCGGCGGCGAGGGTACGGTCGAGCTCGACGAGAGCCTGTGGGTCGACGGCGATGGCCGGCCGCACCCGGTGCAGCAGCTGGTCATGCAGGGCATGGTCTCGCGCGGCGGCGGCAGCTTCGCCTGGCTGCTGAAGAAGATGTCCTGACGAAAGCCATCTACCCTCAAGGGGAGAGGGCCTTTCCCTTGCCGGCGGATTCGCTCTAGAGGGCCAGCCATGACACAGGTGACGATCCGTCGGGCGCTTCTATCGGTGTCCGACAAGACCGGGGTGGTCGAGCTAGCCTCGCGGCTCGCCAAGGGCGGAGTCGAGCTGGTTTCGACCGGCGGCACGGCGCGCGCGCTGCGCGAGGCGGGGCTGCCGGTGCGCGACGTGGCCGACGTGACCGGCTTTCCCGAGATGATGGACGGACGGGTCAAGACGCTGCACCCGCTGATCCACGGGGGCCTGCTCGCGGTGCGCGACGACCCGGAGCATGCGGCGGCGATGGACGCGCACGAGATCGGCGCGATCGACCTCCTCGTGTCCAACCTCTACCCGTTCGAGGAAACCGTGATGCGCGGCGCCGACCGCGACGAGATCATCGAGAACATCGACATCGGCGGTCCGGCGATGATCCGCTCGGCCTCGAAGAACCATGCCTTCGTCACGATCGTCACCGACCCGGCCGACTACCCGGTGCTGCTCGACGAGCTGGCCGAGAACGACGGGGCGACCACGCTCGCCTTCCGCAAGCGCATGGCGGCCAAGGCCTTTGCCCAGACCGCTGCCTACGATTCGATGATCAGCCAGTGGTTCGCCTTCGCCGACCAGCGGCTGATGTTCCCCGAGATGCTGGCCGTCAACGGCCGCCTCGCGGGCGAGTTGCGCTACGGCGAGAACCCGCACCAGAAGGCTGCGCTCTACACCCCGCTCGGCCCGCACACGCCGGGGCTGGCGCAGGCTGAGCAGGTCCAGGGCAAGGCGCTCAGCTACAACAACTACACCGACGCCGACGCCGCGCTCGAGCTGATCTCTGAATTCCGGGACGCCGCGCCGACGGTGGCAATCCTCAAGCACGCCAACCCTTGCGGCGTTGCCACGCGCTCGACGCTGCTCGAGGCCTACGAGGAAGCGTTCGCCTGCGACATGGTCTCGCCGTTCGGCGGGATCATCGCCGCCAACCGTCCGCTCGATGGCGAGACCGCCGAGGCGATCACGCGGATCATGACCGAGGTCGTCGTCGCCCCCGGCGCCGACGAGGCGGCCCGCGCGGTGTTCGCACAGAAGAAGAACCTGCGGCTGCTGCTGGTCGACGAGCTGCCCGACCCGCGCCGCGGCGGGCTGCTGGTTAAGCCGATCGTCGGCGGCCTGCTGGTGCAGTCGCGCGACAACGGCACGGTTGCCGAGACCGACCTCAAGGTGGTGACCGAGCGCGCGCCGAGCGAGCGGCAGCTGCGCGACATGCTGTTCGCGTGGACCGTCGTGCGCCATGTCCGTTCCAACGCCGTGGTGTTCGCCAAGGACGGCGTCACCGCGGGGATCGGTGCCGGGCAGGTCAACCGGCGCGATTCGGCGCGCATCGCCGCGATCCGCGCGCGCGAGGCGGCCGAAACCGCGGGCTGGCAGCATCCGCGGACGATCGGCAGCGCAATGGCCTCGGAAGCGTTCCTGCCGTTTCCCGACGCGCTCGACGCGGCGATCGAGGCCGGTGCCACGGCGGTGATTCAGCCCGGCGGGGCGCTGCGCGACGACGAGGTCATCGCCCGCGCCAACGAGGCGGGAATCGCCATGGTCTTCACCGGGATGCGACACTTCCGCCACTGAGCGCGCGGACCCGACCTTGGCCCTTCCGGTCCCATCCCCTATATGAACGAAAGCCGACGCGGCATTCAGAGGTTGGTAAGTCCGCCGGGAGTAGGGCCGCATGCAACACTCGGAATTCGATATGGAAAGACCCCCTCATGGGCCTGTTCAAGCCGGACCTCTTTCGCGCCTTCTTCGTCGGTTTCGGCGTCACCGCGGTGATTCTCGCCGCACCGATCCTCGCGCAGGTGGTCTGAGTTTCGCTCGCCGGGCGCTCGCCGCCGGCGCCCTGGCGCTTGCCGCCTGCTCTCCAGCCCTTGCCGCCGACTCGGTGTTCGACGCCCCCGCCGCGCGCCGCACGGCCAACGAGGGCGAGGGCCTCAAGACCGCGATCTTCGCCGGCGGCTGCTTCTGGGGTGTCGAGGCGGTGTTCAGCCACACTCGCGGCGTGACCAGCGCCGTGTCCGGCTACCATGGCGGCAGCGCGGCGACCGCGCATTACGACCAGGTCTCGGCCGGTGGCACCGGCCACGCCGAAGCGGTGCGCGTCACTTACGACCCGAAAGTCGTGCGCTACGATCAGCTCCTGCAGATCCTGTTCTCGGTCGTTGCCGACCCGACGCTCAAGGACCGCCAGGGCCCTGACGTGGGCTCGCAGTACCGCGCGGCGATCGTCCCGCTGTCGAACGAGCAGCGCACGGTGGCGACGAGCTACCTCGCGCAGATGCGCTCGAGCGGGGTGTGGGACGATCCGATCGTCGTCGGGATCGAGCGGGCGCGGCGGTTCTATCCGGCCGAGGAATACCACCAGGACTTCGCCCGCAAGAATCCCAACCATCCGTACATCCGCCGGTGGGACGCGCCCAAGGTCACGGCGCTGCGCGAGAAGTTCCCGTCGCTCTACCGGGCGTCGTTCCAGACCGGCTGAGCCCCGGCGGGCCGATTGCGGCGGGGCCTGGCAACCCCCATATCCGACACGTTGCGGGCCACGCGCCGCACGAAGACTCCTGCGACCAGCTGATCGCCGAAGCCGAGGCGGTGCTGACCGCCGCCGGCGAGCAGTGGACCGGCA
>Ga0079224_100007176_pt1 | contig 14904 bp, 16 predicted proteins | sample Stecom2015_FD_80414 | JGI IMG/M metagenome (GOLD analysis project Ga0079224, IMG submission 80414) | Agricultural soil microbial communities from Utah to study Nitrogen management - Steer compost 2015 | ecosystem: Environmental > Terrestrial > Soil > Agricultural land | place: USA: Utah...
CGCCAACTCGATATTACGGAAGCGATTTATTATGACATCATCCGGCAGAAAACCGCGACACTTATTGCGGCTTGTTGTAGTTTGGGTGCCGCTTCTGTAAAGCCCAATTCCAATGATGTGGAGACCATGCGAAAATTTGGAGAACTCATCGGGATGGCATTTCAGATAAAAGATGATTTATTCGATTATGGTGAAGATAAAATCGGGAAACCCACTGGAATTGACATCAAGGAACAGAAAATGACATTGCCCCTTATTTATGTCTTGAACAATTGTTCTACTAAGGACAAAAAATGGCTTATCAATTCCGTTAAAAACCATAATAAAGATAAAAGCAGAGTAAAGGAAGTCATCGAGTTTGTGAAGAAAAATGGAGGTTTGGAATATGCGGTTTCAAAAATGGAAGCATTTAAAAATGAAGCCCTATCACTTCTCAATGCATATCGGGATTCCGAATTTAAGGCATCCTTGATTTTGATGGTCAATTATGTCATCGAAAGAAAAAAATAATCGTTTCTTAATCAAGAATGGTATGCTTGGGAATGCACGTTAGTTCGGCGGATTTTCTTAATTTTATTGTTCCATTTCCTTTTCACGTTCCGCCCGTCTTTCTTCCCGCCGCTGTTTCCGTTCTTCTCGTCGTTTTTCCTTTTCGGCTTCTTTGGTGGCCTCATCCTTGGCGTCCTGAAAGGCATCCTGAAATTCAATCTCATCATCCACATCGCCCACAAAGGCTTTTATCCACGCATTGGAAAAAATATTAATAATTGTCGGCCACACGCTTGCATCCACTTGGTTGAGGTCGCCTTCAATCGGCACCTTTGTTGCGAGTGTATCGGTCCGTTGGTTTTTCAAAATGAATTTAAAGAACCCTACAAACCCTTCCCAAAGAACGCCCAAAAAACCATCTTCCTTACTTATCAGCTCGGTATCGACCAGTAAAGGTTTCATGTAGCCTTTTAAATAGCCATCGGCAATTGCAACTTCACTGTATAGACCAAATGTTCCTCTTTCAAAATCTATACCCGCATAATGTCGTGTAAAATCATTCAGGGCGGTGGCATCGGCGGATTCCAACGAAAATGCCAGATCCATATCCGGGATTTTTTTAATCAGGTTGATGTTCCCGTCCAAAGTCATTTTCCCATTTCCAACGGAAATCCCCGTAGCATGAAATGGCGAAGGCAATGTCCGTTCCTTGGCAACCACATTTCGAAGATTGTCGGCATAAAGATCTATCTTGGAAATGCTGAGATCGATATTTGGCTCGGCCTGCAGTTCCACAAAGGCTACTTTGCCATTATGTACTTCAAAATGGTTGATGTCAATCGGAACAATATCAGTCAGTGCTTTACTCCAGTCATCGACTCCAGGTTTTTCCCCCGCAGTTTTTTGATCTTCAAAGACATAGATCACCTCTGGGCTCGTCATAATGATTTCGCTCACAATTTTCCCTTTAAAAAGTGATTTCCATTCAATGGAAATATCGCTTTTTGGAAAGTTCAAAAAGGGAATCTGAGTTTGGGCATTCACCTTATTGAGATACAGCCCGTTCAAAACGTATGCACCCCGGATCAATGCGATATCGACGTCTTGAACTTCACCATAATAACCAGGAATATCCGCAAGTATTTTATTGATGTTGTCACGAACCAATATTGGTAAATAAAGCCTAAATGCAATCAACAACACAATAAGAATGATGGGGATTATATAGCGCTTTTTTTTGTAGATTTTACGTGATTTTTTTGCTCCCATAAAATGTGGCTTTACATTAAATTTACAAAAAAGTGTGTTTCGTTAAAATCGATTTAATAAAGATTTATGTTTTTTTCTTTCTATTTTGGTGAGATATCCTTCCTTGCGATTCATTACTTTTATAGTATTTTTACCAAAATATTCTAATCCAGTCTCCAGTAAACTTTGATCTCAAAATCTACCATAGAACAAGTGTTTGAAACTGCCCGTGTGGAAGAGGTAATAAGCGATTTTGTCAATTTGAAAAAATCGGGAAGCAACTTTAAGGGGTTGAGTCCTTTCAGTGATGAGCGCTCACCGAGTTTTATGGTGTCGCCCGTAAAACAGATATGGAAGGATTTCAGTAGCGGAAAAGGGGGAAATGCCGTAACGTTCTTGATGGAGCACGAACATTTTACCTACCCAGAAGCCATTAAATACCTTGCTAGAAAATACAACATTGAAATAGAGGAAACTGAGCAGACCGCGGAGCAGAAGGAAGAAGCCAATGAGCGGGAGAGCCTGTATTTGGTCAATGAGTTCGCGAATGAATATTTTCAGAAAATACTTCATAAAACAGACCAAGGTAAGGCAATTGGTTTGAGTTATTTTAAAGAGCGCGGCTTTACAAATGATACCATAAAAACGTTCAATCTAGGATTTTCATTGGACGACTGGCAAGCCTTTACGGATGAAGCTTTGAAAAAGGGATACCAGCTGGAATTTCTTGAAAAAACAGGACTGACCATTGTAAAGGAAGAAAAACAGTTTGACCGTTTCAAAGGCCGTGTCATGTTTCCAATCCATAGTATGAGTGGACGTATTTTGGGTTTTGGTGGGCGAATTTTGATCGTTGATAAAAAAGCAGCAAAATATGTCAATTCACCTGAAAGCGAGGTCTATCATAAAAGCAAAATATTGTACGGTTTGTTCCATGCCAAACAAAGCATTGCAAAGGAAGATAATTGTTACTTGGTTGAAGGTTATACCGATGTGATCCAGTTTCACCAAAAAGGCATCAAGAATGTCGTCGCTTCTTCAGGGACGGCCTTAACACCAGAACAGATAAGGCTCATAAACCGACTGAGCAAAAATATCACTGTTCTTTTTGATGGTGACGCTGCCGGTATTAGGGCATCAATACGTGGTGTTGATTTGATTTTGGAACAAGGTATGAATGTTAAAGTGGTCATGTTTCCAAACGGCGAAGACCCAGACAGTTTTGCGAAACAGAATACGCTACTGGAATTAACTGGTTATTTAGATGAAAACGCTAAGGACTTTATTCAATTTAAGGCGTCGCTTTTAGTTGAGGAGGCCAATAACGATCCCATTAAAAAAGCGGAAACCATACGCGATATTGTCAATAGTATTGCAAAGATTCCAGACCCTATCAAACGGGAGATTTATGTTCAGGAATGTTCACGGATTATGGACATAAGCGAGGAGGTGCTGTTTAGCGCCTTGGCCCAAATAAGGAAAAAGGAATACCAGGAAGTTAATAAAAAATTTAATGTAGAACAACAAGCTTTTAATGTCATCCGACATGAGCAGCCAACAAAAAAGGTAGATTATCAATATGAATTGGAGCGTAAGATAATTGAGATTCTGCTCTTGTATGGTAATGAGACTGAAAATTTTGAAGATTTGGTGTTAAAGGAAGATGAGGCAACCGGCGATTTGAATTTGGAGCCCGTCGTGCACCAAGCCAAGGTTTTTGAGAAGATCTACCTTGACCTTCAGGAAGATGAGATGCAGTTTTCTGATACCAATTTTAAGGCTTTGTATTATTCCATAATCGATAGTTTGCACCAATCCGAAGATTTTCAACTGAAGGATTTTATTGGCCGATTAAATCAAGAGATGGCAAATGAGGTCACTACCCTTATAATGAATGATGAACGTTACCGTCTGCACGATTGGCAACGAAACCATATCGTACCGAAAGAAAAAAAAATGACCATATCACAATTGGTAACACAAACCATTTTGAGCTTGAGATGTTTCTTGATTGACCAAAAAGTGAAGGAATACCAATTGGAAACCAGCCGCCCAGAAGCAAATTCGGTCACCATCATGGAGGATGTCCGTGATTACTTACGGCTCAAGACTTTACTTTCAAAAAAACTGGGGAAAGTGGTCGGGGGAAGGCATTAAGTAAATTCTTGGTGTTTTGCTTGATGGATCAAATCAACCAGATTGGTAACGTTCAGTTTTTTATACAACCGCGCTTTATACGTACTTACCGTTTTTTCATTGAGATCAAGTTCTTGTGCAATTTCTTTGTTTTTTTTGCCTGTGGCGAGCAGTTTCAGAACTTCAACCTCACGGGTGGACAAAAGTTTGAATAATTTGTTTCGCTTGTTTTTGGTATCATGGAAATGCAGGTGTTTGTCCATAGCTTCGCTGAGATAGATTTCGCCTCCGTTAACCTTTATAATTGCTTCCTTTATGGTGTCGATGGATGCAGATTTGTGAAGATATCCCGCAGCTCCGGCCTTGATGGTGCTAATGGCATAAATCTCTTCGGGCTGGGAGCTAAACATGATTACTTTAACGTCCTGATGTTCTTTTTTTATCGCCCTTAGTGCTGTTAAACCATTTAATTCTGGCAAATCAATTTCCGATATGATAATATCTACAGGGTGTCGTCTGATGAATTCAAAAACCTCAATACCACTGCCCAAAGCTCCTACAACTTCTATTTCTGGGCTAGTTTTAAAAAGAAGTTCTAACCCTGTTCTTACAATTGGATGATAATCCACTACCAATATCTTAATCATGATAATATATGTGTTAATCAGTTATTGATAACAAAAAGCGGATGGATTTAGATAATTCTAAATTCAAAAATTTGTGGAGATTTGCACTGTAAAAATAATAAAAAAATCAATATATAATTTGATGTTGGGGTGTAATCTCAATAATTATTTTAAATTTTTGGGGATTTCGCAAACAGGGATAGGCAGCATTTTATGTTTATTGGCTGCATTTCTTTGCTTGAAAATTTCGAAAACGGTTTTTTGCCGTCCTTCAAAATCGTTCACTGACTTCCCTAGTTCATGCATTTCCATGGCCCATTCCAGTTCTGGATAGGAAGCTCCAATTTGATCTTCATCGCTTCGTGCGTCTCCAAATAATCCATCACTGGGAGCCGCTTTTATGACCGATTCTGAAATGCCCAAATATTTTGCAATCTCATACACTTCAGATTTCATCAAATCCGCAATTGGACTTAAATCAACACCGCCATCGCCATATTTTGTAAAAAAACCAACACCAAAATCCTCTATCTTATTGCCTGTGCCAGCCACGAGCAGACCGTATAACCCTGCATGGTAATATAAAGTGGTCATACGTAGCCTTGCCCTTGTATTGGCCAACGCCATATCAACAATGGATTGTTCTTGGTCAAGAGAAACGTGTGTCGTAAACTCTTCAAAAACCGGCGTCAGGTCGATGCGTTTATCGTCCACATTGGAAAATCTTTTTTTTAATTCTTCGATATGCTCTTCAGCTCTATTGACATGGCTCTCGGCCTGATGTATGGGCATTTCGAGACACAACACTTTCAATCCGGTTTTGGCACACAAAACCGAAGTGACGGCTGAATCGATTCCTCCCGAAATACCGATTACATATCCGTTCGTACTGGCATTGCTGGCATACGTTTTTAGCCATCCTACAATATGGTCTACTACTTTTTCGGTGTGCATGCAAATGAATTTTTTATGGTAAAGAATAGTATCTTTGCTAACAAAAATAACGCAATCACGTAATTTACAAAAATTAAAATCGTTTTAGTTGCTACAAAATAGTATGAAAAAAATAGCTGTTCTTATATTGGCACTGACGCTGTTGTTCTCCTGTAAAAATGAAAACCAGTTGGAAGAGGAAATCGCGCAAATCGATGTGGAAGTGAATATAGAACGAGTGGATATGGCCTTTGCAGAAGCCACGCCGAGCGACCTTCCAAAATTAAAACAGACATTTCCATTTATATTTTCTTCCCGTACGCCCGATTCACTTTGGGTTGCGCAAATGAATGATACCCTGCAACAGCAATTATCGGCTGAAGTAAAAAGGAAATTCACCGATTTTGACCAAGTCCATAATGATATACAAAGCTTGTTTCAACATCTGAAATATTACGATAAAACTTTTACAGAACCGCGTATTGCTACCGTCACATCCTATGTGGACTATCGATATAAAACCATAGTGACAGACACCATTGTGATCATTGCATTAGATACTTATCTCGGCACCGATCACGAATTTTATATTGACATTCCCCGATATATCGCAGAAAACATGAATAGCGAAAATATAATCAGTGACCTTGCCGGGGATTACGCGGATAACTATATTTTCCAGACACAACGTAAGTCATTGTTGGATGAATTGGTTTATTTCGGGAAGAAACTGTATTTCAAGGACAAGGTCATTCCTTTTAAGACGGATGCTGAAAAAATCGAATATACACCCGAACAATTTGAATGGGCAACGGCAAACGAAAGCCAGATTTGGTCTTATTTTATCGAACGGGAATTATTGTACAGCACAGATAATTCCTTGCCCAGCCGATTCATTGCCGATGCGCCGTTTTCAAAATTCTATTTGGAACTGGACAGTGAATCTCCAGGAAGAATCGGGCAATACATCGGTTGGCAAATTGTACGGGCGTATATGGAAAATAATGAAACGTTATTGATGGATATGCTTCAAATGGATGCTGAAGAAATTTTTATTAATTCAAAATACAAACCAAGAAAATGATGTCAAACACAATAAAATCAACCATCGAATTGCAAGTGGAATTGGACGAAAACCGAGTTCCGGAAAAATTGAGCTGGACTGCGCAAGACGGAGGTATCAACAATGAAGAAGCCAAAGCCATGATGTTGTCAGTTTGGGACAGCAAAGCACAAGAGACTTTGCGCATTGACCTATGGACAAAAGATATGCCGGTGGATGAAATGAAACTCTTTTTCCATCAAACCTTGGTAGAAATGAGCAATACCTTCCACCGTGCCACCCAAGACGAAAAAATGACTGCGACAATGATGGATTTTTGTGATTATTTTGCAGAAAAATTGGAACTTAAAAAGTAGTGATATGATGCGCAAACTCCTGTACACACTGATTGTAGTGATCACGGTTTTATTCGCCTACCGTTATATTTTCAATGATAATGATAAGGCCATTCTACAGGAAAATTCCGCACTCATTCAAGAACAAATCAAAAATGTCAGCAAATTGGTGGTGACGGAAGGACATTTCAGCCAGGTGTTCACGTATAAAAATTCAAAAACCGTTTTTGCAAACTTGGTCAGTGTAGAGAAAAGAGCGCTGGTAGTTGTCAATGCAAATGTGACGGTGTCTTATGATTTAAGCCAAATTCAATACAAACTCGATGAAGAATCGAAAACTTTAAAAATTTTAAGCATCCCAAAAGAAGAAATCACCATCAATCCAGATTTTGAATATTATGATGTATCGGCAGATTTTCTTAATCCATTCGAAGCAGAAGATTACAACAAAATTAAGGACAAAGTGAAAGGTCAATTGATGAAAAAAGTGGAAGCCTCCAATCTAAAATCAAATGCGCAAAACCGGTTGATCAGCGAATTGTCCAAATTTTATATCTTGACAAATTCACTTGGATGGACGCTTCAATACGAAGGTAATTCCATTAAATCGTCGGATGATTTGCAGAAAATTAAATTATAATTTATTCTTCAAACCCAACCAGCCACCACCGTTAGTAGCGACAATGTTGTTCAAACTCAAAAATTCAGCCGCTTTTGCAGACCGGACACCGCTGGCACAACAAGTGATAATGGGTTTGTCTATCTGCTTCAGTTCCTCAACATGATTCCTTAAATCATCCAGGGGAATGTGTTTTGCATTTTCAATATGTCCTTCGTCCCATTCCTTTTGGGTCCTAACATCCAGAATTATCGCACCTTTATCGAGCAATTCTTGAACCTGTCGTTTTTTCGTGCCAAATATAAAACCAAAAATTCCCATAGATTTCTTTTTCCTAAATTTACAAAATTCTAATCATTAAATCGGAAAATCGGACATTGGAACACCAAACTCGCAAGGAAGAAATCATAAAGACTGCGGCAAAACTTTTCAGGGAAAAGGGGTATAGTGCGGTCACCATGCGTGATTTGGCTACTGGTATGGGAATCAAGGCCGCCAGTCTCTATAACCACATAGACTCCAAACAAGACATTCTCAAATCCATAATCATTTCGTTGGCAGAAGAATTTACCACCGGCATGGACATTATCAAGAATTCAAATGATGATGCCATTCAAAAATTGAAGGATATCGTGAAATTACATGTCCATATTACTACAAAAAACGCTTATGGCATGGCCTCGCTTAATAATGACTGGATGCATCTGGAAGACCAATTGGACTATTACTTGTTGCTTCGAAAAAACTATGAACAAGATTTTATTGATATCATCAAGCTCGGAATCCAATCCAATCAAATCATCAATGCCAATCCAGAAATCGTGATGTTTTCCATATTGTCAACCTTGCGTTCTCTTTATTTATGGATTCCGAAGAAGGAAGATTTGAATCGGGAAGAACTTTCCATTCAATTGAGCCTGGTCCTCATAAACGGCATTAATCTATAGTTTCGAATAATTTTTGTAAATTTGTCGAACAGACTAACAATTGTTAGTTTCAGTAATTGATTATTTATGGCCGAATTCCACAACCTCGAAGTGGCAAATATTTATAAGGAAACAAAGGATTGCGTGGTCATTTCTTTTGAAATCCCTGATGAGCTAAAGGAAACGTTCAAATACCGACAGGGCCAGCATCTGACCTTGCGTAAGCTAATCAATGGCAAAGATATCCGTCGGAATTATTCGTTGTGTTCCAGTCCCTTGGATGGCGAATGGAAAGTTGCCGTAAAAACTATTCGAGATGGTGTGTTTTCCAATTACGCCTTCAATGAATTGAAGAAAGGCGATGTCCTCGATGTTATGGCTCCACACGGGGAGTTTACAGTAAATGTTGATGTGGATGCCTCTAATAATTACATCGCATTTGCCGCAGGAAGTGGCATTACACCTTTGCTTTCCATTATCAAAACACACCTGCACCAAGAACCACACAGCACCTTTAAGTTGTTTTATTTGAACAGAACCGTAAAATCCATTATCTTTAAAGACGAATTGGAACAACTTAAAAATGAGTTCTTTGGCAGATTTCAAATATTTTATTTTCTTACCAAAGAGCAACGTGACATCCCGTTTTTGAACGGACGATTTGATAAGGAGAAAATGGCCATATTGACGAAGACATTCATTGATGTGGAAGATACCTCGCACGCTTTTATTTGTGGTCCTCAAGATATGATTTTCCTGATTCGTGATGAATTGCGAGCTGCGGGAATGCTGAAGGAACAAATCCATTATGAATTATTTTTCACGGGCAGTTCTGAGGAAGAAAATAGACAAATTGCCGAAGTGTTGGAACAACGCATCGAGGGCACACAAGTAACCATCATTGATGGCGGGAAGGAGTTCCATTTTATCATGGATGATGATTTTGACAACATTCTTGATGGCGCCTTGGCCGCTGGAGCCGATTTACCATTTGCTTGCAAAGGTGGCGTTTGCAGCACTTGCAAATGTCAGGTCAAGGAAGGTTCTGTCAAGATGAAAAAAAATTATGCACTTGAGGATAAAGAAGTAGAACAGAATTACGTATTGAGTTGTCAAGCCGTACCAACCAGTGAAAAAGTGGTTGTCGATTTTGATGTATAGACAACCTGCCAGGTTTTCAAAACCTTGTAGGTCCAGCAAAAGAGTGATAATATAAAACAAATCCTCGTAAATTCCCTCTTTTTTGTAGAGGGTTGGGGTGAGGCTTATGAGTGAAGAACAAATAAAAAATTTAGAAAAGCAATTCGAGGAACGCATCGCTCGGGATGAAAAAATAGAGCCCAAAGATTGGATGCCGGAAAAGTATCGCCAGACACACATTCGTCAGATGTCGCAACACGCACATTCCGAGATTGTCGGTATGCTTCCCGAAGGTAATTGGATCACAAGAGCACCATCGTTAAGAAGAAAAGTTGCATTGCTTGCGAAAGTACAGGACGAAGCTGGCCACGGATTATATCTCTATTCTGCAACCGAAACATTAGGAATTTCCCGTGATGAACTGTATGAACAGCTTCATTCCGGAAAGGCAAAGTACTCTTCAATCTTCAATTACCCAACCGTCACATGGGCAGATATGGGAGCCATTGGGTGGTTGGTCGATGGTGCCGCCATCATCAACCAAGTGCCGTTGTGCAGCACATCTTACGGGCCTTATGCCAGAGCGATGGTACGCGTTTGCAAAGAGGAAAGTTTTCACCAACGCCAAGGATATGAAATCATGATAAAATTGGCAAACGGTACACCAGAACAAAAAGAAATGGCGCAGGATGCTTTGAACCGTTGGTGGTGGCCAAGTCTGATGATGTTGGGGCCTACGGACGCTGAATCTGTTCATACCGAACAATCCATGAAATGGAAATTGAAGCGTAAGTCCAATGACGATTTACGACAACAGTTTGTTGACCAGACTGTTCCGCAAGCAGATTTAATTGGTCTTACCATTCCAGATCCAGATTTAAAATGGAACGAAGCACGTGGTAGTTATGATTTTGGAGAGATTGATTGGGAGGAGTTCTGGCAAGTAGTCAAGGGGCATGGCCCATGTAACAAAGAAAGAATGTCAGCAAGAGTCGGTGCTTGGGAGCGAGGCGAATGGGTCCGTGATGCAGCTATGGCCTATGCTGAAAAACAACAAGCAAGAAAAGAAAAACAAGCAGTATAGGAATTGTACTTGAAATCGAAGTTAAAACCGAAAAGCAATTCAAGTTCGATTTCAATTTAATAGTTTAGAATTATGGCAACAAAAAACTGGCCTTTATGGGAAGTATTCGTGAGAAGCAAAAACGGATTGGAACACCGACACTTTGGAAGTCTTCATGCGGCCGATGCTGATATGGCATTGGAAAACGCCCGTGATGTCTACACACGTCGCAATGAAGGCGTGAGCATTTGGGTGGTGGAATCCAAGCATATCACAGCCTCAAATCCAGAACATAATGGTGAATTGTTTGAACCGGCACAGGACAAAGTATATCGCCATCCAACGTTTTATGATTTACCGGATGAAGTAAAACATATGTGATGAAAGAGAATCTTTATAAATATATCCTAGGTATCGCAGACAATTCGTTAATTCTAGGTCAAAGAATGGGAGCCTTAACAGGTCACGGCCCAAGTTTGGAAACCGATATTGCCTGCACCAATATTTCCTTGGATTTGTTTGGGCAAGTCCGAAATTACTATCAATACGCTGCAAAAATTGCAAGGGATGGACGTACAGAAGATGACATTGCATTTTTAAGAAAAGAGCGTGAATATTATAATGTATTGCTAGTAGAGCAACCAAATACTGATTTTGCATTTACCATCGGACGTCAATTTTTATTCGATGTGTATCATTTGTTGTTCTTGACTGAATTACAAAAAAGCAACGATTTGACCCTGTCTGCAATCGCCACAAAATCCATTAAGGAAGTCAGTTACCATCAACGTTTTTCATCTGATTGGATTAAAAGACTGGGCGATGGTACTGAGGAAAGTCATCAAAAAATGCAAACAGCGATTGATGATCTATGGACATATACTGATGAACTATTTCATCAAACCGTAGCTGATAAAGCAATGGTTCAAGAAGGAATTGGAGTTGACGTTACAAAGCTTAAAAAGGACTATTACATAAAAGTGAATGAAATTTTGGAAGAAGCTACACTCAAAATTCCTGAAACAAACTATTTTCAAAAAGGCGGGAAAAAAGGAATTCATACAGAGCATTTAGGATATTTATTAAGCGATTTACAATACATGCAACGCACCTATCCTAACATGGAGTGGTAAGAAAATGACCGAAGCAGAACAACATATCGACCAAATTTTGATTCCAATATTGGAAAAAGTTTCAGACCCTGAAATACCGGTATTGTCTATTATGGATATGGGCGTCGTTCGTTCTGCAATTATTGAAAATGATATTGTAAAAGTTGAAATCACGCCAACCTACAGTGGTTGCCCAGCGATGGATGTTATTGGTGATGATATTAAAAAAGTGCTAAAAAATGCAGGATACCATTCAGACATAGAATTGATCCTTGCACCTGCGTGGACCACAGATTGGATTACGCCAAGAGGCAGAAAGGCCTTGGAAGATTACGGGATAGCGGCACCGTTACATGCAGAAGCAGATAAAGATGTGTTGCTAAATGGAAAACGACTCGTAAAATGTACGCGATGTGGTTCGACAAATACCCGATTGGTGAGCCAGTTTGGGTCAACAGCTTGTAAAGCACAATTTCAGTGTGAGGATTGCCAAGAGCCGTTTGATTATTTTAAATGTTTGAAATAATGTTAGGATTAAGAACGACTATTTATAGAGTAAACGAGTTGAACGAAGCAAAAAGTTGGTATTCAAAAGCGTTCGGAGTAGAACCTTATTTTGACGAACCGTTTTATGTTGGGTTCAATATTGGCGGATACGAACTCGGTTTGCATCCGGATGCATCTTCAAAAGGTGATAATGTTGTGGTTTATTGGGGGGTTGAAGACATTCAAAAGTCATATCGACATTTACTGAAAATTGGAGCCGCAAAACACCAAGAGCCCACCAATGTTGGCGGCGAATTAATGGTCGCATCTGTGCACGACCCTTGGAACAACATCATTGGGATAATTTATAATCCAGATTTTAAACGATCAAATAATTTATGAATTCAATTCTATTAAAAATAGAAAACAACATAGCGTACATCACGCTCAACCGTCCAGAAGTATTCAATAGTTTCAATCGTGAAATGGCATTAAGACTTCAAGATGTACTTGATGACTGTGAAAAGAATGATGCCGTAAGAGCCATTGTGCTCACTGGAAACGGAAAGGCATTTTGTGCTGGTCAAGATTTAAAGGAAGTGACTTCACCAGAGCTCAACCCTGGATTCAAGAAAATTTTGGAAGAACATTATAATCCGATAATCACAAGGATCCGAAACATCGGAAAACCAATTATTGCGGCGGTAAATGGGGTTGCAGCAGGAGCAGGTGCCAACATTGCTTTGGCTTGCGATGTGGTGTTGGCAAATGAAAAAGCCAGCTTTATCCAGGCATTTAGTTTGATTGGCTTAATTCCTGATAGTGGAGGAACCTTCTTTTTGCCACGTTTGATTGGTTTTCAAAAAGCATCCGCGCTGGCAATGTTGGGCGATAAAGTCTCTGCCGAAGAAGCGGAACGTTTAGGTATGATTTATAAATATCTTCCGTCGGAAGAATTTGATGAGGCCATTACACAATTAGCTTTGAAATTGGCAAGTATGCCCACCAAAGCATTGGGATTGATAAAGAAAACGTTCAACCAATCGTTGCACAATAATCTGGAACAACAGTTGGCATTAGAATCCAAATACCAAATAGAAGCTGCCGGAACTGATGATTATGCAGAAGGTGTTGCCGCATTTGTTGAAAAAAGAAAACCCAATTTTACAGGGAAATAAATTACCACGACGACGACCTGCAAGGTTTCCAAAAACTTGTAGGTTTATCAAATAGTATTAGAAACATGAACGTAGGAATCATAGGAAGTGGAACAATGGGAAGCGGCATCGCACAAGTTGCGGCAACTGCTGGTTGTAAAGTCAAATTATACGATACCAATCAAGCGGCTTTGGAAAAGTCAAAATTTGCTTTAGAAAAAATATTATCTAGATTGATTGAAAAGGGTAAAATCAATTCAAATGAAAAATATCACATCCAAAACAACATTTCCTATGTTGATAATTTAAAGGATTTATCGGATGCAGACCTGACCATAGAAGCCATTATTGAAAATCTGGACATCAAGAAAAAAGTCTTTTCAGAATTGGAAACTTATGTTTCTGAAGATTGTATTATTGCATCAAACACATCAAGTTTATCAATCGCATCAATCGCATCAGCTTTAAAAAAACCCCAACGCTGCATCGGAATTCATTTTTTCAATCCAGCACCATTGATGCAATTGGTCGAGGTCATTCCAGCAATCCAAACTTCAAAAGAAGTATTGGAAAAATCAATTCAAATCATTTCCGGTTGGAAAAAAGTGGTCGCCGTCGCCAAAGATACACCTGGGTTTATCGTGAACAGGGTTGCAAGGCCTTTCTATGGCGAATCGCTACGGATTTACGAAGAGGGTATCGCCGATTTTGTAACTATTGATGAAAGTTTAAAAGCTTTAGGTGGTTTCCGAATGGGTCCTTTCGAATTGATGGATTTTATAGGAAATGATGTTAATTATACCGTTACACAAACCGTGTTTACAGCCTTTTATTTTGATCCACGTTATAAACCATCATTGACCCAAAAACGTTTTGCTGAGGCAGGATATTTAGGCATTAAATCTGGGAAAGGCTATTACGATTATTCGCCGGGAACATTCATGCCGACTCCAAATGAAGATGAACAATTGGCATTACAAATATTCGACCGTGTGCTCGTAATGTTGATAAACGAAGCAGCGGACGCCTTGTTTTTAAACATCGCATCTGCAGAGGACATTGACAATGCAATGACCAAAGGCGTCAATTATCCAAAAGGGCTGTTAGCTTGGGCCGATGAAAAAGGGATTGATTGGTGCGTAGAAAAGATGGACAAATTATACAATGAATATCACGACGACCGTTACCGTTGCAGTCCCTTATTGCGAAAAATGAACAGAGAGAACAAAACGTTTTTTAATGGAAGGTAAAAAAATACCATACAAAATGTTGCATCAGGATGCATACAGCACCTGGTTGGGAATAACAATTTTAGAATGCGAAATCGGCCGTTGCAAGGTAGGAATGACCATCAGAAAAGACATGCTCAATAGTATGAATTACGCTCATGGTGGCATTAGTTATTCCTTGGCAGATACCGCATTTGGTTTTGCAGCAAACACTCATGGCAAGTATGCAGTTTCAATCGAAACGAGTATCAATCACATTGAAGCCCTGAAGGAAGGCGATTATTTGGTTGCGGAATCGATAATTGAAAAAGTAAACACAAAATTGGGCTTCAATATTATTGA